>ENA-OXEN01000291-OXEN01000291.1-human-gut-metagenome-genome-assembly--contig:-NODE-291-length-12177-cov-11.038607_pt1 | contig 12177 bp, 13 predicted proteins | sample MGYA00249358_ERZ652249 | MGnify/ENA primary metagenome ERZ652249 (study PRJEB26925, sample SAMN05826761) | human gut metagenome | biome: ENVO:2100002; feature: ENVO:00000062; material: ENVO:00002003... | reverse complement strand
TCGTGGGCTCTGAGATGTGTATAAGAGAGAGGAGCCGGTCTCCTTCATCACCGCCTCGCGCATCGTCAGCGACACATCCGTCGAAAGCAGTTGGGTGACCACGGTCAGGACCGTGTCGCCGTAATCCTTCTGCACCCTGGACAACGCCTTCGCCCGGTCATCCATGGACAGGTCACGATACGGCGTATCCAGACGTTTCAGGTCATCGTCGGTCACAATGACCTCCTTCCAGTTCTTGTTTAAAGCCATACGGGCTCCTTTCGGTCCGGCACCGGGAGTCGAACCCGGCACACCGGAACGGAATCCGCCACACACCATTTCGACAACGATTCCGCTCCGGCCGCCATACCCCCCTTATGGGGCGCCGGCCAAACGCGCGGACGCCACGACGGCTGGGGACACATCCTGACGACGTCCGCGCGATCTTCTGTTATTGGCACCGGTTTGTACGTGTTTTCCTTCACGCCGCCCGACGAGGAAAGCAGAAAAACGCCGGGCAAGATTCCTACTCGCCGTCCTCGCTGTCGGCGATCGACAGCAGCGTCACGCCCAGCAGCCCACCCGCGATGAAGGCGAGGAAGTGCAGGACGCTGAACGCGCCGTCCGCCAACCCGGCGACCCACCAGACCAGCCCCCAGCCCGCGATCAGGATGAACAGGGCGCCGGCGATCAGGCAGAACGCGAGCTTCTGCTGCCGCTGCCTCACCGTCAACGGGGACGGTGTCTTGCGATGCCTCATCGCCTATTCCTCCATGCTCTTGATCCACCGTTCCATCGCCGCTCGGCTGACCCGGCGCCTGCCGGGCTTGCCGTCACGGTTCGGCGCGCGGAAACTGTCCAGATCGCCATCGTCTATGGCACGGCGCACGCCGCGCACGTCGAGCGAATACACCTGTGCAGCCTGTTCCGGGCTCCATGCCAGGCGCTCACCCAACGGGACACGACTCGTATCAGTGGCTCGCGCCACACCGGCAACCGCCATGACGCTCCCCTCCTCTCGTATCCGATGAAGGAATACGCCGGGCGGCGTTAGGAGAACCGCCCGGCCCCCTCCTAAACTGGATGGCTACAAGGCCCGCGTGATCCAGACGCGGACCGGCCAGGTTAGGAGAAGCTTTTATGGATGGATCGGTAATCGCGGCATGGGTTGGCGCCGCGGCATCACTGATCGGGGCCGGGCTCACCGTATGGTGGCCCTGGCACAACAGACCGCAAGCAGACTGGACACTGCTGAAGCACTCGACGCATCCGGACTTTCCGATCTCCGCAACGGTCCCCGGCCTTACCGGCTGGCTGGAACGTCGGGAAGAGAAAGAACCCGACCTCATCTGCTCCGTATACAATTCGGGGGACGGCGACGCATACGACGTGCAGGTCGAGGGAATCGAATGCGAGGCATACTTCCTCACCGTCAGCGAGGTCGCCGGTGACACCGAGTTCATGACGCCAAGCAAGATCGCCCAATTCAAGGCATCCGACCGCGTGTACATGATCGCCCACTTCAACGAGGATGCCCGGATCATCTCAATCCACCTTCACTGGACACAGCAGCCGACCCGTATGCAGCGTCGAGTGTTCCGTGCGTTCGCCCTGAAGGGCGATCTGCCGGAGCAGCCACGTCACCCGATCCGTGAACCGAAACGACATCATCCGTCGATGCTGCGGTATCGCTTCGAGCATTCCCGTCTTGGATTATGGCTATATAGCAAGTTCCCTCGATGGGCTTGGCGTACGCTAGTCCCTCGGCCGGCATCCCCCACCAAGCAGGAAGAACCCAGTCAAGAATCCCCGCACCAGTGAACGACATCAGCGCCGCATTAACCCACACGACGACGGCGCCCACGATGCTGATGATCGCCGGAACCCACTCCATCACTCCCCTCCTTCCCGGAACGTTTTGAGTGCGAGAATGGTGCACGCCACGCAAAGAATGGAGGTGAGAGCATGGAACGCGATCCAATAGATTCCGCGAACGACGCCAAGACCTACGCCAGAGCCGGCGACACGGCCCGGGCGATCGCTTCGCTTGCCGATGCCGTGCAGGGCATCGCGGAATACCAGCGGTACATCAGGAACGACCAGATGAAGATCAAGCGGAGGCTTGGCATCGACTGACCGTTCGCCGTCCGCGCGTATGGCCTCCAGCTCCCCGCGGACGGCGTCCCTTACCAGACCGTGCAGTTCCGGGTTCCGCCGGATGAACTCCTCGGTCGAGACCGGGTTCGCGCCACGGTCCACGAGACCTCGCCCGTCCAGCTCCTCGGCGACGATGCGACGCACGTCCCGACGAATCAGATCACACAAACCCTGATGCTCCCGTTCGACCCGCTCCGCGGACTTCGGAATGACAACCGGCGCCGGCATGGTTCCAATCTCGCTTTTCATCACTCCCCTCCTTCCGCGAGCGCCTCAGACTTGAACTGCTTCGGAATGAATGCAGACGGCTTAGATTCGGTGGCTTCGGCAATTGCCAAAATGTTGTCGAGAGTTACGGCGCGTTGCCCGCGCAGCATGAAGTTGAAGGTGCTGTAGGGAATGCCAGACTTCTCGCTGACGGCCTTCTTGGTCATTCCTTTGCGCTTTATGATTGATTCGGCGAGATAGCCGAACTCAGCATTGACGTTGCTCATACATGCAATGATGTGGTTCACATTGGCTATTGTCAACTTTGGGCGTGTCTCATATGAGCAATTAAATACCACACCATAAGTTGTCATTGCTCAAATAAAGCATTATCATGCTCACATGAGTGATATTAAGGAGCAGCGCAGCAAACGTTTCGCACAACTCATCGGCTATGAGCTTAAAGCGAACTTTGCGCGAGAAGGTACATCGCAAGCAGAGGTGGCCGAACGCCTCGGGCATTCCAAATCCGGTTATTCACGATGGATCAACGCAAAACCATCGATGCCGCTCGAAGCGTTTATCAACACATGCGAGCTCATCAACGTTGATCCGAGACAGGTAGTCGACGCCGCGTACACGCGGCTTATCGAAGAGCTCGGAGCCCCACCGACGATTGCGCAAGTCGCCGATGATATCGCGTCGAATCCCGATTTGTACGGTCTGGCCGCGAATCAGGACGAGAACAAGGAACTTGAGGCGGAAACGCCAAGGGATTAGACAATCGGCAGCGTGAGGGGCAGACGATGGGGTTGTTATCGAGCATTCTCAAACTGTTGGGAATCGGAATCACCGGCAAGCGTGAAGCCGGTCATCCTCAACGAGTAAACGCTTCGATACCGTCTGACTCGTATCCGCCATATAGGCCGGAACGAGACGTACGGTATTTCGCAAGTGCGAAAGCTAAGTTGGACAGGTTTCGTGTTCAGGCGTCGGTTGCCGATCAGATGGTGCTCGATACGGAAACCACCGGTAATTCAAATGATGCGCAGATTATCGAGATTGGCGCGATTCTCATCAGGGACAATCGTCCTATCGCGGAATACGAGCAGCTGATTCGTCCGTATGACGGGCTCAGGTTATCCTCCACGCTGTTGTCCGGTATAACCGAGGATGAACTTCTGGATCAGCCGGATGCGGAATTCATCATCCCCGGTTTTCTTGAGGCCATTCGATCGTTGAATGTCATCGGCCATAACGTTGCGTTCGATATCAACATGTTGGCCATGGAATCACGAAGATACGGGTGTCCGCCGCCGAATGTCTCGCTCACGGACACGCTCGTGCTGGCACGAAGGATGTTTCCGAACGCGCCGTCCCTGTCATTGCAGGAACTCATACGTCTTCTCGGCATCGATGAGACGGAAGACCACCGTGCGTTGTCCGACGCCCGGCAAACATGGGCATGCTGGCAACGGCTGAACTCCGTGAGCGATCCGGTCAAACTGACCCGCGAACAGCAGGAAGAGTCGGCGAACCGGGACCTCAAGGAGAAGCGGCGGAAGAACATGATCTTCGCCAAAAGCATATACCTCGATGGGATGGATCTAGAACCGGTCAACGAACGACCCAGCAATGTGGAGGTCAGAACGCTGGAACAAGGGATCGAGGTCTCAGGCGACGAGAACCATCAGGACAGTCTAAGACCTTACGGATATGATGCTTGGGTCTGGGTGTACGTCGTCGAAGGGCGAATACCGAAGGGGAAATACGAAGGTTATCCCACGTATTGGGTGTATCTGGACGGCGAGGAAATAGGGTACATCAGCAAATACCAGATGGAACGCCATTGCGGTCAGATACCCGGTGACGGCGCTTCGATGATCGCCCATATACCCGATCGCGCGAAGGACCGCGAAGTCGATCGTCTGCAATTGAGGTTGCAGATGCCCTTCGAACATGAACCAGTCGATCTAAGTTCGCAGGTCGTAAGGAGAGAGAAGCCCAAGAGCGTCAAACGTCCGAAACCTCAAAACCGTCAGCCCGCTAAGTCCGCGAGCGCGGATTCCGGTTTCCTCAATCCGAAGCCGCATAAGCGCACGCTCGGCCGTGGAGGTGAATGGGTGGAGATCGACTCAGTGGATGGGATCTCGGATGTGCTTTCCGAGTTTCCCGATGGGTCCCATGTGTGGGTCGTTGTCAGGAGAAACTGCACCGTCAGACTTGGCGGTGTCTTGTTGGGGACGTGCGGTCTACTGTCGTCGATTGATGATTGCGATGGCGATGGGCTTGTAGCAGCCGCCGTCATCGAGCGTAACAACAACGAAACCACAGTGAGGATCGAAATGCATGAAGAAAATCAATGAACAATGCATCAGCCGGCGTATCGCCGAGAAACGGGAACAGGGGCAGGACGCTACGAGCGGCGAGTGATGAGGCGTTGCGGCCGTTGGAGACTCGCCGTATGGCTTCACAGAAAGGTAAGGAGCGGGTAATATGAGCGTTAACAGTACCCCGCACGCGAGTGTCCACGACACAGCGAACCAGGCGGGGTCGTTCTCTTTCTCCCAGGTTAAACCGGCGCTGTCGTTCGAACAGCAGGTCGAGCTCATGCGCAGTCGTGGATTGGCAGTGGACGATGTCGATGAGGCGATCCGATGGCTGTCGGAGACGAACTATTACCGCATCCGCGGGTATTGGCTGACGTTCGAGCGCGATGGCAGGTTCATCCAGGGGACGACTCTCGATGACATACGGGACACGTACCGGCTCGATGCCGGTCTCCGTCTGTGGCTGTGGTCGGCCATCGGCCCGATCGAGATCAAGGCCCGCACATCACTGGCCTATCACATGGGAACGGCATGCGGCCCACTGTCCTACACAGATCACGAATACTTCTCGGATAGAAGGGCCCATGACAAATCCATGCAGAACTTCAGGATGGAACGTGAAAGGGCCATGCGCAGCAAGGTGCCGTGCGTGATTCACAACATGCGTAAATACGGGTGTCTGCCGATATGGGCGGCCGTGGAAATCATGTCCATGGGAACCATGTCTCGGCTGTACGGCAATCTGGCGGATTCCGCGGAGTATCCCGACGGCCCCACCGTCAAAGAGGCTGTAGCCAAGGATTTCGCGATAAAGCCGATGTATCTGAAAAGCTGGCTGCAGCATCTGACCTACATACGAAACCTGTGCGGGCATCACAGCCGCATCTACAACCGGACGATGACCAGCAGGGCGCGAATGCTTCGCGCCGACACTCGGCACGCGGGATTGAAGGCATTCCCCACCATCATCGTGCTCAAACGCATTTACGAACGCGTATGGCCGGAGAAATGGCCGCAAATGACGGCAACATTGGACACGCTTATCCGAAAGTATCCCGGAGTAGATCTGGTGCCCCTTGGTTTCCCGGAAGACTGGCGGCAAATCATCATGGAGCAGACATGAACGAGCTTCTGATGGACGCCTCAAGGATCGGCGTCCGCGTCGAGGAGCGGCGCCTGCCCAGCGGTCTGTGCGGCATCTACTACGAGCCGGCGCGGCTCATCATCCTGGATGAGTCGTTGCCGGACTTCCAGCGACGGTGCACGCTCTGCCATGAGCTCGTCCACGCCCGATACCGCGACATCGGCTGCGGCACCCCATACGGGGCCAAGGCCGAACGCCGGGCGAGACGCGAGACCGCGCTCAGGCTCATCAATCCCTTGGAGTACGCGAGCGCCGAAGCCATCTGTGATGGTGATGCGTATCGGATCGCGTGCGAGCTGGATGTGACGCTGCAGGTCGTCAGGGATTACCAAGACATGCTGCACGACATGGTGTGCGCGTGAAACGGTTCAGCCCCGCAACCGATTACCGGTGCGGGGCTTTCTTAGTGTTTTCCGCCGGAGTTGCGCCCGAACAGGTAGCCGAGGGCGGTGGTCGCCACCATCTTGAATACGTCGTTCGCCCTGGATAACGAATCTCCTCCGGGATGACAGAATGACTCGACAAGGGAGAACACCACAACCGCGGCAAGGCATCCGACGGACATCCACAACGCCGCGGAATTCTTGAAGTTCTCCACATCCCACTCATGCCTATCCTTCGGCGGCACCTGCATGTCCGTGAGCGTCCCCGCACTCGACGAAGGCACGTCCTTGGTCGCATCATCCGGAATGTCGGGGATTTCCGGCTCCACCACGTCTCCGTTCATTGCCGCACCCATCCGATCTCGTTGAAGAACGAATCGTCCTGGGCCATCGACTCGTTGCTGATGAACGGCATGTGATACGTCCACGCCTCATACCACGCCGACCCCTTACGATGCGTCAACCGCGACAGGTCCACCGCCGTATAACCGGAAAGATTGTCCCATACGACGGATATCGCCCTGCGGAACGCCGGATTCGCCGACTCACGGACCATCCTCGCCCGACCGTTCGCATCCTTCGCATAAACCGTTATATCCTTCCCATCGAAGGATTTGAACTCCTCATGGATGCTGGCGAGCGCCGGACCATACTCCCACGGCTGGAACTGTTCGGACAGGAGCACGAATCCGGACTCGCGCTGATACAGGCAGGCGATGAAGTACATGAGCCGCTGGAGCTTCATCGAGTTCAACGGCTCGTATTCCAGGAAGCTGCGGCGCAGCACGCTGTTGGCCACCACAGCCGGCGATACGCCGGCACCCTTGAGCTGCCCATCGTCGACAGGCAGCGTCACATCGGGCAAGGCCATGGTTTGAGGTTCCGTCATGTAATTCAGCCTACTACCGTATTGCAATCCCGCTTTCAACAACAGGCTGCACGTCGACGACCTCCACCCCGTCGTGCAGGTCGGGTATCGCGGCGGCCATCAATTGTCCGAGCGATGCGGCGTCCCTGTGGGTGTAGTGCATGGTCATCTGCAGGCTGACGTGGCCCATGATGCTGATGCGCGCGTCCTCGGGCATGCCGGCGCGCGCCGTCATCGACGCCATCCAATGCCGGGCGGAGTGGATCCGCACCTGCGGCAGGCCCGCCGCCTCCAACGCCTTCAACCAGTGGTGGCGTTCCACGGACTCGCGTACAGGCGTGCCCCGCTGCGTCGTGAACACCAGATCGTGCGGTCCGATATGCAGGCGGCGTATGCGCGCCCACAACCGGTTCCACAGGCTTTGGGAGATGGGCACGAACCGCGTGGCGGCGCGCGTCTTGGGCGTGGTCAGCCACAGGGTGCCGTACAGGTGCTCGGCGTCGAGCCATTTGGGGATCACCGTCTCGCCGGGGCGCCCGTACGCCTGGATCTGCTGCTGCACGAATATGCCGGGCGCTCCATCCCGCAGCTCCAGCTCGTAGGGCATGAGCGCGTACCGTTCGCCCTCGCGCATGCCGGCGGCGAACGCCAGCTCGAACAGGAGCGCCCACGTCTCCGTACAATCGCCGGTGTCCACGGGGCCACGCCTCGCCTCGCCCATGTCCGTGACGGCGGCGATGAGCCGCTGCGGCTGGTCGGGCGCGAGGATCCGCACCGGTGTCGGCTCCACGCGCGGCGGCCGCACCTTCCTGCACGGGTCTACCGGTATCAGCTCCTCCAGTTCGGCGTCGTCCAGCACCATCTTCAGGCTGACGAAATGATCCTTCAGCGTGGAGGGGGCGAGCCGCTCCCCCAGCACGCGCATGCACCGGCGGACATGCTCCGGAGTCAGATCCGCGAGGCGCACGTGGCCGATGACCTGACAGCAGGCATGCAGGCGGCCAGCCCGCGTCCGATAGGTGGTGGGCTTGACGCGAAGCCGGTAGTCCTCCAGCCAGCGTTCCACGTAATCGTTGAGGTACGGGGATTTGGCGCCGGGCATGAGGCCGGTGCGTTCGAGCTCGGCGATCTTGGCGTCGAACCGTTCCCTGGCCTCGGCCTTGGTGCGTCCCTTGGCTTCGACGTAGCGGCGTTTGCCGGTGGCGGGGTCGGCCCCGAGGTCCTTGCGGAACCTCCATGTGCCGTCCTTGCCGTGGATGATGCTGCCGGCTCCCTTGGTGCGGCGTTTCCGTGTGGCCATGATGGTCTCCCTTTCCGTGTTCGGGAGAGCACCCTAAGCGTGTCCGCGTGTGGTCTCGGAGCCGTTGTGATCGTTGCCCTCCGAGGTCTCCCAAAGGGCACACTATCCGCACACTATCGGTGTCACAAACGGCCCGATATGTGGCAGAAACCGCCATTTTCTCCGCATTTAAAAACGGCGCGATTCCAACGTTCCGCATCCGGAAACCGTTGGAATCGCGCCGTTTCCCAACCCCTGTGAAGCTCAGTGGGACACGTTGAATTTGAACTCCACAATATCTCCGTCGGCCATGACGTAGTCGCGGCCTTCCTGACGGAGCTTGCCTTCCTCCTTGATCTTGGCCATGGAGCCGTCGGCGGCCACGAAATCGTCGTAGGAGACGATGTCAGCCTTGATGAAGCCCTTTTCGAAGTCGGTGTGAATCACGCCGGCGGCCTGCGGGGCGGTCCAGCCCTTGTGGATCTGCCAAGCGCGCACTTCCTTGACGCCTGCAGTCAGGAAGGTCTGCAGTCCGAGGATGTCGAAGCCCACGCGGGCTAGTTGGTCGAGACCGGACTCGCTCAAGCCAGCGTCGGCCAGCATTTCGCGGGCGTCCGCCTCGTCGAGCTCGGTCAGGTCTGCCTCGAACTGAGCGTTGAGGAACACGGCCGGAGCCGGGGCCACGGATGCGGCGAGCTTAGCCTGCAGGTCCTTGTTGGCCAGCTCGTTGTCGTCCACGTTGAACACGTAGATGAACGGCTTGGCGGTCATCAGATGCAGGTCGTAGACGGAATCCTTGTCGAAGCGGCCTTCGCGTGCGGCCTTGTCGAGCGTCTCGCCGGCTTCAAGGATGGTCTTTGCCTGCTTGACTGCGTCCATGTAGGCCGGCTCGATCTTCTTGCCCCTCAAATCCTTCTCCAGCTTGGGCAGCGCGTTTTCGATGGTCTGCAGGTCGGCGAGGATCAGCTCGGTGTTGATGGTGTCGATGTCGTCGGCCGGATCCACCTTGCCGTTGACGTGGACGATGTCGTCGTCCTCGAAGGCGCGCACGACCTCGCAGATCGCGTCCGCCTCGCGGATGTTGGCCAGGAACTTGTTGCCCAGGCCTTCGCCTTCGGAGGCGCCCTTGACGATGCCGGCGATGTCCACGAAGGTCACCGTGGCGGGCACGACCTTTTCGGTGTGGACCAGCTTGGCCAGCACGGGCAAACGCTTGTCCGGCAATGGTACGATGCCGGTGTTCGGCTCGATGGTGGCGAACGGATAGTTCTCCGCCAGCACGTTGTTGCGGGTCAGTGCGTTGAACATGGTGGACTTGCCGACGTTCGGCAGTCCGACGATTCCGATAGTAAGAGACATGGTTCCAGTCTAGGGAGAAGCTGGACACATTGAACGTGCATGTGGTGAACCGGCCATATGCAAAGGCCTCCGAGCATACGGCTCGAAGGCCTTGACTGTGATATGCGAATATACGCGAACTCTGATTGGCAGTCAGCCGACGATGGCGTCTACGGCGTCGATGACCGAGCCGCGGAACCCGTCCTTTTCAAGCTGGGCGACGCCCTTGATGGTGGTACCACCGGGCGAGCAGACGGCGTCCTTCATGGCACCGGGATGGGTTTCAGTGGCCATGTAGAGCGCGCCGACACCTTCGACCATCTTGGCGGCGAGCCGGTAGGCGGTGGCTCGCTGCAGACCGTACTGCACGCCGGCGTCGCCCAAGGCCTCGATGTACATGTCAGTGAAGGCGGGCGCACAGCCAGCCACCACCATGGCGATGTTCATATGCGCGGTGTCCACGCGCTCGATGAGGCTGATGGGGCCGAATAGCTGCTCGAAGGTTTCGGTTTCGTCGTCGGTCAGGGTGTTGACGGATTCGGTGACGAGCACGCCCTTGCCCACGGCCATCGGAGTGTTCGGAATGGTGCACTGGATATGGATGTCCGGGGGGTCGACGGATTCGCCGTCTTCGGTGGCGAACAGGTCCTGGTACTTCTTGAGATTCCAGCCGGCGGCGATGGAGACGATGATCTTGCCCGGCCTGGCAAGTTCGTCGGTCAGCGGCTTGACGACGGCGGCGATCTGGTAGGGCTTGATGGCGATGATGACCACGTCGGCGGCCGTCACCACTTCCAGCGCATTGCGCAACGGGCGCACGCCAAGTTCGGCGGTGGTCTTCTCAAGCTTGTCGTAGTGGGCGGCACAGGCGACCATCTGACCGCCGGTGACCACGCCCGCGTCGACGAAGCCTTGGGCAATGGCCTGGGCCATGTTGCCATATCCGATAAAACCGATGGTGAGGTTCTGAGTCATACGTTTTCCTTTCGTGCATGTATACAGAGCTCCCTCATCAGAGGGAGCTTGCTTCCTTGAGTCAGAACAGTTCTTCGAGGTCGCCTCGGTTGAGGGCTTCGGTGTAGAGGTGCTTGAAGACGAGCGAGCCGTGCAGACCGTCATGCTCGAATTCGTTGGTGGTCCAGTAGTGGCTGTTGCCCACGCGGCTCAAAGTGTCGAGCTGCATACCGGAATCGACGTACATGTCGTCGAAGTAGACGGCGGCCTGCAGCGGCACCTCATTGCGGGCCAGCTGACCTTCGTCATAGATCACGCCGAAGTGCGTGTCTTCCATGAGCAGGTCCATGGCCGGCTTGAACGGGCGCAATGCGGCCTCCTGTTCGAACATCCACGGGAACATGGCCTCGCCAGTGAAGTTGAGCGGGCATTCATCAGCACCGAATTCGGGCTTGCCATCGCGCACGCGCTGGGCGGCCCAGCGAATCGGCTGTTCCATCTCACCGTTGGCGTAGATGAACTCCTGCAGCGGCCAGTACAGCGGGCGCGACGAAGTGGCGTTCATCACCTTGGTCAAAAATTCGTCAGACAACGGCGAGTCCGCAGAAGCGGAACCATCGCCATCAAGGAAGGCGTCGTCAAGAATCCAATGGACACGCTCGAAGCTCGGCTTCATGCCAAAGTCGGATCCCAAGCACTGGAACCGTTCGACGGTGAGCGGGTCGCCGTTCGGCAGCAGCGGGAAGCCGTGGGCGGCCATGCCGGCGATCACGCCAAGTCGATGCTCCACATCGGTACCAGCCATCGGATTCAGTACGGAATCGGTGAGTTTGCCAACGAATTCGGCGACTTCCGCAGTAGTCGGCAACTTGTCGGCGATGGCGGCCACGCGCTCCTTGTCCTGTGGGTAGCGCTCGTAGAACTGAGTCGTCTTGCGCACCATGCGCGGGAAGGTATGCTCGTACACTTCAGCGGCGTCGGCCGGCACGTGCGGGATGCCGCCGGTGGTGAAGCTGGCGATTACGCCGGCCGGGAACAGGGACAGTGTGGTCAGGGTCAGGAATCCGCCGTAGCTTTGGCCCATCGTCACCCACTTGCGGCCACCGAATTCGGTCAGGCGCAGATGTTCGAAGTCACGCACGATGGAATCGGCGAGGAACTTCTTCAGGTAGTCGGCTTGGGCTCGGGCGCCTGCCACGGCATCATCGTCGTGCGCGGCGGCGATGCGGGCCATGGCGTGCGTGTCCACTCGCGAGGAACGACCGGTGCCCCGCTGGTCGGGCAGGATCACCCGGAAGTGCCTGATGGCCTCCTCGATCCATCCGTCGGAGGTCGGGCTGTTGAGGCGCGGGCCGGCGCCGCCGGGACCGCCTTGCAGGAAGATCAGCAGGGGAAGGTCGTCATGCACGTGTTCGGGCGCGGTGACCACGCGATAGAACAGTTTGATGGTTTCCCCGTCGAATGCCCGCCCGGGCTCGTGGCCGGTCCAGTCGAGCGGAACATCGATGGAATGGTCCTCTATGGCCAGTCCGGGCACG
>ENA-OXEN01000290-OXEN01000290.1-human-gut-metagenome-genome-assembly--contig:-NODE-290-length-12208-cov-14.130585_pt1 | contig 12208 bp, 11 predicted proteins | sample MGYA00249358_ERZ652249 | MGnify/ENA primary metagenome ERZ652249 (study PRJEB26925, sample SAMN05826761) | human gut metagenome | biome: ENVO:2100002; feature: ENVO:00000062; material: ENVO:00002003... | reverse complement strand
GCAGCAATCGGTATTCCAAAGCGGAAAGAAAAACCTCTGCGCCGTCCTTTTTTACAATGCCGCTTGCCGTATCGACATGAAGCCCGGAAAGTTCAAAAGCTGATGGAGAACGTCCGCTTTTGCGCAGAGCGGTACCAATTCGTGCGATCAGTTCACGCGGGCGAAAGGGCTTTGTGATATAGTCGTCCGCACCCATATTCAGCCCGGTAACAACACTCGCCTCATCACCGGAAGCCGTCAGAAAGATCACAGGAACATCCTGCGTTTCTTTGATCTCCGTGCAAACCGTAAAGCCATTTCCGTCAGGCAAAGAAATGTCGACCAGCGCCAAGTCAAATTTATTCCCGGCCAGTGCGGAAAAGGCTCCCTCCCGCGTAGAGGCGTGGGTGACTGTAAACCCCTCCGAGCGGAGCAAAAGCACAAGGTTCTTGGCAATTTCCTTATCATCTTCAACCAAAAATATCCGTTTCATTTATTTTCACCATTCTTTACTTTTCTAATCCTATATCGTCAGTCGGCCGGTTTTTCACCGTCATCCGGAACAAGCCGTGTTTCCCATTTTTCGCTGCTTCTTTTGTCGTGATACAATCCACGCACTACTCTATAGCTCTATTGTATTTCTTTTAATAGAAATATACAAGCGAAGCAGTTCACGCTTCCACACAGGCGGTGTGAACTGCATACCTTGCAAGAGAAAAGCCGCAGGACTAAAAATCCTGCGGCAATGCTTAAAAATTGAAAACAGCCTTATCGGATCGGGGCATTCCCAATTTCCTCTTTTTTCTGACCCCTTTGATTTCTTCGGTAGTCCAGATAATCCTGCAGGATGATGGTCGCGGCAACCGCGTCCACCACCGCTTTGCGCTTTTTCCCGCGCGTGTCGGTATCGTTCAGATACCCGTGGGCCGTAATGGTCGTCCCCCGTTCGTCGCGCATTTCCACCGGAACGTTTACCAGCGCCCGCAGTGCTTCGGCAAAGGCGCGGGCGTTTTGCGCGCTTTCCCCCTCGCTGCCGTCCATGTTGCGGGGCAGGCCGACCACAATCGTCCCCACGGCCCTTTCCGCGGCCTGTGCGGCGATTGTTTGCGCAAGCCGTTCCATATTATGTTCGTTGATTACGCCCGCGGGAGAGGCCAGAAGCTCGCTTTCATCGCACACGGCGAGTCCGGTGCGCGCCCTGCCCAAATCGACAGCCAGTATTTTCATGATCGTCCTCTTTTCCCGGATGCTTCCCGGCCGTTCTGCTTCCACCACACGAATTTCGCGGTGGAGGAAGTTTCCGGCGTCAGGTGGGAAGCGTCGTTCATAGAAACCACCGTGCTGTAAAGGTTATCGTCGAAATCAATCACGCTGATGGCGGTATTGGCGGAACCCGCCACCTGATTGATCTGCTCAAGCGGCTGATGCAGCGCATTGCATAGAATATTGCGGATGGCGCAGCCGTGCGAAACGGCACAGACGGTTTTTCCCTGATTCTTCCGGACAATACCGGTAATTCCCTTCCACACTCTTTGATAGACCTGCCGCATGGGCTCCCCTTCCGGCGGGGCAAAATCCCACGGGCGGTTCAGCCAGGTATCCAATTCGTTCGGAAAGCGTTCGGCCATTTTCTCCCAGAGCTGTCCCTCCAAAACTCCGCCGTTGATTTCACGCAGGAGTGGTTCCGCCTGAATGGGAAGATCGTGAAAACGGTTGATCGCCTGCGCCGTTTTATACGCCCGCTGTAACGGACTGGAGTAAATCGCGTCGATCGGCATATTGCGGCACCGGATGCTCAAAAGGTCAAGCTGCGCTTCGGCGCTTCCGGCAATGTCGCAGTCGATGCTTCCCTGAAAAACGCCTTTCGTATTTCCCAGCGCTTCGCAGTGCCGAACAAGTATGATTCGTGTCATTGTGTCATTCTCCTGTTTCTTAGGATTCCCACGGGATCATCTTTCCCGTCAGATCGGCCGCTTTGGCAATATGGTTCCTGTCCAGATATTCGCTGAGCCCGTCCAGTATTTTCACCGGCGCGTAGGGGTCGGTAAAAAGCACGGTCCCAATCTGCAGTGCGGAAGCACCGGCCAGAAGCATCTCTACAGCGTCCTGCCATTTGGAAATACCGCCCATTCCGATGATGGGGATTTTTACCCTTTGATATACCTGACTGACCATCCGGACAGCCACCGGCAGCAGCGCCGGGCCGGAAAGCCCGCCCGTATTGTTGCGGATCACCGGCCTGCGGGTATGAATGTCGATGCGCATGCCGGTCAGGGTGTTGATCATGGAAATCGCGTCGGCGCCCGCGCTTTCGGCTGCCGCTGCAATTTCGCCGATATCGCCGACGTTCGGGGACAGCTTGACCATCAGCGGTTTCTTGCAGTGCCTGCGCACCGCCGCCGTGATGTCCTCCACCCCGGCGCAGCTGGTACCGAACTGCACCCCGCCCTGTTTGACGTTGGGACAGGAAATATTCAACTCTATGATATCTACGTCGGTCTCGGAAAGCTTTTCCGCCATCCGGCAGTAATCCTCCGGCGTATTGCCCGCGATGTTCGCGATAATCACCGTTCCCTGCTGTTTCAGCCACGGCAGATCGTGTTCGATAAAATGGTCCACACCCGGGTTCTGCAGCCCGACGGCATTCAGCATTCCTCCCGGCGTTTCCGCGATGCGCGGCGGCGGGTTGCCGGGGCGCGCGGTGAGCGTAATCCCCTTGCAGGAAATCCCCCCCAACGTACAGAGCGGATAAAATTCGCTGTATTCACGGCCGAAGCCGAAGGTGCCGGACGCCGCGACAATCGGATTTTGAAACGCAACGCACGCAATGTTTACCCGTAAATCCGCCATGCTCATCCCTCCCACACGACCGTTTCAGAATCAAAGACCGGGCCATCCTTACAGACATGGCCGTAAAATTCCGTTCCGTCCTTCTTCAGCCTGCACGCGCAGCCAAGGCACGCGCCGATTCCGCAGGCCATACGCTCCTCCAGGGAAACCTGGCACGGCACCCCGCGCGCGGCGGCGATCTTACACACCGATTTCAGCATGGGAACGGGACCGCAGGCAAAGACGGCGGTAAAATCCAATCCTTTGAGCAGGTCGGTCACAAGCCCGTGGTAGCCGAAGGAGCCGTCGTCGGTCGCGATCAGCACCCGGTTTCCGTTTTTTTCGAAATCCTCTTTCAGAATGATGCTTTCCTCATTGCGGAAGCCCGTGAGAACCGCCGCATGTTCACCAAAGGCCTTCGCCGCCTCCAGAAGCGGTGGAACGCCGATGCCTCCTCCGACAAATACTGCCTTTTGTCGGGTATTTCCGAGGGAATATCCGTTTCCCAGCGGCGCAAGAATGTCCAGCGTATCGCCGGGGCATGTGTCCGCAAGCCAGGCGGTGCCTTCCCCGCGAATCTGGAAAACAAAGCGCAGGGTTCCTGCCGCGCGGTTGATTTCACAGATGGAAATCGGCCGGCGAAGGGTTTTTCCCGGCACATAAAGCTGGGCAAACTGCCCTGCCGACGCGACTTCGGCCAGCTCGCCCGCCTCCACGGTCAGGTCGAAAACATCGGCGGTCAGCTGCTTTTTTTCTGTAATTTTGCAGAGCATTACATCATATTTCATGCTTAACGGCTTCCCTTCTGCGGGAGGGAAATCGCGCCGATCTCCTTTACGATTTCGTCGCGCATCCGCTTTGCCTCCTGCGCGGCCGCCTGCGCGTACTCCGCTTCCGGCGCGCCGCTCTTTTTCCACGAGGTCATAATGGAACGGGAAGCGTTGACCACCGCGCCGAGTCCGTTTTTGTCAAACGCCGGGACAACATCCTTTGCGCCGCCGCCCTGCGCGCCGTAACCGGGCACCAGGAAAAAGGTCCGGGTCAAATCGCGGCGAAGCTCCGCCAATTCTTCGGGATAGGTCGCGCCCACCACCGCGCCGACGCCGGAATATCCGTACTTACCCGGCAAGCCTTCGCCCCACTGCTCGCAAAGATGCCCGACGGTGCTGTAAAGCGTTTCCCCGCCTTCAAAGATCTGATTCTGCAACTCACCGGAGGAAGGGTTGGAGGTCTTTACCAGCACGAAAATCCCCTTGTCCTGCGCCCCGCAAATGTCCAGCAGAGGGGTGATGCCGTCGGAGCCGAGATAGGGGTTCACAGTCAGCGCGTCGCCGCCGAACGGGACGTGGGTTCGCTCCCCGACCGTGACCGTGCCGAGGTGCGCCGCGGCGTACGCCTGCATGGTGGAGCCGATATCGTTGCGCTTGCCGTCGGTAATGACAAACAGCCCTTTATCCTTTGCGTAGGCGATCGTATCGTACAGGGCCTTTACACCGTGCCATCCGTACATTTCATAATAGGCGCACTGGGGCTTTACGGCGGGTACGACGCCGCGCAGAGCGTCAATCAGCCCTTTGTTGAACTCCAGAATCGCGTTGGCCGCCCCTTCCAGCGTTTCGCCGTACCGGATAAAGGCTTCCTCCTTTATAAAGTTCGGAACATAGTCAAGCAGGGGATCCAGTCCCGCTACCGTGGGATTTTGCAGCTTTACGATGCCTTCTAGTAATCTGTCCAGTGCCATGATGGTTCCTCCGTTTATTCTTTTATTAAATGACGGCTTGCCCTCGGTTGGGCAGGCCGTCATAAGCCCTTATTGCAAGCCTGTATCTTCAAAGACGATTTTACCCCGGCAAATCGTTTTTTTCACCTTCCCGGTCAGCTCCCTGCCCTTAAAAACGGCGTTCCTGCTTTTGCCGTGCAACCGGTCGGGGTTGACCGTCCAGCGCTGGCCGGGGTCGAACAGCACAAGGTCGGCGGGCGCTCCCGCCATGAGCGAGCCCGCCGAAATTCCCAGCAGGGCCGCGGGCGCGGCGCTCATCAGGCGAAGAAGCTCCGTCAGCGTGAGAAGCCCGCCGTTTACCAGATAAGTGATTCCCACGGCAAGGCTTGTTTCCATCCCGACGCTCCCGTTCGGTGCGGAAAGAAAATCAGATTTCTCCACCGGGGTATGCGGCGCGTGGTCGGTTGCGATCGCGTCGATCGTGCCGTCGCGCAGCCCTTCGATCACCGCCAGCCGGTCCTCTTCCGTACGGAGCGGGGGGCTCATGCGGAAATCTGCGTCGCGGCTCAGCAGTTCGTTTTCCGTCAGCGCGAAATAGTGGGGCGCGGTCTCCGCCGTCACCCTGACACCGCGCCGCTTCGCGTCGCGGACAAGCGCGACGGAGGTTTTCGTGCTGACGTGACAGATATGCACCGGAACGCCGTAAGCCGCCGCAAGCGCGATTTCCCGCGCGGTACCGCAGTCCTCCGCGGCGGCGGGAACGCCCTTTACCCCCAGCCTTTCCGAAACGGCTCCTTCGTTGAGCTTCCCTCCCTGCGACAGGAACAAATCCTCGCAGTGGGAAACCACCCTCATATCCAATTCGGCGGCAAGGCGCAGAGCCCGCGCCATCAGCAGCGTGTTGACCACGGGCCGTCCGTCGTCGCTCAGCGCGACGGCCCCGGCGTTTTTGAGCGCCGCCAGATCGTTCAGGTCTTCGCTTTTCAGGCCTTTCGTAATCGCCGCCGCAACATACACCCTTGCGTCGGCATTTTGTGCTTTTTCCCGGATATACCGCACCGTTTCAGGGGTATCGACCGTTGGCTCGGTGTTGGGCATGCACAAAAGGCTGGTAACCCCTCCCGCGGCGGCGGCACGGCAGCCAGTCAGAATATCTTCCTTTTCGGTAAACCCCGGGTCGCGCAGATGGACGTGCATATCCACCAGACCGGGCGCGGCGACCAGTCCCCGCGCGTCAATCGCCTCGGCGTCCGTACAGGGGATTTCCCCGCCGACGGCGGTAAAAATGCCGTCCGTAATCAGGATGTCCCCTGTTTCGTCCATCGCGTTCGATGGGTCAAGAAGCCTTGCGCCGCGAATGAGCAGTCTATTCATTCCTTCCCTCCGTTCTTTCAGTATTAACTTTTTGACAATTATGTCGTATTTTATACAAATAGTAAATCATTTCCCCGTATTTCGGGCATTCCCGACGCCGGACGGAGCCATTCAGCCGGAACAGACAAGTTCCTTAACTTTTCAAGAAGAGTTTAGGGGAAAACAAAAAACTTTGTCAGCGCCAGCAACTCCCGCGCGTAACAGGAGGAAAAAATGTACCACGGTGTCGGTGCGCTGACCGGATAGGACGTGATTTTCAGTCCGGCAGCGATTTTCCCGGCGCGGTACTGGTGGTAGTCGTCCGTAACGATCGCCATCACGGGATTCAGCCCGTTTTTCTCAATCAGCGCCTGTGAATTGCTCAGGTTTTCCTGTGTGGAAGCGGACGTATCCTCCGCCAGAATCCGGGAAGCGTCGATTCCGTTTTTCACGAGGTGCTCCCGAATCACGGAAGCTTCCGTCACCAGTTCGCCTTTTCCCTGCCCGCCGCTGGCGATACATTTCGCGTTGGGATGGCCCTTCAGATACGCGGCCGCCGTTTCGATTCTCACCCGCAAATCCGCGCTCGGCGCGGTGCCGCTTACCTTGCTGCCAAGCACGACCACCGTCGCGTCCGCCGGCGGGGCGGCCTGTCCCGCTCCTGCGCCGTAAATCATCAGCCCGGTCAGCACCGCGGCCCACAGCACCCCGGCACAAAACAGGGCCAGCACGGCACGGCAAAAAACGCGGAACCCTTTGGAGCTTTTGCATTTCCGGCCGATCGCGCCGGAAAACACGGCGGCCAGAAACAGGAGGACGGATACGGTGATTCCAAACGCATTGCCGATATTCAGCACACCCCAATGAATCGGAATCAGGAACCAGACAAACCCACCCAAGGAAACCGCTATTGCCAAAATTTTAATGATCCGTTTTTTCAACATTTCCGCCTCCCTTTCTTCCGTCTCTTTGATGCCGCCGCAGAAGCAAAGCTTGCAGCAGTAACGCAGATGCCTCCCTCCATGAGCGAGGTGGCGCGCTTGACGCGCCGGAGGGAGTATCCCCTGTCAGACTTCTATGGAACTCCCTCAAGCAGGGAGCCGAAAAGAAGCCGCGCGATTTATCGACAGGCTGAGCCACTTTGTGGTTATTATACCATAATTCCTATAAAAATGCCTCCGAACTTTTCGTCCGGAGGCATTGGTGATTTAGTACTTTTTACGGGGCACGTAGCCTGTGTGCAGAATTTCATGGGCCTTATGGCTGCCCGGCTTTTCAAAGAATTCTTCATAGACCATCTTGATGAGCGGGCTGTCATGGCTCTTGCGCAGGGGCAGGTTTCTGTCTTCCTCGTAAAGCGCCTTTGCCCTTTCCGCCTTCAGGTCGGTAAAGCTGCGGACAGCCGCGGGCTGAATCGGCTGGCCGCCGCCGTTGATGCAGCCGCCGGGACAGCACATGATCTCGATGAAGTGATAGCCGCCTTCGCCGTTTCTGACCTTTTCAAGAACTTTGTTGGCATTGTTCAGGCCGCTGACCGCGGCGACCTTTACATCCATGCCGCCGACATGATAAACCGCCTCTTTCATACCCTCCATTCCGCGCACCTCGGTATAGTCCACGGAATCAAGGCTTCTGCCCTCCAGTGTGTCGGCCGCCGTTCTGAGCGCGGCTTCCATCACGCCGCCGGTCGCGCCGAAAATCGCCGCAGCCCCGGTGGAAACGCCCAGCGCGGGATCGAAATCCTCGTCCGGCAGACGGTTGAAGTTGATATGGGCCATATGGATCAGACGCGCGAGCTCGCGGGTCGAAATCGCGATGTCGGTGTCGGGGATGCCCTCACCGGCTCCGTCCTGATCTTCGCGCCGGATTTCGAATTTCTTCGCGACGCAGGGCATTACGCTGACGACCACGATCTTTTCCGGGTCAATGTTGTTCTTCTGCGCGTAATACGTCTTGATGACCGCGCCGGTCATCTGCTGCGGGGATTTGCAGGAGGAAACGTTGGGAAGCAGCTCCGGATAATAGTATTCGCAGAATTTGATCCAGCCCGGGGAGCAGGAGGTGATCAGCGGCAGCGGGCCGCCGTTCTGTACGCGCTCAAGCAGCTCGTTGGCCTCTTCCATGATGGTGAGGTCGGCGCCGAAGTCCGTGTCAAACACCTTGTCAAAGCCTAGGCGGCGCAGAGCGGCAACCATTTTGCCCTTGACGTTGGTGCCGACCGGAAGGCCGAAGCACTCGCCGAGCGTCGCGCGGATGGCGGGCGCGGTCTGTACGACCACGTACTTTTCCGGATCGTTCAGCACGGTCATTACCTCGTCGCACTGGTCGCGTTCGGTCAAAGCGCCGGTCGGGCAGCTCACGATGCACTGGCCGCAGGAAACGCAGGGAACATCGTTGAGCGGTTTTTCAAAGGAACAGGCGATATGCGTATCAAAGCCGCGGCAGTTCGGGCCGATGACGGCGACGTGCTGGTCCGCGCAGGCCGCCACGCAGCGGCGACAGAGGATGCATTTCGAGTTGTCGCGGATCAGGTGCAGGGTCGACTCGTCCCTGGTCGCGTCGGGCCTGACTCCGTCGAAACGGTCGGTCTGCTCCACGCCCAGCTCATTGCACAGGGTCTGGAATTCACAGGTACCGCTGCGCCTGCAGGCCAGACAGTCCCTGTTATGGACCGAAAGCAGCATCTCCAGCGTCATTTTTCTGGACTGCTGGATCTTGGCCGTATTGGTCTGAACCTCCATCCCCTCATTCACCGGATAAACGCAGGAAGCAACCAAAGAGCGCGCGCCCTTTACCTCTACCACGCACATACGGCAGGCACCGATCTCATTGATCCCTTTCAGGTAGCATAAGGTCGGAATATCAATCCCGGCGAGCCTTGCCGCCTCCAAAACCGTGGAATCAGCCGGCACTGAGAGGGGCATGCCGTTTATTTTTATATTGACCGTATTTTCCATGATGGCACACTCCTTTATTTCTTGATGATGGCGCTGAACTTGCATTTTTCCATGCAGGCGCCGCACTTGATGCATTTCCCGGTATCGATGACATGAGGAACCTTTACGCTGCCGGTAATCGCGCCGACAGGACAGTTGCGCGCACACAGCGTACAGCCGCGGCATTTGTCCTCCAGAATAAAATAGTTGGTCAGCGCCTTGCAGACGCCGGCCGGGCAGCGGTGCTCCGTTACATGGGCGACATACTCGTCGCGGAAGTAGCGCAGGGTGGAAAGCACCGGGTTCGGCGCGGTCTGCCCCAGCGCGCACAGGGAGTTTTCCTTCAGGTAGTAGCACAGCTCTTCCAACTTATCAAGGTCCTCCATGGTGCCGTTGCCGCCGGTGATCTTCTCCAGCACCTCGAGCAGACGCTTGGTGCCGATCCGGCACGGCGTGCACTTGCCGCAGGATTCGTCCACGGTAAATTCCAGAAAAAATTTCGCGATATCGACCATGCAGGTCGTGTCGTCCATCACGATCAGCCCGCCGGAGCCCATCATGGCGCCGATGGACAGCAGGTTGTCGTAATCGATCGGAATATCCATATAGGAAGCCGGGATACAGCCGCCGGAGGGGCCGCCGGTCTGTGCGGCCTTAAAGGTGTGTCCGTCCGGAACACCGCCGCCGATCTCCTCTACGATCTCGCGCAGCGTGGTGCCCATCGGCACTTCCACAAGGCCGGTGTGCTTGATTTTTCCGCCCAGAGCGAACACCTTGGTGCCCTTTGATTTTTCGGTGCCCATGGAGGCGAACCAGTCCGCACCCTTCAGAATGATCTGGGTAATGTTGGCGTAGGTTTCCACGTTATTCAGAATGGTCGGCTTTTGGAACAGACCCTTGACCGCCGGGAACGGAGGACGCGGGCGCGGCTCGCCGCGCTTGCCCTCGATGGAGGTCATCAGGGCGGTTTCCTCGCCGCACACAAACGCACCGGCGCCAAGGCGGAGCCCGATGTCGAAGTCAAAACCGGTATTGAAAATGTTCTGGCCCAAAAGACCGTATTCCCTCGCCTGATCGATGGCGATCTGCAGGCGCTTGACCGCGATGGGGTACTCGGCGCGGACATAAATATAGCCCTGGGACGAGCCGATTGCGTAACCGGCGATCGCCATGGCTTCCAGTACGCTGTGCGGGTCGCCTTCCAGCACGGATCGGTCCATAAACGCGCCCGGGTCTCCCTCGTCCGCGTTGCAGCAGACATATTTCTGATCCGCCTGATTTTTCGCGGCAAAGCTCCATTTCAGCCCGGTCGGGAAACCCGCGCCGCCGCGGCCGCGCAGGCCGGAAGCCTTCACCACGTCGATAACCTCTTCCGGGGTCATTTCCGTAAGAACCTTTCCCAGTGCGGTGTAGCCGTCCACCGCTATGTACTCGTCGATGCACTCGGGATTGATGACGCCGCAGTTCTTAAGGGCGATACGGTGTTGTTTCTCGTAAAACGGGGTATGATTTAACGATTTGATAGTATTGTCGTCTACGATGGTCTCCTGATAAAGCAGGCGTTTGACGATTCTTCCCTTTAAAAGATGTTCCTCCACAATTTCGGGGACATCCTCCGGAGTCACCCTGCTGTAAAAAGAACCTTCGGGATATACAATCATAATCGGGCCGAGGGCGCAGAGGCCGAAACAGCCGGTGCGGATCACATTGACCTCTTTGTCCAGTCCCTGAACCGCAATTTCTTCTTTGAGCTTTGCAATAATCAGCTCGCTGTTTGAGGAGGTACAACCGGTACCGCCGCAAACCAGTACATTGGAACGATACATGAATGCTGCCTCCTTATTACGAATTGGCGCCTATGGTATACTCCGTCACCACATTGCCGTTTACCAGGTGATCGTTCACCACGCGTACCGCCTTTTCAGGCGTCATTTTTACATAAGTCACTTTTTCCTGCCCGGGCGTCACGATTTCCACGACCGGCTCAAACTGGCAGATTCCGATACAGCCCGTCTGGGTGACCGTGACGCTGGCAAGGCCGCGCTTAGAGACTTCTTCCACCATAGCGTTCAAAACCGGGCGCGCCCCGGCGGCGATTCCGCAGGTGGCCATACCCACCAGAACGCGGATCGCGCTGTCGTTGTTTTCACGAAGAATAACCTGACTGCGGGCTCTGTCCCTGATCGCCTGAAGTTCCGCTAAAGACTTCATCTGTTGACTCCTCCTTAATGAATTGGGTTTCTTCACTGAGACAGTTTTTGATCCACTGTATCACTTCCGGTGAATTCAGCCTGACCTCATTTCCCAGCACCGCGCGCAGTTCGCGCGTATCAAGGGTAAATTCGCGGGAATCCATTTTGTGATGAAAGACAAAATCCCTGTCGTCGTTGCAGGCGATCAACAGCAGTACCGTGGAATTGATGTCCCCGAGCGGAATCATATCCACATGGGAGGGTACAAAGACCGCGGTGATTGTGGTCCCTGCCCCCTTTTGGGAAACGACGCCGAAGCTTCCGCCCGTCATCTCGGCTTCCATCTTAAAGAGCGGCACTCCCATCCCGATTTTGCGGGTAGCGCGAGTAGTGAAAAACGGGTCCGTCACACGAGCCGCCTGTTCGGCGGTCATACCGGCACCGTCATCCGAAACCCGGATGGTCAATCTGTCGGCTCTCGGTTCTTCACATACGTCGATCTCAATCAGCTTCGCACCTGCGGAAATTGAATTCTGTGCAATATCCATCACATTTAAAGACAGTTCACGCATCTTATTCGTATTTTGCCAGTACCTGTTCCACTTCCTCCGGGGTCATGCGTCCGTAAACATCCCCGTTCACCGTCAGTACCGGAGCCAGACCGCAGGCACCCACGCAGCGGCAGGCAGTCAGCGAAAATTTACCGTCCGGAGTACACTCCTCCGGCTGGATGCCCAAAACGGACGTCAATTTGTCCAGCACCGCCGCCGCCCCCTTGACATAGCAGGCCGTTCCCAGACAGATCGACACGTTGTATTTCCCTTTTGGGGTAAGCGAAAACTGGGAATAAAAGGTGGAAACACCATATACTTCTTCCAGCGGTACGCCCAGTCCCTCGGCAATGATGCTCTGCACCTCTGCCGGAAGGTAGCCGTAAACCTCCTGTGCTTCCTGCAGAACAGGCAGTATGGCGCCTCTTTGCTGCTTGTGCCTTTCGATGATTTCGTCGAGCTTTTCCCGCTGCCCGGCGGTTCCCTGGAAAGGCAAACTGCTGATACGTTTTTGCATTCTCGTTCCTCCTTGCGGTTTATCAGCGCAGAAAAAATGTCGTGGCAGCAACAAAAGTTTCCTGCGATCCATTGTTTTTTAGTATAGCATCTGTCTCTTATACACATCTGACGCTGCCGACGAATTAGACG
>ENA-OXEN01000286-OXEN01000286.1-human-gut-metagenome-genome-assembly--contig:-NODE-286-length-12284-cov-14.066972_pt1 | contig 12284 bp, 10 predicted proteins | sample MGYA00249358_ERZ652249 | MGnify/ENA primary metagenome ERZ652249 (study PRJEB26925, sample SAMN05826761) | human gut metagenome | biome: ENVO:2100002; feature: ENVO:00000062; material: ENVO:00002003... | reverse complement strand
AGGGAACAGAGGGAAACATGGATAAGGCAAAAATGGAAATTATGCAGAAAACAGCAGAGCAAATTAAGCATCTGCGCAAGGTAGCGGGCTTCAGCCAGAAATCGCTCGCAAATTCCGCCGGGCTGGACCCGGCTTTTTTAGGCCATATCGAGCGATGCCTGAAGTGTCCGACGATCGACACGCTCAATAAAATTGCAATGGCGCTGAATATTTCCCTGTCCGAGCTGTTTGATTTCGGTTGTCCGAAGAAATGTGAAAAGAAAGAGATGGCCGTCAAAAAAATCACGATGGTGACAGAGAGGCTCACCCCGGAAGAAGCCGAACAGCTGGCGGACCTGGTGGCCGGAATCGTCGCGTTCAAAAGGGAAGGGTCCCGCTCATAAAATCTGGCCGCGGGCCCGTAACCGGACCCGCGGCCAGACAGTTCATTCCGGTGTAAAATTGGTTGCAATTTCCTTTTCGCTGTCGGGGGGCGAATAGACAAACCGGTCGATTCTGTTTCCGGTGAAGAAATATTTCGGCGCGGAAGGACGGTAGGAGTAGTCGAACGTATCAATGATCACAAGCTTCACCTTCATCCGTGAAGGAATGATGCTTTTTATGTAAACGCTCGCCTGCTGACCGGGTATCACATCCTCCTTGGCTTCCGCCAGCCCGGCAAGGTTGGGGGAAAGCTCGACGAAAATGCCGTAGGACTCGACCGAACGCACAATCCCGGCCACTGTTTCCCCGGCTTTGAACATGGCTACGTTTTCCGTCCAGGTTCCCAGAAGCTCTTTGTGGCTCAGTGTAATGCGCCCGTTTTCCACGGACTTGATTACAACACGGATATCCATGCCGACCGTAAACCGTTCGCGTGGGTGGTCAATTCTGGAAACGGAGATGGCGTCGATCGGCAGCAGCGCGATAATCCCGCAGCCGATGTCGGCAAAGGCCCCGAAGCTTTCCAAGTGGGTCACGCGCGCGTTGATGACGTCGCCCGGAGTAAGCTTTTTCACATACTCGGCCATGCACTTTTCTTGTGCGGCCCGCCGTGACAGTAGGGCGGTCATATGTCCGTCCGTATCCTTCTGGAAACCCGTCACGGTAAAACATACCGGCCGGTTGACTCTGGAAATGATGGCAATGTCACGTACCGTACCTTCGCGAATACCTAAAGCACCCTCGTCGTGCGGAATCATACCCTTCATGCATCCTAAATCGACCAGTAAATTATGCGAGCTGTCACAAATCAGCGCGCGTCCTTCCAAAATTTTTCCATCCCGGCAGGCGTCGTTCAGCGCGGAGATGTTTAGGATCGCCGCGCGGTTTTCGGGTGTATCGATGATCCAACCCTCAGGACAGTAATCAAACATTTTCCTACCTCCTTTATGTCTTCGTTTATCTATATGCTTAAAATGAATAGGTAATACTAGGACTGATTAATTATTAAATTGTTAATTTATCCCCCTCCAGCTTGAATATCATTGCTTTCTATAATAAAATATAATTTATGTATTACGAAAAGGAGTTATTTTTATGATGCAATATACCAGAAAAATGCTTGGATTTGTTTCCGTTTTCGCCTTGCTTCTAAGCCTGACCGCCTGTTCCGGCAGCGCCGCAAGCTCCGCGGCATCGTCTCCTCCGGCGTCCTCCGCACCGGCGAACTCGGCCGCTTCCAGCAGGGTAAAGCCGGACGACGGCAAAAAAATAGGCTATCAGCTTGAAAAGCCTACCGCAGGGGAAGATATCGCCGTACTGACCACCAGTATGGGCGTGATCAAGCTCCGTCTTTTTGCACAGGCCGCTCCGAAAGCCGTGGAGAATTTCAAAGGCTTGATTCAGAAGGGGTATTACAATGGTTTGACCTTCCACCGCGTGATTAATGATTTCATGATTCAATCCGGCGACCCCAAGGGTGACGGCACCGGCGGGGAAAGTATCTGGGCTAAGGACTTTGAAGATGAGTTCAACGCGAATCTGGTTAACGTCCGCGGCTCCGTTTCCATGGCGAACGCGGGTGAAAACACCAACGGAAGCCAGTTCTTCATCAACCAGAGGGGAACCTCCGAAAAGATCAACTGGGAGGACTATCGGCAGGCGTACAATGTCTATAAGCAGAATCCGGACGCCTTTATCCAGCAGTACGGCACTTATTTTCTCAACATGGACAAGGTCACCGACGTCTACAAAAAGCTGTATGACGACAACGGCGGCAATCCCAATCTGGACGGCGCGTACAATATTGTGGAACGGGGACACACCGTTTTTGCGCAGGTAATCGAGGGAATGGATGTGGTCGACAAAATTGCCGCGGTTCCCGTTTCTGAAAACGATCAGGGGGAGAAGAGCAAGCCCGCTACCCCGGTCACCATCCAAAAAGCGGAGATAGAAAAATACCAGCCGTAAAGCCGTTATGCAGGGTGCACAGGTCGGTGGAGCACTTGGGCCGATTATTGGCGGATTGTTTCAAATCTGGTAAGAACAGCATTTATTATCGCCTATTGCATTGACAAGCCAATACAACAGGCGATATAATTAATCTAATTTGGTTTTTGCAGCGGCAGTAAATTCAAGTGCTTATGGAGGGTAACTATGTCAGCAAAATATGTTTTTGTAACAGGCGGGGTTGTATCCGGACTGGGGAAAGGAATCACGGCGGCTTCTTTGGGGCGTTTATTGAAGGCAAGGGGGCTGAGAATTACCATACAGAAATTTGATCCCTATCTGAATGTTGACCCGGGTACCATGAACCCGTTTCAGCACGGAGAGGTTTTCGTAACCAATGACGGAGCGGAAACGGATCTGGATCTTGGCCATTACGAACGCTTTATCGACGAGAATCTGACCCAGAACAGCAATATTACTTCGGGCAGAATTTACTGGAATGTGCTGCAGAACGAGCGCAACGGCGATTACGACGGGGGTACGGTTCAGGTGATCCCCCACATTACCAACGAAATCAAATCCCGCATCTATGACGGGAAGGACAATATTGATGTAGCGATCATTGAAGTGGGCGGTACGGTCGGCGATATTGAGAGCCTGCCTTTTCTGGAGGCTATCCGTCAGTTTGCGACGGAGGTCGGCAGAAACAACTGCCTGTTTATCCATGTTACTCTGGTTCCTTATCTGATCTGTTCCCATGAACATAAGTCAAAACCCACCCAGCACAGCGTAAAGGAGCTGCTCTCCATCGGCATTCAGCCGGACATTATTATCCTCCGTTCCGAAAGGCCGGTCGGCGACGACATCAAAAAGAAAATCGCGCTTTTCTGCAATGTCAATGAAAACTGCGTGATTCAGAATCTGGATCTTCCGCTTCTGTATCAGGTTCCTCTTGCGTTGAAGGACGAGCGTCTGGATGATATTGTCTGCAAACGCTTTGGGCTGGACACTCCCGGCGCCGACCTGAGTGATTGGATCGCCATGGTCAACACGGCGATGTCCCTGACGGAAAGCGTCACCATCGGGCTTGTGGGCAAATATGTAGAGCTGCACGACGCGTATCTGAGCGTTGCCGAAGCCCTGACCCACGGCGGGATCGGCAATAACGTCAAAGTAAATATCAAATGGATCGATTCCGAGACGATCACTCCGGACAACGTCGCGGAAGTTCTTTCCGCAATGGACGGCGTGATCGTACCGGGCGGATTCGGCGAGAGAGGCATTGAGGGCATGATTACGGCGATTCACTATGCCAGAGTCAACGGGATTCCCTGCCTCGGCATCTGCCTTGGCATGCAGCTTTCGATTATTGAGTACGCCCGCGATGTGTTGGGCCTTGCGGACGCGAACTCGGCGGAATTCGATCCGCAAAGCAGCAACCATGTCATCGACCTGATGCCGGAGCAGAAGGACGTTGTCCAGTTGGGCGGTACCATGCGCCTCGGGCAGTATCCGTGCAAGCTGACCGCGGGTACAAAGGCGGCTGCGCTTTACGGCAACGAGCCGCTTATTTCCGAGCGCCACCGTCACCGCTTTGAGGTGAACAACGATTACCGCGAGCGGTTTGAACAGGCGGGCGTGGTCTTCTGCGGAAAATCGCCGGACGACCATATCGTGGAAATGATGGAAGTTCCAGAGCACCCGTGGTTTCTGGGCTCCCAGTTCCATCCGGAATTCAAATCCCGTCCGAACCGCCCGCACCCGCTTTTCAAGGGCCTGGTCGGTGCGGCAAAGGAGTACAAGGCAGGCCAAAAGAAATAAGCCGGCGTATCCGAAATCCGAATTTTTAATGCTGTCTTCCATTTTGGATGGAAGGCGGCATTTTTTGCAGCCCTAATCATATATGCCACAAGGTTGTGTTTCTCCCCCGACGAAGGCGGGGGAGAAACGTGTTTTGTCTTGCAAAGCGAAATAAAATTGCGGTAGGGACTGCTTTGCCGGCTGTTTGAAGGGAATAAAAAGAGAACCGCCGGAAACCAAACAGTTTCCAACGGTTCTTTTGCGCTGTTATTTGTTTATCTGGCGCCGCCGCCACCGCCGCCGCCAAAGCCGCCGCCACCGCCACCGAAGCCGCCGCCGCCAAAACCACCGCCGCCGAAGCCACCCGAGCCTCCGGATTGGGGCGGGTGCGCAAGGCGCGTGGCAGAAGTGCTGATGTTGCTGATCGTGTTTCCCAGCGAGGCGCCGAAATCGCTGCCGATGTGGCTGAAGCCGCCCATGCCGATGGAACGGCCGAACATGTAGTACATGTAGCTGCCTCCGTAATTCGTGTAGAGGTAGCCGTCGTCATTCAGCTGCGGATAGACCATTCTGAGCTGATCGCAGACCTTTTTGGAAATACCCATCATGGTTGCGTAAACAAGGTATTCCTCCCAAAGCGTAAGCTCCGGGACGCCGTATTCCTTCATGCGCGAAAATTCGAGCATGTATTTTTTCAGTCCCTGCCATACGGCGTAATCGTATTCGCCCTTTTTGCTCAGCCTTGTTTTGCCGCTCGAAGCAATGATCAGCAGGACTCCAAAAATGATGAAGCCCACGGGAATGTAGACCAGCCAGCCGCCTGAAAGCAAAAGGATTGCGATGGCTCCCAAAATACCGAGGGTTCCCAGAACGGAACTTACCGTCAGAAAAGCGGGCCGGCGCTCATAATATCCGCGCGAGGCGATTTCCCTCTTTGTCTGCGACAGAAAGAGTTCCATTTTGCTGTCGATCGATTTGTTGTGATCCTTGGCGTAATTTTCAAATTGCTTCATGGTAAACCGACCGTCAAAGGACGACGCAACGGCGGAAATCATGTCATAAAACGTCTGCTCGCTTTGCGTAAGCGGCATCTGCTTTGTATTTTCCGCTATGTTTACCACAAAATCTTTTTTCTCATTGGAGTCAAACTGAACGTGCCCCTTGCGCGCCAGACTCATCAGCGTAGCGCTGAAAACGCGCCCTTCTTCTTTGCTGGTGACCCCGCCGCTGTAATAATAGAACAGGTTTGCCGCGCCGCCGGGGGAACTGTCCTCCGGTATCTCGCGGGTGTATTCGGGAGCATCCACCTGATACGGCCTGGCTTTCTTTTTCAGCCATATCAGAAGGAAAATTCCCGCTATCACCAGAACGACTCCGCCCACGGCATCCACTACGCCCACCGTGTAGTTCAGCTTCTGCTGCTTCTCCCAGTCCTGTGCCCATTTGTTTTCTTCTTTTTCAATATCGCTCAGTACGTTAACCGTGCTGACTTTTGTCGAATCCGGGAAAAGGGAAACGGGCATGCAAACGCGTGTTTCGACCAGCGTTTCCGGCGGAACCTCGTTTGCGGTAAAGGAAATCCGGGAAGGGGAATCAATGGTCAGCTGACTCTGTGCCGTACAGTGCAGCCATCCCTTTACTTCCTTATCCTTCGCGCCGGACGGAATCAAAATCGTACCGTGCAGCTGAGCGATCGGGATACTGAATTTGTTTCCGACAAAGGCGTTGTACAATACGGAAGTATCTCCGTATACGCTGACTAGGTTCTTGATAGTGTACTCCACCTTGAAGTTGCGCACGCCGCTGTCGATTGACGGCAAAAACCAGCCGATTTCAATATCCTTCGCCGTGTTGTAAATGTAACAGACGTTATCTTCGGAAAAATAGCCGCTCGTCGGATCAATATCGTCACGGAAGCTGTACTGAACGTTTTCATCCATGTCGTACACGGATAAATTTTCGATTCCGTTGCTCTGGTTCACATTTACCGGGAAGGTTTTATACAGGTTGCTGTAGGGCTTGCCGCGGTCTTCCAGATTGATGCGCCAGGTTTCCGTCACCTGCATATCGCCGTTACTGTTCAGCTGAGAAACGATATCCAGATTTTCCAAAGTCTGCTCTGCGCCGTGCTTGTAACCGTGGGCGTCGATGCCGATGATAAAAAGAATCAATAGTACAGCGGCGACGGCCGCAGCCATCCCGCCAAAAAGCTTTTTGGCCAATCCGTATACTCCCTTCGTTCGCCGAAAATCAGAATTTTACCTGTGGTACGGCTTTATCGGCTTCCTCGATCTCAAAGTATTTTTTCTGTCCGAAATGGAAGATGGAAGCAATGATGTTGGACGGGAAATGCATGACGTATTCGTTGTATTTCATTGCGGTGTCGTTATAAAACTGGCGGGCGAAAGCAATTTTGCTTTCAATGTCTTTCAGCTGACCCTGCAGGTCCAGAAAATTCTGGTTTGCCTTCAGATCCGGATATTGCTCCGCTGTGGCAAACAGGTTCACCATTGCGCGGGACAGCTTAGCGTTGTTCTCCATCGCCTCTTCAGGGGTTTTGGAGCTCATAGCCGCGCTGCGCCATTTTGTGACCTCTGCCAGAGTCGATTTTTCATGGGAAGCGTATCCCTTGACGGTTTCCACCAGATTGGGGATGAGGTCAAAGCGCTTTTTCAGTTGAACGTCCACCTGTGCCCATCCGTTGTCCACTCTTACGGAAAAAGAGACAAGCTTGTTGTACATGCCTATGACCCAGAAAACAAGAATCAGAATAACGGCGGCAATAATACCAAAGGTGATCCAATCCATGATGTGTACCTCCTAATCATCTCTGCAATTTTTGAAAACATCTCAAAACATCGTTTAAATTGCTACAAAGTGATCATAACATATTTTACATAAAAAGAAAAGCGGGGGAAAACAATCCTTATTGTACCCCGAAAACAGATTTTATTTGCCGTGCAAAAAGGGGAAAGGATTTTCGTATCCTTCCCCCTAAACGGTTTATTTCTGGCTTGGGTTTGAAATTCGGTAGCAAAGCGTCATCAGGCTGTCGTTCAAATGAACGTTTTCTACAATCGTATCTTCGTACTTCATTGCAATATCATAATGGCTGAAGTTCCAGTAATTGCGCACACCCAGATTATACAGGCGTTCAATTACGGCATGAACGCCGTCGCGGGGGATGCAGAGCACAGCCATGGTCGGCTGTTCCTTCTGGCAAAAATCTTCCAGCTCTACCGTGTCGAGTACGATCTGACCGTTGATTCTTGTCCCGGTTTTACTGGGGGAACTGTCAAAAATACCGACCAGTCTGAACCCTTCATCATCAAACGACATATGAGAGGCGATTGCTCTTCCTAAATTTCCGGCTCCGACCAGAATCGCTTTATACTCATTGGAAAGGCCCAGAATATTTCCGATTTCATCACAGAGCTGGTCCACAATATAGCCGTAACCCTGCTGGCCGAATCCGCCGAAGCAGTTCAGGTCCTGACGGATCTGCGAGGCGGTCAGCCCCAGCTTTACGGACAGCTCGGTGGAAGAGATTCTGGTGACCCCTTTTTGTTTCAGATGGATTAAAAAACGATAGTAGCGGGGCAATCTTCTGATTACCGACATTGAAATATTTTCGCGTCTTGGCATACGCTTTCCCTCCGTAATAGTCCGGTTTATAAAAGCCGAACCAGACTTTTATTGACTTCCCTTAAAAAAGTTTCGGTGTCAACTGTGGTTTTGTTTGGCAGCGTGGAAAGAGCGGCAAGATCGCCGGTCATAATGCCGCTTTCAATTGTCTGAACAGACGCTTTTTCCAGTTTGGCCGCAAAATCCGTCAACGCGGGAAGATAATCGAGTTCTCCGCGCTTTTTCAGCGCACCGGTCCAGGCAAACAGAGTGGCCATGGAATTGGTGGATGTTTTTTCTCCCTTTAGATGTTTGTAGTAATGGCGCTGCACAGTGCCGTGGGCCGCTTCGTATTCATAGATTCCCTCGGGCGAAACGAGGACGCTCGTCATCATAGCAAGGCTGCCGAAAGCAGTTGCGACCATATCGCTCATGACGTCGCCGTCGTAATTTTTACAGGCCCAGATGTATCCGCCTTCTGAACGGATCACACGGGCTACCGCGTCGTCAATTAAAGTGTAAAAATAGGTAATACCGGCTTTTTCAAATTTTTCTTTGTAATCGGATTCGTAAATCTCCCGAAAAATATCCTTGAAACGATGATCGTATTTTTTTGAAATCGTGTCCTTGGTTGAGAACCAGACGTCCTGCCCGATGTCGAGCGCATAGTTGAAGCAGGACCGGGCAAAGCTTTCAATGCTTTTGTCAATGTTGTGCTGGCCCTGAATAATGCCGGATGTCTCAAAATCATGAATCAGAGCGTGTTCTTCGGTGCCGTCCGCTTTTGTAACGACAAGCTCGGCCTTAGCGCCGGCGGGAACGGTCATTTCCGTGTTGCGGTAGATGTCGCCGTAGGCATGACGTGCAATGGTGATCGGCTTTTTCCAGGTGCTGATAAAGGGCGTAATGCCCTTTACAAGGATGGGGGAACGAAAAACGGTGCCGTCCAGAATTGCACGGATGGTGCCGTTCGGGGATTTCCACATTTCTTTTAATCCATACTCGCGTACTCTGTCCGCGTTCGCGGTAATCGTCGCGCATTTTACGGCAACACCGTATTTCTTTGTAGCGTAAGCGGAATCAAACGTGACTTTATCGTCGGTTGCGTCTCGGTTTTCCAGCCCGAGGTCGTAATATTCTGTTTGCAGGTCGATGTAGGGGTTCAGCAGGATATCTTTGATCATTTTCCAGATGATTCTGGTCATTTCGTCGCCGTCCATTTCTACCAGCGGCGTCGTCATTTGAATCTTATTCATTCGTAGCCCTCCGTTTACTGTCAGCGTTCTGCAAGTACGTTGTATTTTGTATCAGCTGTTCTGTTCTTTGATGTAGCTCAGCAGGCCGCCCGCAAGAACGATCTTTCTCTGACGGTCGCTCAAAATGGCGTCTGCTTCAAAGGAGGTGCCCTTTGTCAGGTTTTTTACAAGAACGGTTCCGCCGTTTTCAATGGTGGCACGGATATCCGGCAGCTCCAGTTCGTCCATCTGTTCAATTCCGTCGTAATCCTTCTCGTTTTTGAATACGAGCGGAAGAATTCCTCCGTTTGCCAGATTGGCGCAGTGGATCCGTGCAAAGCTCTTTGCGATCACCGCTTTGATTCCAAGATACAGCGGGACCAGAACGGCGTGTTCACGGGAAGAACCCTGCCCGTAGTTGGAACCGCCCACAATGATGCCTTTGCCGTATTTACGGCAGCGCTCCGGGAATTCCTTGTCGCAGACGGCGAAACAGAAGTTAGAAAGGTAGGGAATGTTGGAACGGTAGGGAAGAATTTTTGCCCCCGCCGGCATAATGTGGTCGGTCGTAATATTGTCGCCGACCTTCAGAAGGGTTTTTGCGGCAATGTCCCGGGGAAGGGTGGTGGTGGTGGGGACTTCCTTGATGTTCGGTCCGCGCAGGACTTCCACGTTCTCCGCTTCCTCCTCACTGGCAGGGGGAATGATCATATTGTCGTTGATCAGGAATTTTTCGGGCTGCTCGATGGGAGCTTCCTCGCCCAGCGTCCGGGGGTCGGTCAGAACGCCGCTGATGGCGGAAGCCGCGGCGGTTTCCGGGCTGACAAGGTAGATTTGGGCGTCCGCTGTGCCGGAACGTCCCTCAAAGTTGCGGTTGAAGGTTCGCAGCGAAATGCCGCCGGAATTCGGGGATTGTCCCATCCCGATGCAGGGGCCGCAGGCGCATTCCAGAATCCGCGCTCCGGCGGAGATCAGATCGGCAAGCGCGCCGTTCTGCGCAAGCATATTGTAAACCTGTTTGGAGCCGGGGGCAATCGAAAGGCTCACATCGGGATGGACCGTCTTTCCTTTTAATATGGAAGCGATCCGCATCATGTCGCGGTAAGAGGAATTGGTACAGGACCCGATACAGACCTGATCCACTTTGATGGGGCCGATCCCGTCCACGGTTTTTACCGCGTCCGGACTGTGGGGACAGGCCGCCATCGGTTTCAGTTTGGACAGGTTGATTTCGATGGTTTCGTCGTACTTCGCGTCGGCGTCTGGCTTGAGCTCCACCCAGTCCTTTTCACGGCCCTGTGCTTTCAAAAACGCAAGGGTTACTTCGTCGGAAGGGAAGATAGAGGTGGTTGCGCCCAGCTCAGCCCCCATGTTGGTGATGGTCGCGCGCTCCGGCACGCTCAGCGCCGCGATTCCTTCGCCGCCGTATTCCACAATCTTGCCCACGCCGCCCTTTACGGACAGAATGCGCAGGACCTCTAAAATAATATCTTTGGCGGAAACCCATGGAGAAAGCTTTCCGGTCAGATTGATACGCAGCATTTTCGGCATGGGGATGTAATATTCGCCGCTGCCCATGGCAACCGCAACGTCAAGCCCGCCGGCGCCCATGGCGAGCATGCCGATTCCGCCGCCGGTAGGGGTGTGGCTGTCCGAGCCGATCAGCGTTTTGCCGGGAACGCCGAAGCGCTCCAAATGGACCTGATGGCAGATTCCGTTGCCGGGTCTTGAAAAATAAATTCCGTGTTTTCTGGCGACCGTCTGAATGTACCGGTGGTCGTCCGCGTTTTCAAAACCGGTCTGCAGGGTATTATGATCGATATAAGCGACGGAGCGCTCTGTTTTTACGCGCGGGACGCCCATAGCCTCGAATTCCAGATAGGCCATGGTTCCGGTGGCATCCTGCGTCAGCGTCTGGTCTATTTTCAAACCGATATCGCTGCCTGGCGTCATTTCGCCGCTCAGAAGATGGGTTTTAATGATCTTTTGTGCCAAAGTCAAACTCATTCTCAAGCTTCCTTCCAAATTCGAATTCCCAACATAGTTAAATATATAACCATTATCCAATAAAAAAGCCAAATTGTCAATCTATCCAATCACTTTCAGCCAAAGCATTCTATTTTGACGCTTTATTTTCTTGATGAATATCACAACAAATGATATAATCATAATATTGATATTTCAAACTTGTACATTTTCGTGTATGAGAACACCCATCTTACGGCACAATAAAGCGGTAGGAGGGATTATCAATGAGTCATAAAGACCAAAAAGAAAAAAGCCGGAAAGAAGATCAGGACTATATAAAGCGGGCCAATGACGACGATAAAGCCGATAAGACCGAGAAAAACGAAAAGCAGACCGACCAGATTATTGACACCGGTTCGGTGATTACCGGAAATGGCAAACATCTGATTCACTGCCTGACGATCATTGGTCAGATTGAGGGGCATTATATTCTGCCTTCGCAAAATAAGACGACCAAGTACGAGCATGTCATTCCGCAGCTTGTCGCGATTGAGGAAGAGCCCACCATAGACGGGCTTCTAATTATTTTGAACACCGTCGGCGGAGACGTGGAAGCAGGGCTTGCCCTTGCGGAGCTGGTTGCGGGTATGAAAAAGCCGACCGTGTCGCTCGTGCTGGGCGGCGGCCATTCCATCGGCGTACCGCTGGCGGTTGCCGCCAAGCGTTCTTTCATCGCCCCCAGCGCGACGATGACCATTCATCCTGTGCGTATGAACGGCATGCTGCTCGGCGTTCCGCAGACTCTTGAGTATTTCCAGCGGATGCAGGAGCGCATTACGCGGTTCGTTACGCAGAATTCTCACATTTCCCCCGAACGGTTCCACGATCTTTCCATGAACACACAGGAGCTGGTTATGGACGTTGGAACGGTTCTGGACGGGAACGACGCCGTCAAGGAGGGCCTGATCGACTCTCTCGGAAGCCTTTCCGACGCCATCGACTGCCTTTACGATATGATAGAAAAAAACAAGGCGCAGCAAAAAAAGTCCGGCGCAAGAACCGCTAAAGCGGGGACGAAAAAGCCGGAGCCCAAAACGGCAAAGACCGCTGCCAAAAGCCGCAGCGTATAAAACGAGCCGCACGAACTACTTTTTTGCTCCCTCTTTGAGGGAGCTGGCGGGCGAAGCCTGACTGAGGGAGTTTATGGAAGCCCGGTCGGGAGCTTTCACTCCCTCCGGCGCGCCGGCGTTACATATAAAGAATGTCCGAGAACAAATTAAAATATAA
>ENA-OXEN01000284-OXEN01000284.1-human-gut-metagenome-genome-assembly--contig:-NODE-284-length-12335-cov-15.288436_pt1 | contig 12335 bp, 12 predicted proteins | sample MGYA00249358_ERZ652249 | MGnify/ENA primary metagenome ERZ652249 (study PRJEB26925, sample SAMN05826761) | human gut metagenome | biome: ENVO:2100002; feature: ENVO:00000062; material: ENVO:00002003... | reverse complement strand
TGAGTGATTCTTTCGGACTGACTTGAACTTGTCGCCAGAGGATACTGTTTACAAAAGCCCGTTTTAAGCCTGATGTTCGCGCCGCTGCTTTGAGCGGCGTGAAAAAAGCCGGGAAACCTATATACGGAGGATAATGATTATGTTACAATTATTTAAAAAGCGAATGATGATACAGTCGCCTGTAAGCGGGCGGATCGTCAGACTGGACGACGTAAATGATCCGGTTTTTTCAGGACGGGCGGTAGGAGACGGCTGCGCGGTTATTCCGGAGGACAATTTCATTTGTTCCCCGTGTGACGGAAAGATCGTTCAGATCATAGACACCAATCATGCTTTCTGTATTCTCAGCGACGATGGGCTGGAGATTTTGGTCCATATAGGTTTGGACACGGTGAAATTAAAGGGAATGGGCTTTAAAAGGCTGAAGGACGAAGGCGCGCGCGTAAAAGCGGGGGACAGCGTTATGGAGGTGGACCTGCAGTATCTTCAGTCACAGAAGAAGGAGATTGTTACGCCGGTATTGATTACGAACATGGACAAAGTCGGCAATCTGCAAATCTCCCGGGGAAATGTCCGTACAGGGGACAGATTGATGAGCCTTATCCTGAAATAAATATTTTTATGCAGCTGCCGCGGATTTTGATGGAGATTCCGCGGCACGGCGTGCGAAGACAGGGGGGGAAGCGTGATGATACAGGTCAGAGTTATGGACAAAAACGGGCTTCATGCAAGACCGGCCAGCAGGGTCGCCAGTATCGCGCTCGCGCATCCCGGCGCGGTTTATCTTGAGAAAGACGGAGTCCGGTGCAACGCGAAAAAAGTTATGGAAATCATGGGGCTCAATTTCATTTGCGGAGATCAGATCAGTGTGACAGCCCTTGGACAGGGCGGTGATCGGGTTGAAGAGTTGATCGAAAGCGTTATCATGAGCTCCGGCGATTGAATCCGGCTTTCGAACCGATTCAATGATTGTTTGCAGGAGTGTATCTATGGAACAGTTTACTCATACCATTCAGGATTCGGATGGCCTTCATGCGCGGCCGGCCGGAATGCTGGCAAAACTTGCGCAGAGTTGTGCTTCCGACATCAGTATTCAGAAGGACGGAAAAACGGCGGACGCCAAGCGCCTGTTTTCGGTAATGAGTCTCAGCGTCAAAACCGGAGAGACCATTACCTTCCGGCTGGAAGGCACAAGCGCCGGAGAAGACTGCCGGAAATTAAAGGAATTCTGCAAAAAAAGCCTTTAATTTCGGCAGGAGCCTTGTACTGTTTATTCACAGGCAGGGTCAATAAGAAAAAGCTTATTGATATCAAAAGGGAAAGTCCCGGGATTTATTGGATCCCGGGACTTTCCCTTTCCCTATATTTTTACGCTGCCCATCCTTTGACATTCTTCTGTTTCTTCCACCTCGGGGGAGAATATTTACAATACAATAAAACCGAAGAGTACTAAAAATGTTTTTGCACATCATTCTTCCACGGCCGCTGCTTCTTCTTTCAGCTGGAACCGGGATAAAAGGTCGGTCAGCACCTTGGACTGGGAGGAGAGCTCTTCGCCCGCCGCGGCGCTTTTCTCGGCCATGAGGGAAATGTTCTGGATCGCGTCGGAAATCTGCGTGATGTTCCCCGTTGTCTGCGTTACGAAAGCGGCCTGTGCGTCGGAGGCCTGCGCGATTTCACCGACAAGCCGGAAAAGTGATTCCGACTTTTGTACGATCACCTGCAGGGACCTTTCCACCTCGTCTACTGCCTTTGCGCCGGTTGCAATCGCATGAACGGTATTGGCGATCAGAGCAGAGGTATCTCCCACGGCGCGGGTGCTTTTGCCGGCCAGATTGCGCACCTCGTTCGCCACGACCGCAAAGCCTTTGCCGTAGGCTCCGGCCCGCGCGGCCTCTACCGCGGCGTTCAGAGCCAGAATGTTTGTCTGGAACGCGATATCGTCGATCGTCTTGACAATCCGTTCTATTTCCCGTGAGGTCTGGGAGATATCCTTCATAGCGGTGATCAGCTGATCCATTTTCCGGTTTCCGTCCTGAATATCCCGCACGATCCCGGACAGCATGACGTTTGCCTGCTGGGCGTTTTCCGCGCTTGTCTGTGCGTGACCGGAGATTTCGTGAACGGAGGAGGAAAGCTTTTCAATGGAGTTCACTTCCTCCGCAGTGTTTAGAGCCAGCGCCAGCGCCACGTCGGACATTTGACCCGCCGAACCGTCTACCTGAACGGCGACCAGACGGACCTGAAAAAGCGTCTGGTTCAGGCCGGAAAGGATTCCGTCGATCGCGGTCAGAATTTCGTGAAAATCTCCCGGATAGGCGGCGCTGCTCTGCAGGGAAAGGTCGCCGGAGGAAATCGCTTTCAAGATCATGCAGAGGTCTGTAATCATCCGGCGCAGATTTTCCGACGTTGTATTGAGGGCATTTGCAATTCTGCCCGTCTCGTCCTGAGATTTTACTTCGAGACGGATATTCAGGTTTCCGCCGGAAATCCGTTCAATGCCCTCCGTTACCTGCAAAACCGGTCTGGTAATGTTTCCGGCGATCCGGAAAGCAAAGAAAAGAGCAATGAGGAAGGAGAGGATTCCGACACCGATCATCAGGGCAATGGCGGCCGGTACGCTGGACATAAATTCTGAATGCGCTTCCGAAACATTGACGGACCATCCGTCCGTTCCCGAAATAGGAGCGTATGCGCCGAAATACTGCCGGCCGTTCCACTTGTAAAGGGAAAATCCTGTTTTTCCCTGAACCATGTTGGCTTCCATTTTGGCGACGACGGGATCGGATTTGCCGTTCTTTTCCTTTGCGGCAGCGGCGGAATCGCTTTGTACCACCCTGGTGCCGGAATGGTTGAGAATATAGGTGTTGCCTTGATTGCCTACTTTCACTTTGGCAACAATGTCACCCAGTGAACGGTACGGAATGCTGATCAGAATGACATGCGGCGCGGAGGGATAGGCGTAGTCGAAATGCACTTCCCCGTTTTCCGTGAGAGGATCGCTCAGGCAGGGGGCCCCCTGCTTTGCCTGTATAAAGGCTTGATTTTCCTGATAATTATCGCCGTTCAGGGCGGAAATTCCGTCTTCTTTGACGATATCCACCTTCACCAGCCCGTTTTCCTTGACGAGGCTGTTGATGTACTGTCTGGTGGACCCATAGTCCGCCCCGACGGTGTTTTTGATCATTGAGACCGACTGGGCCATAATTTCATACTGTCTGAGCTGGGCACTGATTTCGGAAGAGACGATGCCGGCCGTTTTGCTCAGTGTTTTCTGCAAAGACTGCTCCGTGGAGCGGACAATAAAAAAAGCGGAAAAAATGCAAAGAACGCTGACTGTGCAGAGAATAATAATTGCTGTAAATTGAACAAGCTTATTCTTGATCGTTTTCTGTCTGTTACGCACAATGAAGATACCCTTCCCGTCGTTTAATAGGATCTTTATTCAACGGTTTCAGTATATCATTATTTATAACACCATACAGAAATTACCAGTGATTTTAAGACGGAATTAACCTTCCTTTTACATTCTGTTTTCTTCCTCTTCCGGCAGCCGACTGTTCAATTTTTTCTCTTCCAGACGCTTGTTGATGTTTTCCCGCAGGAGTGTGTACATCACGGCACAGAGAGGAATGTTGACCAGCATCCCGATCAGGCCGAACGTGTTGCCGCCGATGGTGACGGCGGCAAGCACCCACAGCGCCGGCAGGCCGACCTTCGAGCCGACCACGCGCGGGAAGATCAGGTTTCCCTCCAGCTGCTGGAGGACGACAAAGAATATGACGAACCAGACCGCCTGAATGGGGTTGACGACCAAAATCAGCAGGGCGCCGATACAGGTGCTTAAAAACGCGCCGAAAATTGGAATCAGCGCCATAAACGCCACAATCACGGAGACGAGCAGCGCGTAGGGAAAGCTGAAAATCCGCATTCCAATAAAGCAGAGCGAGCCGAGAATACAGGCTTCGGTGCACTGACCGGCGATGAAATTGGAAAAGGCATGGTCGGTCAGGCTGCACACCCGTACGATGGTGTCGGCCGGCTTTTTGGGGAAATAAGCATACAGGAAACGCTTTGTCTGGGCTTCCAGCTTTTCTTTTTGCGCGAGAATATTGATGGCGAAGACAAGGCCGAGCACCATGGTAATGACCGCGTGGAACAGATTCGTAGCCACCGTAACGGTGGAGCCCACCAGCGTATTGGCCAGCTTCTGCCCGTACTGAGCCAGCATCTGGCTGAGGTTTGTCCAGTCGATCTGCAGATTGCTGACGTATTCCCTGACCGCGGGATACTTGTTTCCGACTGTGATCAGGCTGTTCTGAAGCTCGGTGAAAAAGCCCGGAATATTGTTGGTCAGGCTGGTAATCGTGCGGACAAGCTCCGGGATCAGGATCAGCATAATCAGGGCGATAATCCCGATGACAATCAGAAAGGTGATCAGAATGCTGACCGCGCGCCTCACTTTCGGCCAGTTTTTCGTATAGCGGCGGTTAATCGGCGCAAGCAGGCGGCTTTCTACATGCCGCATCAGGACATTGAGGATAAAGGAGATCGCGAGGCCGAGCAGGATCGGCTCAAAAATCCCCGCAATGATCCCCGTCAGTTCCGAAAACCGGTATAAATTTTTCAGCCCCAGGTAAAGCACAATGCTGAAAGCAATGAGCAGGGCGATCTTTTTCATGTTGCTTTTATTAAGTTCCATTTTCCGTTCCTTTCCAACCTGTTGCCGGTGCCCTTCGGTACCCTTTGACAGGCTGTCCCATTCCACTGCGTGATTCCACAGGCGCAACGCGCCGTCATGATATCTTTTTCAATTGGCGAAGCGGGTATCGTCATCGCTTGCGATCATTATACCATAATGCATACCGATAGGAAATAATTGCTTTCAAAAGCCTTTTTTATATTTTAGCACAATTTGTTTGACAATATATGGCTTCCCTCAAATAATTTAATAGAATACGGTTTCGCGGTTTTCATCCGGCTGTTTCTATGTTATGATGGAATCCATAGAAAAAATATCTAAATAAACGGCCTGCTCTATGGGCGGATACCGTTCTACAGCAATTCCATTTCAGTTTGCAGGAAGAAACCAAAACTTGTTGCAGAGTCAACTGGAAATGCTATCATATTGACGATATGGAAACAGAGGATAGAATTGTGCTGTTGTTATCTGCGGAAAAAATCAGGAAAAGCTACAGTGAGAAAATACTGCTGAAGGATGTCTCCCTGGGGATTCAGGAGGGGGACAAAATCGGGATGATCGGGGTAAACGGAACCGGAAAAAGTACGCTTTTGAAAATCATTGCGGGACAGGAAAGCCCGGACAGCGGCGCGGTCACCAAATTCGGAAGCGTGCGCGTAGGGTATCTGCCGCAGAATCCGGTTTTTTCGGAAGGGGTTACGGTGCTGGAACAGGTCAAACAGGGGATTGCACAGCAGCAGCGGGAATCGAAGGACTATGAATGCAAAGCGATTTTAACCCGTCTTGGGATCATGGATTTTGACGAACCGGTCAGCCGGCTTTCCGGCGGGCAGAAAAAGCGCGTATCGCTTGCCAGCGCGCTGGTGACCCCTGTGGAGGTGCTGGTGCTGGACGAGCCCACCAACCATATGGACAACGACATGGTCGACTGGCTGGAGAACTATCTTGCCCGTTACCCGGGCGCGCTGCTCATGGTGACGCACGACCGTTATTTCCTTGACCGCGTCACCAACCGGATCGTCGAACTGCAGGACGGAAACCTGTACAGCTATCAGGCAAATTACACCAAATATCTGGAACTGAAAGCAGAGCGGGAAAGCATGGAGGCCGCAAGTGAGCGCAAACGCCAAAGTCTGCTCCGAAAGGAGCTGGAGTGGATTCAGCGCGGCGCGCGGGCGCGCAGCACAAAGCAGCGCTTCCGGGTGGAGCGGTTTGCGCAGCTGAGTGCGCAGGAGGCAGGGGCGGAACAGGAAAAGCTGGCGATGAGCTCCGTAAGCACGCGGCTCGGCAGGAAAATCATTGAAATAGACGGGATTGAAAAGTGCTACGGCGACAGGCGGCTCATCCGGGGTTTTTCCTATAACCTGCTGCGCGGGGACCGTATCGGCGTGATCGGCGCAAACGGCTGCGGAAAATCAACGCTGCTGAAAATCATTACCGGACAGGTTGCGCCGGACAGCGGCACGGTCACCGTGGGAGAAACCGTACGGATCGGCTGCTTTTTGCAGGAATGCGAGGATATGGACCCCGGTCTGCGCGCAATCGACTATATTAAGAATATCTCCGCGGAGGTTATGACTCCGGAGGGGACGCTGACCGCGTCCCAGCTGATGGAAAAGTTCCTGTTTACGTCCGAACTGCAGTATTCGGTGATCGGCAGGCTGTCGGGAGGGGAACGCCGCAGGCTCTACCTGCTCGGCATTCTGATGCAGGCGCCGAACGTTTTGCTTTTCGACGAGCCCACAAATGACCTTGACATCCAAACGTTGACCATTCTGGAGGATTATCTCCAGAATTTTTCGGGCGCCGTTGTTGTCGTGTCCCACGACCGTTATTTTCTGGATAAGGTCGCGGAGCATATTTTCGCGTTTGAAAACGGGGAAATCCACGATTATACCGGCGGCTATTCCGACTATCTGGAACAGAAAAAGCCCGAGCCGGAGGAAACGCCGAAGGCAAAGGAAAGCAAGCCGAAAGCCGCTTACCGGGAAAAACCGGCCAAACTGAAATTTTCCTTTAAGGAAGAGCGGGAATACGGGGAAATCGATTCAGTCATCGCCGGGCTGGAGGAAAAAATTGCCGCCAAGGAACGGGAAATCGCACAGCAGTCCAGCAACTACGTCCTGCTTTCCGAATTGATTGCGGAAAAAGAAGCGCTGGAAGCCGAGCTTGACGCCAAAACCGAACGCTGGGTATACCTGAACGAGTTGGCCGACCGGATCGCGGAGCAAAACACAGAAGAATCACCGTAAATTAAAAAGGGCAGCCGTTCAGCGGCTGCCTTTTCAGATCATCTATAAAGCCTTTAACAGATTCTCGGTAATCCCTCGCCGTAAAGAACGGTGACTATACGGGTGCCCCCGATGGGGGTGCGCAGCAGGACGGTGCCGGGCTCGCCGGAAACGACTGTTCCTATAATGGCCGCGTTTTCCCCGTACCGGCTTTTTTTCATGCAGGCAAGTGCTTTCTGTGCGTCCCCGGCGGCTACGACGGCGGTCATTTTACCCTCGTTGCCCATATAAAGGGGGTCAAGGCCCAATATTTCACAGAAGCCGCGTACCTGTGCGGAAACGGGAATCGCTGTTTCCTCAAGCTCCATGCAGCAGGAAGAGGCGCCCGCAAATTCGTTCAGCACCGTTCCCAGGCCGCCGCGGGTTACGTCACGCATGGCTTTTACCTTTACACCGCTTTCCAGAAGCGCGCTTACCATTTCGTTCAGGGGGGCGCAGTCGCTTTGAATAGTATTCCGGATATTCATCCGTTCGCTCAGAATGGCCGCGTGATGGTCGCCCAGATTGCCCGAAAGCAGGATCACGTCACCCTCTTCGCAGGAGGCCGCGCTGAGCGAGACGTCCGACGGCACAAAGCCCACACCGGCGGTGTTGATGTAGATGCCGCCCTTGCCTTCCACGACCTTGGTGTCGCCCGCCACAATACTGACTCCGGCTTCCGAAGCGGTTTCCGCCATGGAGGCCGCTATTTTTTTGAGCTCCTCCGTGTCGGCGCCTTCCTCCAGAATGAATCCGCAGGTAAGGTAGCGGGGCTTTGCCCCGCTCATCAAAAGGTCGTTCACTGTCCCACAGACGGACAGTCTGCCGATATCGCCGCCGGGGAAAAACAGGGGCGTTACCACGAAGCTGTCCGTCGTCACGGCGATCTTTTCCGCTCCGGGAACAACGGCGGAATCCTCCATTTTAGCCAAAACGGAATTGTGAAAGCTTTTTTCAAAAATATCTTCGATCAGCTCGGCGGTTGCTTTTCCGCCGCTGCCGTGCGCCATGGTTATTTTCATTACCGTTTCCTCATATTTGTAAAATAATTGTAGCAGCTGCCCTCCATCGACACCATACAAGCGCCCTGCGGCGTCTGCGGGGTACAGGTGGAACCGAACAGGGAGCATTCGTTCGGGGAGACCGCTCCGGTTAGCACCTGCGCACAGCGGCAGTGGGCGTTGGCGCCGCGGTCGTTGTTCAGGCCGGCGCTGCCCGCGTCGAAGCGGGCGTATTCTTCCCGCAGAAGCAGGCCGGAATCCGGGATGCTGCCCATCCCGCGCCATGCGGCGTTACAGGGGGCAAAATACTTCTCTACCATTTTCTGCGCGGTCCGGTTGCCTTTCTCCGTTACCGCGCCGGGGTACAGATTCATGACCCCGGCTTTTCCGCTTTTTCGGACGAGCGCGTAAATCGCCGCCAGAATCTGCGGCCCTTCAAAGCCCGCGACTGCGAACGGAATGCCGTATTTTTCGGACAAAGGCTCAAAAATACGGCTGCCGGTAATCACGCTGACGTGGCCGGGCGCGAGAAAACCGTCCACGCCGCCCTGGTTTTTGCAGATCCAGTCGATCACCGGGGGCATGGTTTTCAGGGAGGTCAGGATCTTTACATTGGAGATGCCGTTTGCAATCGCTTCCTCAAGCAGCATGGTGTACACCGGGGCGGTGGTTTCAAATCCGACCGCCGCGAAAATGTAGGTGCGGGAGGGGTCGGCCGCCGCCAGCTTCAGCGTATCCAGCGGGGAATAGACCATCCGCACATGGCCGCCCGCGGCTTTCGCGTCATTCAGGCTCCGGCAGCCGCCCGGTACGCGCAGCATGTCGCCGAACGTGACGACCACGTTTTCCGGTTCCATGCTAAGTGCGACAAGCTTGTCAATATAGGCGGTGACCGTGACACAGACGGGGCATCCGGGTCCGGAGATCATCCGGACGGCGGGGGAGAGCATTCCGGTAATGCCGCAGCGGGAAATCTGCGCCGTGTGGGTCCCACAGACCTCCATCAGCCGCAGGGGCGGTCCGTCGTAGGCTTTCAGATACGATTGGATATCCGTCATAGCGCTTCCATTTCCTTCAGAAGCTCCTCCAGCGCGTTGCGGTCCTGTTCCGTCAGCACCTGCAGGATGCATCCTGCGTGAACCAGAACGCTGTCGCCCGGTTTGATTTTCACCAGGCCGGCCTCTGCTTCCAGCGTATTTCCGCTGAAATCCACCGTCGCTTTTCTACCGTTTACTTTAACAACCCTGCCGGGCAGTGCAACACACATAGCAATCTCCTTTTGGTTGGAATCTTCCGAATCGTCGGTGGCTTATTTGCGAACGCCCTCTGCCTGCGCGCAGAGCCACGCCTGCCCCAGACAGATTCCGCCGTCGTTGGACGGTACGGCGGAATTGAAATAGACCTGAAAACCGTCCGCGGTCAGCCGGTCATGGCAGTCCCCAAGAAGCAGAAGGTTTGCGAAAACGCCCCCGCTCAGGGCTACGCGGCTTTCGCCGCTTTCTTCCCGGATGCTCCGGCAGACCGTCAGAATCATTTCGGCAAGCGCCCGGTGAAACCCAAGCGCAATGCGGTTGCTGTTTTCCCCTTTTGCAGCCGCTTGCAGAAGCTGGCGGATAAAATCGGCCTGATCTGCTTCCAGTTCCCCGGCGGGATTCCGGCTGAGGGCGAAGTGGAACGGTACCGGCTCTTCTCCGGCTTCTTTTGCCGCAGAAGCCGCGTTTTCCAGCGCGATGGCGCATTCCCCTTCGTAGGAATTCTCTTCTTTAATGCCCAGTATGGCGCAGACCGCGTCGAACAGCCGCCCCGCGCTGGAGCTTTCCTGTGTGTTGACCTGATGCCGGAGGGCGGCCTTGACAAACGGGAAGCGCTCGCTGCCGGATTCCTCGCCCGCGGCGAACCGGTAGCAGTCGGAGGTCAGCACGGCGTTTTTCGCCGCCGCGTCGCCGCCGCAGAGCCGAATAGGGCTTAGATGCGCCCGGCGCGCAAAGTCCGCGCCGCGGCAAAGCAAAAATTCCCCGCCCCAGACCGTTTTGTCCGTGCCGTAGCCGGTGCCGTCGAAAACCACGCCGATACAGCCGTCCAGACGATGCTCCGCCATGACGGAAGCGGCGTGAGCGTGATGGTGCTGAATAAGGATGGGGCTTTCCAGACCGAAGTCCCGCGCGATCCTCTGTGCCAGCGCGTGGGACTGATAGCCGGGATGCAGGTCGCACGCAATTCTCTGCGGGGAAATCCGCAGAAGCTGTTCCATCCGCTTCAGGCCGATTTTGTAATTCTCATAGACCTTGTAATTTTCGATGTCTCCGAAATACTGGCTCAGATAGGCGCGGTTGCCGCTGAGCAGGCAAAAACAGCTTTTCAGGTCCCCGCCCATGGCCAGAATCGGATGCTCCGTCCGCTGCTCCAGTAGAACGGGCAGGGGAACATATCCCCGGCTGCGGCGGAGAATCTGGGGTACCGAGCACACGACCCGTCCGACGGAGTCGTCCAGCGGGGTCACGATTCGGCGGGTATTGTACAGGATTCCCGCAAGATAGGGAATGTCTGACCGAAGCAGTTCGTCGTCCTTATACATTATCGGCTCGGAGGTAACATTCCCGCTCGTGACGATTAAGGGGCCGCAGGCGTCCGTCAAAAGCTGGTGCAGGCCGGTGCAGGGCAGAAACGCGCCGAGAAAACGGCTTTCCCCGCAGACACCGGAGCAAAACCCGTCCGAAGGGTTGCCCAGCAGCACAATGGGACGGGCCGCGGACAGCAGCATGGTTTCTTCTTCCTGATTCACACCGCACATTTTGCGAATGCTTTCCAGATCGGGAAATAGGACGGCGAAGGGCTTCTTTTCCCGTCCCTTTAAAAGACGAAGGCGCTCCACCGCGTCTTCAAGGCTGGGGGAACAGACAAACTGATATCCGCCCACGCCTTTTACGGCGAGCACAGCCCCGCTTTTCAGTAGGGTAACCGCCCGTTCCAGAGCTTCCTGCTTTTCCAGCGTGATTCCGCCGGTAAGCAGCTGCAGCTGAGGCCCGCAGCGGTGACAAGAGATCGTCTGCGCGTGGCGCCTGCGCCCGGATGCATATTCGCGCTCGCAGTCGGGGCACATGGCAAAGTCCTTCATGGTGGTGGTTTCACGGTCGTAAGGCAGGGTGTTCATAATGCTGAACCTAGGCCCGCAGGAAGCGCAGCTGATAAACGGATATCCCCGGCGCCGGTTTTCGGGCGAATACAGCTCTTTTTTGCATTCGTCGCACATCGGCAGGTCCGGCGGAATCATCGGCGTGCCTGTCTCGTTTTGCGCGGCCTTGCCGCTTTTCAGAATGGAAAAGCCGTCAAAGCGCTGTTCCGGCATCGGCTCTGTCTTAATTTCCGTCACCAGCGCGCCGTTCGGCGCTTCGGTGTGAAGGAAATGCAGAAATTCCTCCACCCGCTGCTTTTCCCCGGAGGCGGCGATTTCAACAACCCCGCCGCTGTTGCGCACGCTGCCGGAAATATCCAGCCTGTGCGCCAGCCCGGCTACAAAGGGACGGTATCCCACACCCTGTACGATGCCGGAAACGGTAATGAAAACATTCATTCCATTTCAATGCTCTCTATCTTTACTTCTCTGCCCACTTCGCTCGGCTCTCCCTGAGTGCCGCACGTGGGGCAGGAAAAATCAAAGCGCTTGCGTTCAAACAGCTCGTTGCATTTGGGGCAGCGCAGCTTTGATTTAACGGAGCGGACATTCATCTGCGCACCTTCGCAGACAGTGCCCTTGGATAAATCCTCGAAGTACATCTGAATGCTTTCTCCCGCGTATCCGGAATCCTCCCCTACCGCAATGTTGATGGCTGTGACCTTCTTTTTTCCCGCCGCTTCCGCTTTTTCGGTAGCTTCCTTCAAAAAATCGGCGGCTTTATGATAATCGTGCATGATAACGGCTCCTTTTTGTTCTTAAATAGTTTTTAGGATGCGTTCTGATTTTCCACGGGGGTCTGGCAAACGGTATCGATGGTCTTGCGCTGAGCGGGCTCGGTGTAACTCTGATGCATGGAAAGACATTTCTTGGGGCAGCTTTCCACACAGCAGCCGCACTGGATGCAGCTGAAGCGCTGAATAGACCAGCTTTTTTCTCCCCGGTTCACCTGAATGGCGCCGGTCGGGCATTTTTTGGAACACAGTCCGCAGAAAACGCAGGCGTCCACGTCGTTTTCTATATGGCCCCTTGTGCGCTGAGGATATTCTCTCGGCTGCTCCGGATACGGCCGGGTGGCCGGTTTTGAAAATAAATTGTGCAGTTCGATTTTTGCAAAAGTCAGGAAACTCATTCTTTCATCACCTTTCGGTACAGCTGATGCAGGGATCAATCGTCAATATTAGAATGGG
>ENA-OXEN01000282-OXEN01000282.1-human-gut-metagenome-genome-assembly--contig:-NODE-282-length-12359-cov-14.004876_pt1 | contig 12359 bp, 8 predicted proteins | sample MGYA00249358_ERZ652249 | MGnify/ENA primary metagenome ERZ652249 (study PRJEB26925, sample SAMN05826761) | human gut metagenome | biome: ENVO:2100002; feature: ENVO:00000062; material: ENVO:00002003... | reverse complement strand
CGCAAGGTGTTTCACGTTGAACATTCCACTTTCATTCGTGGAGACGGAGATGGGATTCGCGTCGCTCTTGAGGAGAATGGGCAACTCGGTAAGCTCGTTGTCCTTGAGGGCGAGGTATGTGGCGCCGTTGCCCAGCGTGACGGTGCCCACGTCGTCCCCATCTGCCATTACCTGGTATGTCCCGGCCTTGAGGCCGGATGCGATATGCGCGCCGTCTTCGCGCGAGTAGTCGAGATCGACGATGTCCTCCGCCGGCTCCGCTTGATCTATGCGCGCGTGCGTACCAAGCAGGTTTTGCGTGACGGTGATGTGTACTGACGTGTTGGCGTTGATGTTCGCGGTGGGCGCATTCGTTTCGACCGTGGTGCCGTTCTGCTTGCACTGAACGGTGTACGTCCCCGCCGGCACCTGCGTGCCGTCGGCATCGATGGCGATTGGCTCCGAGCCGTTATGTGTGAGCGAGACGCTCATGTCGTCGGGTGCCTGGGCCGTGACGATTGCGTAAGGGGCCTCGTAACGCATGGAGATCGTCTGGTCACCCTGCGCGCGCACGGCGACTGACCCGACGTGTTCCGGTGCGACGGAGATCTGATCGGCGGTGTTCCAAAGGGCGAACACCGCCCCCTCAACTGCCTCACCGGATTCGCTGTCGGTCTTGACGACCTGCAGGTCGGTCGGGACGTTGGCCACGTTCAGCTCTGCGTACACGACGTCTGTTGCCTGATCGGCGTAGCTCAGTGTGAAGGTGCGGGGCGTGTCGTCGAGCACATGGCCGTCGGGGGCCTTGGTCTCGACGAACGCATAGGTCGCGCTGCCGTTTCCGAGGGGCAGGTTTTTCGTTTTGGCGCTGCCGTCCTTGTCCGTGACGACGTGATCGACGACGCTGTCCTTCGCGGCCTGCACGGTGCCGGTGGGGCTGACGATGTCCTCGCAGGCGATGACATCGAATTCCGCGCCCTCGAGGCCCGCAGCTGGCGGACACTCCTTGTCGGAGCATGTTTTGTGAATGGTGGCGATGCCCTCCGCCTGCTCATCCTCGGCGCGGACGACGGTTACGGGTTCGAGCCCCTCTTTATCTGAGATGGTGAACTTCATATCCTCCCGCGCGACGAGGTAGGGTGCGGCCGCCGCAACCTCGCGCAGGTAGTACGTACCGGGCTTGAGCGCCTCGGGAAACGTCACCGTTCCCGAGTCGTCGGTGGTGAACTCGGAAAGCTCCGCATGCTGCGGGTACCAGACCTCTTGCGAGATGACGTTCTTATCGCTGTCGAGCAGCTGGAAGGTAAAGCCGGCGAGGGGGATCGCCTTGCCGTCGGCGGTATCGGTTTTTACCACCTGGATACGCGAGTTGACCGAGTCGTTGTCGACGATGTAGTGGAGGGTCGCGCCGTCGACAAGTTGATCCGCCTCGACGGTCCAATCGGGGCACGGGCGGTATCCCTCTGGTGTAGTGGAGGGGTCCTCGTGGATGGTGTAGCCCTTGGCATCGTAGGGAAGGGCTCCGACGATGTGCTCGTTGCGCCTGCCGCTGCCCATCCAAGGTTTGCCTGCGTCGTAGGTTGCCGAGGGGGAGACCGCTTCGGGGTTGACCGTCTGCGCGTCTGCGGTCGAGGCTTTGCCGGCCTCGTTCGTCGTGAGTGCTCCGACGATCTTGCCCGTCGAATTCGCGACGATCTCGAATCGAATGCCCTTTCCGGCGGGTTGCAGGCCCGACCCGTCGGCTCCCGTGTCGAGGTATTTGACGATTTCGAGGTCGAAGGCGGAGATGTCGTTGGATGCCTGCAGGGGCTTGAGATCGATGACGCCTTCATCGTCCATGTTCGTTCCGTCGATCGTGTACGTATGGGGCGTGCTGTCGAGTTTGTATCCAGCGGGAGCCTTCGTCTCGGTGATGACGATGGTGCCCAAGGGGATATCGCCGATTGACGCTTCGCCCTTTTTGTCGGTCGTTACCGTTTTGCGCCACCCGGCAAGGGTGGTGGAGCTGATGGAGAACTCCGCCCCCTCGAGGGAGGCTCCGTACTGCGCCGATCCCCCCGTGCATGAATCAATCTTCTGCACGCGCAGGCGGGCGCGAGCGGGGTGGTCGGTAAGCGCGACGTCGCCCGTGTCTCCAGCCGTATGGAACTCGATGCGATGGTCGTTCAGCGCGTACCCTTGGGGAGCCTTGGTCTCGACGGCGTAGTAATCCTTGTCCCGCTCGAGGGTGCAGGACGCGGACCCCTGTGTATCGGTCGTGATCGTCGCGACCTTTTCGTCCGTCGCCTTGTCGTAAATATCGTACGTGGCGCCTTCGAGGGAGTATGCGCCATTGCCCTCGGTGAGGGATGGGTCCTTTGACGACTTTTGGAACGTGATGGTCGTTTTTGGCTTGTAGTGCAGCCGGATGCCGCCCATCTGCTGGGTTCCCGCCATCGCGCCCGGAAGAAACGCGTCGCTGTTGGCGCCCGGACTGACCTCCGAATGGACGACGATGTCGTATGTGCCATCCGCCTGCAGGGTGCCCACATAATCGTAGGTGCCGTCGAGCGGGACGGCGTAGGACTCTCCCGATATGCAGTGTCCATGGGCGACTTGGGTTGTTCCATCGGGAAGATGGATGGTCGCCTCGCACTGGGCCACCGCGCCCTCGTAATAGGCCTGCTGCTTGTTGGTGATGACGATATCGACCTTGCCCGTGATCGTGGCCGGTGCGGCGAAGGCGTTGCGTATGGGGAGGAATCCCCCTGCAAGCGCCAAAGCCCCGAGAAGTGTGATGGAGGCGGCAAAAAGAACGGCGAGCGCGAATGTGCGCCCTCGTGCGCGCGTGGTTGCCCGTCGCCCTCCCGTTCGCTTTCGCGGTGGTCGCGTCATGGGGTTCGTGGTGGTGATCATTTGCTCCTCCCCGCTCGTGAGCGCGCGGCGCAAGACCGGCGCAGCTGATATGTGAGGGCAAAGCGTAGAGTTCGTGTTCCGGGGTTCATCGCAAGGAGTCGCCGCGTGTCCTGACGCTTTGTCCGGCGTGCTCTGACAGCTGGGGGAAACGGGCAGGTACATGGCACGTCCTGTCCACCCGCCGCCTTCGCGTCGAGGTGCCGTTCGTGCCCAAAGACCACACATTCGACATGAGGGGAAGTTTGCCGCCCGTGCGCTCGGCTATACTTTGTGGCGTTGTCGACGCGTATCTGGGAGGTACAGGTATGGATACCGCTGCCGAGAAGGCCCCGCTCGTGGGCATTATCATGGGCTCGAAGTCCGACATGCCCGTCATGGAGGGTTGCACGGCCGAGCTCGACGCCTTGGGCGTGCCGTACGAATTGGTCATCGCCAGCGCTCATCGCAACCCTGCAAAGGTGCACGAGTGGGCCGAGTCTGCCGCCGATCGCGGCATCAAGGTCATCGTTGCCGCCGCGGGCAAGGCGGCGCATCTCGGCGGCGTGGTCGCCGCATTCACGCCGCTGCCGGTCATCGGCGTACCCATGAAGACGAGCGATCTGGGTGGTCTCGACTCCCTGCTCTCTATGGTCCAGATGCCCTCTGGCGTGCCGGTTGCGTGCGTGGCGATCAACGGCGCGAAGAACGCCGCTATCTACGCCACCCAGATTCTCGGCGCAACCATGCCCGAGTACCGTGACGCCATCGCGCAGCTCAAGCGCGACTTGGCCGAGGCGTAGGCGCGCATGGCTACCGGAGGCAGGCATTTCAAGCCCACGGGCGCGGGCTCGCCCGCCGCATCCAATCCACAGCGGGTGCCGCGCCCGATGGCGCCCCGCCCCATCGATACCGCGGGCGCGGGGAGGCACCATGCCCCCACGCCGCGCGTCGAGCGCGCTTCCCGCGGCGTCGCCCCCATCCCGTATGCCCATGGCGCATCTGCGCCCAATGCCTCCATGCGCGTGGACGCGCCACGCGCGACGGGCGATCAGCCTGCCGGTCATATGCCGAGCGACCATCGCGGCGGCAACCGAAACCGGGGGCGCCGCGGTAAACGCAACGTGGCGTCATACGTTCTCATCACCATCGGCGTCGTGTTGCTGCTCGTGGCCGGTGGTCTGTTCATCCATGCGCAGATCGGCTACAAGCAGGCCGCGGAGTTCTACGACACGTTGAACACCCAAGCCATCAAGGACACGGAATCTGACGGTTCGGGTGTGCCCTCCATCGACTTCGATGCCCTTACAAAGGTCAACGAGGACGTGGTGGGTTGGATCTACATCCCCGGCACGAACATCAACTACGCCGTGGTGCGAGGCGAGACGAACGACACGTATTTGAGGACGCTGATCTCGGGCGAGTACAACGCAAGCGGATCGGTTTTCATGGACATGGATGACACCGCTCCCGGATTGGTCGACCAGCAGACGACACTCTATGGTCACCACATGAACGACGGCTCCATGTTCACGCAGGTGTACGATTCGCTCAGCCAGGAGAAGTTCGATTCCATCGAGAAGGTCTACTACATCACGCCCGATGCCACGTACGAGCTGGAGCCGCTGTTCACCATGCGGGTCGAAGACGACTATGTGGTCGCGCGCCAGGCCAACTTCGAGGGCACCGCGGGCCTTGCCCAGTATCTCTCTGACTCCCTCAAGAACGCCGAGGCGAAGGCGAGCGACGCGGAGGCAAAAATTCAAGACGCGAGCGCCGTCCTCACATTGGTGACCTGCGATGACGCGTTCCTCGCCAAAACCAAGCGTGCGGCTATGGTGTGCACGCTAGTGGGCGAAGTGGACACGGAGAACGCGGACGCCGCGAGCGAATAGGCGATGGACGACCCTGCGGCGGCTCTCTGCCGACGGCACCGCCGCCGCGGGCGCCGCACATCGTCGGGTCGTCCACCTGTCATGTGGCGCGCATGTCCGCGCGCCAAAACCGAGCAAGCATACACGTGCCCTGGGGCGGAAAGTGAGTTGCATATGGCTGAGATGCCGTCAATCGACACCTGGCTGCGCGAGGCGAAGGCCGATCCGAGTTTTCGCGGATGCGGCATGTACCTCGTGCACAACGGGACGGTGCGCGAGACGCCCAAGGCCGAGGTGCGCGGCGTCGAGACCGACGGCGTGCGTCCGGGAGACAAGGTCGCCGGCATGGTGTTTAGCTATGACGCGGAGAAGGTCGCCGCCGCCGTGGAGGAGACCCGCGCTCTCGACGGCATCGGCTACGTGCGCATATGGCTCAACTCCGGGGAGCTGGCGGTGGGCGACGACATCATGCTCGTGCTCATCGGCGGTGACATTCGCCCCCGCGTGATCGATGCCCTGCAGCACCTGGTGGGTACCATCAAGAACACGTGCGTTGTGGAGCAGGAGCTATCTGAATAAGCGAGCATCGCGTTGTAAATGACCGCTCGAGGGGCGCCGCGCTCGGCCGTGGCGCCCCTCGTTGTACAACACCATCTTGATCGACTACTTCACCGGCGAGCAGTACCGCGGCGGCCAGGTGCTCAACAACTTCGACGCGCCGCTGTGGAAGCTCCCGGTGTTCGTCAAGGCCAACGCCATCATCCCGATGTACGAGCCCAACAACAACCCGCAGGACATCGATCGCTCCGTCCGCAACGTGGAGTTCTTCGCCACGGCGGGCGAGAACAGCTACACGCAGTTCGAGGACGACGGCATCTTCATCGATTCCGATCTCAAGGAGTCCGAGGACAAGGAATACGGCACCGAGAACCACGTGAACTACGGTGACCATGTGTCCACCACGTACAAGTCGAGCGTCAAGGGCGACGTGGCTACCTTCACGGCGGAGAAGTCCACGGGCAGCTACAAGGGGTACGCGCCGGAGCACACCACCTCGTTTGTGGTGAACGTCTCTAAGGAGCCTACGTCCGTCGTGGCCAAGAACGGCGATGCCGCGCTCAAGAAGGTCGAGGTCAAGATGCAGGAGGAGTTCGACAAGGCCCAGCCCAAGGACGGCGAGTTCGTCTACTTCTACAACGCGAAGCCGAACCTCAACTATGGTTCCTCCTCCGACGCCACCGATGCGGTCAAGAATGAGGGCTTCTCCAGCCAGGAGATCCTCACCACGCCCAAGCTGTACGTGAAGTTCGCCAAGACGGATGTCCAGAAGAACGTGCAGAGCCTTGAGCTCTCCGGCTTCAAGAACGACGGCAAGCTCGACGCGAACGTGGAGAACGACAAGCTCCAGGTCCCGACCCTCAAGACCCCGACCGAGGAGAACGGCGACCTGACGCCCACGAGCTTCCGCCTCAATTGGGACGAGGTCGAGGGCGCGACGAGCTACGACATCATGGTCGACGGCACCGTCAACAGCGTCCCCGCGGGCACGCCCGAGGAGCCCATCGCGTCGCTCACCATCACGGACCAGGCCTACAACAGCACGCACAAGGTCAAGATCCGCCAGCGCACCGCCAAGGGCTACTCCAAGTGGAGCGAGGAGATCACGGTCGTGACCCTCAAGGACCCGTGGCGCAACACCCCGTCCCCGGTCTCCGTCAAGTTCGACGGCGGCGTGTGGGCGGGCAGCGACTCCTACAAGGAGATGAACGCGTTCGACCACAACGTCGCCGACGGCTCGAACATTTTCCACTCAGGCGATAACGCCGCGGAGGGGCAGGCCATGACCGTCGACTACGGCACGGCCTATCAGTTCGACAAGCTGGGTTACTGGCCGCGCACCGACGTGGCCGGCGCGGTCGCCTCGGGCACGGTGTTCCAGATGAAGGTCGAGACGAGCCTCGACGGTGTGCATTGGGTCGATTGCGGCACGTCGAATTGGGAGAACACGAGGGACTATAAGGAGTTCCCGCTCAACCAGACGGTCCGCGCCCGGTACGTGCGCCTGACCCCGGTGGATACCAACAACGGGTACTTCACGGCGCTCGAGCTCGCCATGTACAAGGTCGACGGCAGCTCCGCGTTCGAGGTCGGCTCCATCGCCGGCGACGGCAAGGTGACCGACGCGGACTACCAGCACCTCAAGGGCAATTGCATCGGCCGTGAGAACCGCGCTCCGCTCGATACCGACTGGAGCTCCCACATCGCCCCGAACGGTGCCGACTTCAACCTCAACGGCGCGTACGATGCCTACGACATGGCCTTCACCATGTCCAAGCTCGACGGTGGCACCACCAAGTCCGACAAGGTGTCCGGCAACATCGTCGTCGTCCCGAGCCAGACCACGGTCAAGGCCGGGGACATCATCACCGTCGACCTATACACCGACGACATCAAGAACGCCAACGCGCCCGCCGCGCTCATCAACTTCCAGGGCGACGCGTTCGAGTATGTGAACGACAGCCTGACCAAGAGCCCCTACACCGCCTCCATGGAGGACCTCTCAAAGGTGACCACCAACTTTGTGGACGGCAAGCAGTCGGTGAACATCTCCTTCCAGAACAGGGGGAGCAGGATCTCTACAGCGGCACCGGGGCCGTGGCGTCCTTCCAACTCAAGGCCAAGAAGGCCGGCGATGTCAAGCTTTCCTCGACCGCGTGGGCCATGGGCGCGCAGCTCGATTACATCGAGACGGTGGACGATGGGCACCATCAACTACCCCGATGCTCCCGAGCCCGAGGCCGGCGAGCTCGCCATGGGCGACTTCGATCTGACCATGACCAATGCCGCGCTGCCCACCGATGACGGCACGAACGTGACGCAGATGACGCAGGGAGGCACGTATGAGCCGCTGTTCGACGGCGTGGAGTTCCACGACGGCAACTCCGGCGCCGGAACGTTCGAGTTCAAGTGGGCCACCGAGACCGAAACCGTTTCCACGCCGGTGACGCTGCACTTCGACCTCAAGCAGAACCGCGCGCTCGACAACGTCGAGATCGTCAACCGCAAGGACGCGGGCGGCACCGTGGCGGGCAACGGCTTCATCAAGAAGCTCGAGGCGACGATCTTCTTTGAGGACGGCACCGAGCAAGTCTTCAAGGGCGGCGAGTTCGATACCGCCGCGGCCGTGTACACGCTCACGCCGAGCGCGGAGAACGCCGCCAAGAAGGTCGACCGCGTCGACGTCAACGTGCTCGAGACCAACGGCAGCAAGCATCTCCTGACCATCTCCGAGGTTAACTTCAACTACACCGACCAGGTGGCCGATGTGGAATCCGTCGTGCTGGGTGACAACGCCACGACCCTCTTTGTGGGCGAGCTGTCCGCCGTTCAGGCTTCGGTCATGCCGGAGAGCATCAAGTACAACCAGTTCGAGGTCGAAAGCTCCGATCCGTCCGTGGCGGGCATCGTGACCAAGCAGGTCGGTGAGAACGTGGTGAACTTTGTGCGCGGCAACAAGCCGGGCAAGGCGACCGTCACCGTGCGCTCCGTGCTCGACAAGACCAAGGCCGCCACGTATGAGGTCGAGGTCAAGGAGGGCGTGAACACCTCAGCGCTCGAGGCCACCCTGGCCGACGCGCGCGCCCTGAACGCCGCGGCGTACACCGAGGAGTCCTATGCCAAGCTCGCCGAGGCGGTCAAGGCCGGAGAGGACCTGCTCAAGAGCGGTGCGTACACCGAGCAGCAGGTCGCCGACGCGACGGTTGCCATCCGCGACGCCATCAAGGGTCTCGAGGTGCTCCCCATCGACGAGTCCAAGCTCATCAACACCAAGGTGAACAAGGACGCCGTCGCGGCGACCGGCTTCTCCAGCCAGTGCGAGCCCCAGACGATCGAGGACGGTCTGGCCGCGAACGTCCTGGATTACAACGACCAGAGCCAGTGGCACAGCGACTACATCAACAGCGTGGGCATGCCGCAGTATCTCGAGTTCGATTTGGGCGCGTCGTACGACCTGACCGGCATGAAGTTCCTGCCGCGATCGACGGCCTGAAGGACGCTGAGCAGGGCGGCAATGGCGGTTCTGGCAACGGCGGCAACGGCGGGCCCGGAAACGGCGGCAATAACGGCAACGGTGGCTCCGGCGGCAACGGCGGGCCCGGAAACCAGGGTTCCGGTGGCAACAACGGTGCTGCCGGCGGGTCTGGATCCAACGGCTCGGGTCTGCCCCAGACGGGTGATCCGGCTGCCGTCGCGGTTGCGGGCACGGGGCTTATCGGCTCTGCCGCCGCGGCGCTCGGAGCGTTCTTCCATCGTCGCCGCAACCGGTAATCGCATGATCGGGCAGGAGGGCTTGAGCCTTCCTGCCCGGGACTGTGCCCCTGCCGGGCCGAGGATGTGCGAGGTGCCGTCCATCTCTTGGAATCAGGGGGTGGACGGCTTTTTTGGCAGCCGCCCCTGCTGCTTGACTTGGGCAGGCTTCCTCGCTGTCGGATCGCGGCTACCTCTCGTCGCTCGACTTGGGGGAGTCCACGCGGCTCGATGTGTCGGGGTGGATGGTCATGCTCTGGAAGCGGTTGGCCATATAGTCGTTGTTGAAGTGCTCGGCGTAGAACTCCTCCACCGGCGAGCTGGGGGCAAGGCCGCTCTCGCGGCAAAACCAGCAGTCAAGCGCCTGCAACGTCATGGCTCCGTTGACCAGCATGAGCGCAGCCATGGCGGTGGTGAGCGAGTAGCGCATCTTCCAGGGGATCAGGTTGATGAGCTTGAGCAGGTGCGGCAGGCAGAGCTTGATCCAGAACAGCCCGAGCGTGCCCCACATGAACATAAACGGCGTGGACGTGCGACCGGCGAACAGGATGGCCATGGGGTCGGGGATGCCGGGCAGCAGCTCAAAGGAGTAGCTCCAGGCAATCGCGCCGAACGACGTCTGCATCCACCAGCTCACGGCGGCCTCGAACACGCCGCCGATGACGGCGCTCACCAAGAAGATGAGCGGCCAGGGCTTTTTGTAGAAGCGGTTGAGCGCCACGGTGAGCAACACGGCGCCGAAACCGTAAATGGGGCTGAACGGTCCGAAGAGCAGGCCGGCGCGGTTTTGGTACACGCCGGGCTCGACCCACACCATGTGGAAGATGACCTCGATGATGAGTCCCAGCACGCAGCAGACCATGAACACCCAGAACAGGTTGAAGAAGTTGAGTTTGATGTAGCCCTCGCCGGTGAGGTCGCGGCCGAGCATGCCGCCCGCCGCCGCCACGCGGTCCTCTAGGTCGCGCAGGTGGCGCTGCAGGTCGCGCTCCTGCTTGAGTGTGGGGTCGATGCTCGCCGAGAGCGCGGTAAGGATGCCCAGCTGGATGAGCGGGCGGATGAGGTGCACGCCAAAGCCCTGGAGCATGATGTCGATGAGGATCTGCCCGATGGTCATGACGATGAGCGCATACGCCCAGCGCCCGGCGTCGCGGCGGTAGCTCTTGATGAGGGCCCAGCCAAAGAGGATGAGCGCGACCGAGGACACGAACGCCAGCACGGCTCCGATGCCGGTCATGGTGGCGGTGAGCGTGAGGTCGCTGCCGATGAGGACCTCTTCTTGGCCGAGTATCAGGCGATAGATCATGATGCCAAAGTACGCGCCCATGAGCGGCAGGGCCACGATGCCGTCGAGCGCGCAGAGGGCGCCGTAGACGCGGATCATGAGCGGGACGGTCCTGCGCTGCTCGGCGGTGGGATTGGTGGGGTCGAGGTCGTTGCCCGGCAGGTCGTAGTCGGGGTCGTTGTTCGCGTTGGTGCCGGTATGGGCGTCTGCCGCGGTGCGGCCCGCTGCCTTGATACGTTCTAGCAAGGCGCTCATGCTCGCCATGGGTACTCCTCACTCGGTGCAGATGCAGGCGATTTTTATTGCGGTACATCATACCGTAAGAGTATGGATAAGGGTTCGAGCTGGGAAGATGTGGAGAGGCGTTTGCTTGGGTTGACGCACCTACCACTGGCTCCGTCTCGGTGCGGTCGTCTTTGTCCTTGTGCCGAAACACGTCCCTCCGTTCGCCCAAAACGCGTGCTGCTGCATCTTGAAAAAGTGGCCGAGCGGTATACTTAACAATGTGTGCGCAGATTGAGAGACGTTGCGCGCAAATGGGTTGTAAACGGGGATGCCGGGCGGTCTACCTGCAAAAACGGTGTTCCCCCTGAACAGTTCGGAGAGGGGTTCTATGTTTGAAATCCTAAAGAAGACGCAGTTCTCGGAGAAGGTCTTCGAGTTCCGCGTCCATGCCCCGAGGATGGCAAAGAAGGCGCATGCCGGCCAGTTCCTCATGGTGCGCATCGACGAGACGGGTGAGCGCGTGCCGTTCACCTTCGCCAACTGGAACGCCGAGGAGGGCTGGATCGAGTTCATCTTCATGGTGGTCGGCAAGACCACGCAGTGCCTCTCCGAGCTCAACGAGGGTGATTTCATCCGCGACATCACCGGCCCGCTGGGCAAGCCCACCGAGATCGAGGGCGACTCCGTGGCGGTCATCGGCGGCGGCGTTGGCCTGGCCATCGCGTATCCCGTGGCCCGCATGCTCTGCGAGCAGGGCAAGAACGTCTACGTGATCATGGGCGCCCGCACCAAGGACCTCCTCATCCTGCACGAGCAGTTCGATGCGCTGCCGCTCGCCGGCCTGTACGTCACCACCGACGATGGCTCCATGGGCGAGAAGGGCGTCGTGACCCTGCCGCTCGCCCGTCTGTGCGAGACCGACGCCATCGACCACGCTTTCTGCGTGGGCCCCGTGCCGATGATGAAGTTCTCCTCGCTCACCTGCCATGAGCACAACATCCCGATCATCGCCAGCCTGAACCCCATCATGGTCGACGGCACCGGCATGTGCGGTTGCTGCCGCGTCGAGGTGGGCGGCGAGACCAAGTTCGCCTGCGTCGACGGCCCCGATTTTGACGCCAGCGCCGTCGACTGGGACGACCTGGCCGCACGTCAGGCCAGCTACCGCGGTGAAGAGGCCGAGTCCACCAAGCGCCACAAGGAGGCCTGCGCATGCCAGAAGTAAAGAAGTACCGCCCGAACATCGGTGCCCCCCGTACCGCCCCCAACGAGGAGCCCGCCGCCGAGCGCGCGTGCGATTTCCGTCCCGTCGACACGGGCTTTACCAAGGAAGACGCCATCGCCGAGGCCAACCGCTGCCTCGATTGCAAGAAGCCCCTCTGCATGGAGGGCTGCCCCGTTGGCGTGAACATCCCCGGCTTCATCTCCAAGATCCGCGATGAGGATTGGGCCGGCGCGCTCGAGACCATCAAGGGCGACAACCTGCTGCCGTCCGTCTGCGGTCGCGTGTGCCCGCAGGAGAACCAGTGCGAGGGCAAGTGCATCCTCGGCCGCAAGGGCGAGGCCGTTGCCATCGGTCAGCTCGAGCGCATGGTGGGCGATATGGCCGAGGAGGTCGGCAAGGCCCCGGTCTGCAAGCCCAAGAACGGCAAGAAGGTCGCCATTGTGGGCTCCGGTCCCTCCGGCATCGCCTGCGCGGGCGAGCTCGCGCGCGAGGGCTTCGACGTCACGGTGTTCGAGGCGTTCTTCACCGGCGGCGGCGTGCTCACCCTGTCTCTTATACACATCTGACGCTGCCGACGAATTAGACGGTGTAG
>ENA-OXEN01000280-OXEN01000280.1-human-gut-metagenome-genome-assembly--contig:-NODE-280-length-12390-cov-15.189380_pt1 | contig 12390 bp, 8 predicted proteins | sample MGYA00249358_ERZ652249 | MGnify/ENA primary metagenome ERZ652249 (study PRJEB26925, sample SAMN05826761) | human gut metagenome | biome: ENVO:2100002; feature: ENVO:00000062; material: ENVO:00002003... | reverse complement strand
TGGCGGAAGAACTTTCCTCCTTCGCTCCGGAAACATTCCTGCCGCAGCTCCAGGAAACGCTCAAGCGCAGGATTTCCGAACACAAGAGAATCATCTTCAACGGGGACAATTATTCGGAAGAATGGGTGAAAGAAGCGGAACGCCGCGGCCTCCCCAACCTGAAAAACACGATGACGGCCCTGCACACCCTGGTGAATGAAAAGAATGTGGCCCTGTTTGAAAAGTACGGCGTCTTTTCCAGGCGGGAGCTGGAATCCAGGTTTGAGATTTTCCTGGAAGAATACCACAGGCGCATCCGCATTGAAGGCCGCCTGTCCTGGGAAATGGCCGCCACCATCATTCTCCCCGCCCTGCGCAATGAATACGAGCAAACCGTTTCCGCGCTCTCCAGGGCGCTGGACGCCAAGCGGACCAGCGGCACCGCCGCCCTGCAGAAGCTGGCGGACAAGCTGGGCGACGCCCTGGATTCCATCGTATCCGACCTGGATACCCTGGAAACGGCGCTTACGAGCTGCCATGAGGACATCCTCGTTGCGATGTCCCGATTGAGAACCAGCGTCGATGCCGCAGAAACCCTAGTGAACGACCGGTCCTGGCCTCTCCCCAAGTACCGGGAAATGCTGTTCATCTATTAGAGGGTGCACCGACGGGCTCCGGAGTTATGCCCCCCTCGCGGGTCAAGCCTCTGTCCGCAGGGGACGGTACGGCTCCGGAGCCTTGGCGCGCCCTGTTCCGGCCTCCTTTCCCCACCATGTTCAACTGATCCCCACACCCTGAAAATCCGCGTCATTGACCGTAAAAAAACTTTCCTCCGGAGCCCGGCGGGCACTTAATTCCCCCGGCGGAAATCCGCGGTCCAGGATCACAGGATTCTTCCATCGCCATTATGCCTAAAGACACCTCCATTAAAAAGATTCTCGTGATCGGGTCCGGCCCGATCGTCATCGGCCAGGGCTGCGAATTCGACTACTCCGGCACCCAGGCCTGCAAAGCCCTCCGGGAAGAAGGTTATGAAGTAGTGCTGGTGAACTCCAATCCCGCCACCATCATGACGGATCCGGAGACCTCCCCGCGCACTTATATTGAACCGATCACCCCGGAGTTCGTGGAGAAAATCATCATCCGGGAAAAACCGGATGCCCTTCTCCCGACCCTGGGCGGGCAGACGGCCCTGAACTGCGCCATGGAACTGCACCGCAGCGGCGTGCTGGAGAGGGAAAAGGTGCGTATGATCGGAGCCAACGCGGACGCCATTGACCGCGGGGAGGACCGCAACCTGTTCAAGGAAGCCATGCTCCGCATTGGCCTGGACGTGCCGCGTTCCGGCATTGCGCACACCATGGAGGAAGCGCGCCGGGTAGCCGGGGACATCGGTTCCTTTCCCCTGATTGTCCGCCCCGCCTTCACGCTGGGCGGCATGGGAGGCGGCGTGGCGTACAATAAAACGGAATTTGAGGAGATATGCGCCCGGGGGCTGGATCTTTCCCCCGTTTCCGAAATCCTGATTGAAGAGTCCCTGATCGGCTGGAAAGAATTTGAAATGGAGGTAATGAGGGACCGCGCGGACAATTGCGTAGTCATTTGCTCCATTGAGAACATCGACCCCATGGGCGTGCATACCGGGGATTCCATCACCGTAGCTCCCATCCAGACCCTCACGGACCGTGAATACCAGGCCATGCGGGACGCTTCCTTCGCCGTCATCCGGGAGATCGGCGTGGAGACGGGCGGTTCCAACATCCAGTTCGCCATTAATCCGGCCAACGGCCGCATGATTGTCATTGAAATGAACCCCCGCGTTTCCCGTTCCTCCGCGCTGGCTTCCAAGGCCACGGGGTTCCCCATTGCCAAACTGGCCGCCAAACTGGCCGTGGGCTACACGCTGGACGAACTGCGGAATGACATCACGCGGGAAACGCCCGCCTGCTTTGAGCCCACCATCGACTATGTGGTTACCAAGGTCCCCCGCTTCACGTTTGAAAAGTTCAAGCAGGCGGACGAACACCTGACCACGTCCATGAAATCCGTAGGAGAGGCCATGGCCATCGGACGCACTTTCAAGGAATCCCTGCAAAAGGCCCTGCGCTCCCTGGAAACGGGACGCTGGGGCTGGGGATTTGACGCGAAGGCTCCGCAGGCGCCTTCCGCAGAAGAAATCACGCGGAAACTGGCTGTTCCCACGGCGGAACGCATTTTCTGGATTCAAACGGCGTTCAGCAACGGATTTCCCCTGGATGAAGTGCAGCAGCTCACCCAGATTGATCCCTGGTTCCTGGCGCAAATGCAGGACCTGGCTAGAGCGGGCGACAGCCTGGACAAGCTGGATCTGCGGGAAGCCAAGAAGCTGGGCTTTTCCGACCGGCAAATCGCCCTGGCCCGGGGAACCACGGAAGAAAACATCCGGAAGGAACGTCTGGAACAGGGCATTGTGCCCGGATACCGGCTGGTGGATACCTGCGCCGCGGAGTTCGAAGCCTACACCCCCTACTTTTATTCCACCTATGGAGATGAAAATGAAGCCCGCGAAACAGGCAGGAAAAAAATCCTCATCCTGGGCGGCGGCCCGAACCGCATTGGCCAGGGGATTGAATTCGACTACTGCTGCGTGCACGCCTCCATGGCTCTGCGGGAAATGGGTTATGAAACCATCATCGTGAACTCCAACCCGGAAACCGTCTCCACGGACTACGATTCCTCCGACAAGCTTTTCTTTGAACCCCTGACGCTGGAAGACGTGCTTCATATCTGCGAGCAGGAGAAGCCGGACGGAGTCATCGTCCAGTTCGGAGGCCAGACTCCGCTGAACCTGGCCAACGCTCTGGAAAACCACGGCGTGCCCATCATCGGCACCAGCCCCAAAGCCATTGACCTGGCGGAAGACCGCGAACATTTCTCCGCCCTGTTGAAGGAACTGGGGCTGAAACAGGCGGATGCAGGAACGGCCACCAATGTGGAAGACGCCGCCGCCATTGCCGCGCGCATCGGTTACCCGGTGCTGCTGCGCCCCTCCTTCGTGCTGGGCGGACGCGGCATGATCATTGTATATGAGGAAAAAGAACTGCGCCGGTACATGAATGAAGCCGTGGAAGCTTCCGAAGAACGCCCCGTGCTGATTGACCGTTTCCTGGAAAATGCCGTGGAGATTGACGTGGATGTCATTGCGGACAGGGAGCGCGCCGTCATCGGAGCCATCATGCAGCATGTGGAACCGGCGGGCATCCATTCCGGGGACTCCGCCAGCATGATTCCCGCCATGGGCATTTCCATGAAAATGCACAAGGAAATCACGCGGGCTTCCAAGGAGCTGGCGCGCAAACTGAACGTCTGCGGGCTGATGAACATCCAGTTTGCCGTAAAAGATGAACAGCTTTACGTCATTGAGGTGAATCCGCGCGCTTCCCGCACCGTGCCGTTCGTCTCCAAATCCATCGGAAGGCCCCTCGCCAAGCTGGCCGCACAGGTCATGGCCGGCAAAACGCTGGCGGAACTGGGTTTTACCCGGGAAATCACTCCGGAATACTATTGCGTGAAGGAAGCCGTTTTCCCATGGGGCCGCTTCCCGGGCATCGACGTGGTGCTGGGGCCGGAGATGAAATCCACCGGAGAGGTAATGGGCATTGATCCCGACCCGGACATCGCCTTCGCAAAATCCCAGGTCAGCGCATTCAATCCCCTGCCGACGGAAGGCAAAGTCTTCATTTCCGTGAATGACCGAGACAAGGACCGGGTGCTTCACATGGCCCGGCAGCTGGCGGACATGGGATTCACGCTGTGCGCCACGCGCGGCACGATGATTCACCTGCTCCAGCACGACATTGAATGCGAACGCGCCTACAAAGTCAACGAGGCGCGCCGCCCCAACATCGTGGACCATATTAAAAACGGGGACATTGATTTCATCATCAACACGCCCGGCTCCCACGACGCGCGAGCGGACGACATCATCATCCGCTCCTCCGCCATTGCCGCCAAAACCTCCTATTGCACCAACCTAGCTTCCGCGCAGGCCTGCGTGAACGCCATTGAGGCGCTGAAGAACAAAAATCTTCAGGTGTGCACCATTCAGGAATACCACGCCCAAAACCTTTAATCCCGCACCACCTACAGCATACTTACATCACCATGAGAGCCATTCTCGCATTGGAAGACGGAAGCGTCTTCATCGGTTCGCACTTCGGGGCCACGGGCACGGAAGTGGGGGAAGCCTGCTTCAACACGTCCATGACCGGCTATCAGGAAGTATTGACGGATCCGTCCTACAGCGGCCAGATCGTCGCCATGACCTATCCCCTGATCGGCAATTACGGCGTCAACCCGGAAGACGGGGAATCAGACAAAGCGCAGGTCAGCGGTTTTGTGGTGGCGGAGCTGGCGAAGGTTCACTCCAACTGGCGGGCCACGGAATCCCTAGGCCCGTGGCTGGAAAAACAGGGCGTCATCGGCATTGAAGGGGTGGATACACGCAAAATCGCCAAGCATCTGCGCTCCGCCGGTGCCATGCGCGCCTGCCTCACCACGGAGCTGACTCCTGAGGAAGCCGTGGAAGCAGCCAGAAACGCCCCCTCCATGGAAGGCTGCAACATCGTGGACAAAATCGGTTCCCGCCCCATGGCGCCGGAGGAAGTGGACGCGCTGGTTACGGAAAAAGCTCTGCCCCCTGCGGAATACGATATCGTAGCCTTTGACTTCGGCATTAAATACAACATCCTGCGCCAGTTGAGGGAAAACGGCTTCCGCGTAACCGTAGTTCCCGCCCATACGAAGGCGGAGGAAGTGCTGGCCATGAACCCGGACGGAGTTTTTCTTTCCAATGGTCCGGGAGATCCCGCCACGCTGACGGACATTCACCGGGAAGTGGCTGCCTTGATTGGGAAAGTGCCCATGTTCGGCATCTGCCTGGGCCATCAGATTATTTCCCACGCGCTGGGAGCGAAAACCTTCAAGCTGAAATTCGGGCACCGGGGCGCGAACCATCCGGTCAAAGACCTGAAAACGGGTAAAATCAGCATCACATCCCAGAACCACGGTTTTGCCGTGGATCCGGCCACCGTTCCGGACGACGTGGAAATAACGCTGATCAATCTGAATGACAATACCGTGGAGGGCATCGTCCACAGGACGCTTCCCGTATTCAGCGTGCAATACCACCCGGAAGCGGCTCCCGGCCCCAGGGATCCCCAGTACCTGTTCCGGGACTTCAAGCAGATGATCGCCTCCACCAGGCGGCAGGAGGTACGCTGAGCCATACGGACCACCTTCAAGACCAGAGCATTTTTCTCGCCTCACAGGGAAAAATGCTTTATTTATGCACCGAATCGCATGAATTTCATGCTCTGGGAGTGGGTTCCTTTCATCAATCACTCCCGCCAGCAAACCACCTACACACCACATGAGCAAAATCGCATTAATCTCCGGCATTACGGGTCAGGACGGCTCCTTTCTCGCAGAATTCCTGATTGATAAAGGGTATGAAGTACACGGCATCCTGCGCCGGTCCTCCTCCTTCAACACGGGACGCATCGAACACCTTTACCTGGACGAATGGGTGCGGGACATGAAGAAGAACCGGCTGGTCAACCTTCATTACGGAGACATGACGGATTCCAGTTCCCTCATCCGCATCATCCAGACCGTGCAGCCGGATGAAATCTACAATCTGGCAGCCCAGAGCCATGTGAAAGTCAGCTTTGACGTACCGGAATACACGGCGGAAACGGACGCCGTGGGAACCCTCCGCATGCTGGAAGCCGTCCGCATTCTGGGCATGGAAAAGAAATGCCGCATTTACCAGGCCTCCACGTCCGAGCTCTTCGGGCTGGTGCAGGAAGTTCCCCAGAAGGAAACCACGCCGTTTTATCCCCGCTCCCCTTACGGCGTAGCCAAGCAATACGGATTCTGGATCACCAAGAATTACCGGGAATCCTACGGCATGTTCGCCGTCAACGGCATCCTGTTCAACCACGAAAGCGAACGCCGCGGGGAAAACTTCGTTACCCGCAAGATCACGCTGGCGGCGGCCCGCATTGCCCAGGGCATGCAGGACAAGCTTTACCTGGGCAACCTGAACGCCCTGCGCGACTGGGGGTACGCGAAGGATTACGTGGAATGCATGTGGCTGATTCTCCAGCACGACAAGCCGGAAGACTTCGTCATCGCCACCGGGGAAATGCACACGGTACGGGAATTTTGCACGCTGGCCTTCCGTGAAGCCGGAATAGAGCTGGAATGGGAAGGGGAAGGCGTGGAAGAACGCGGCCGCGACAGGAAGACGGGCAATATCCTGGTGGAAGTGGATCCCAAATATTTCCGCCCTGCCGAAGTTGAACAACTGCTGGGAGACCCCACCAAGGCCAAAACCCTTCTTGGCTGGAACCCCACCTCCACGCCGTTTGAGGAACTCGTGCGCATCATGGTGCGCCACGACATGGAATACGTCAAAACTCCCGTCCGTTTCTGAGATGAACAAAAACAGCAGAATCTTTGTGGCCGGACACCGCGGCCTCGTTGGTTCCGCCATCTGGAAATCTCTGGAAAACAAAGGCTATTCCAACCTGATTGGACGGACGCACCAAGAACTGGACCTGGAAGATCCTGCGGCCGTCCGGGAATTCTTTGACAGGGAAAAGCCGGAATACGTCTTTCTGGCGGCGGCGTTTGTGGGCGGCATCATCGCCAATTCCCGCTACCGGGCGGACTTCATCTTCCGCAACCTCCAGATTCAGCAGAACGTTATCGGGGAAAGTTTCCGGCATGGCGTATCCAAGCTCCTCTTCCTGGGGAGCACCTGCATCTACCCGCGCGAAGCGCCCCAGCCCATGAAGGAAAACGCCCTGCTTACCTCCCCGCTGGAATACACCAACGAACCTTATGCCATCGCCAAAATAGCGGGGCTGAAGATGTGCGAAAGCTTCAACCTGCAATACGGCACCAACTACATCGCCGTCATGCCTACGAACCTGTACGGCCCCAATGACAATTTCCACCTGGAAAACAGTCATGTACTGCCCGCCATGGTGCGCAAGATACACCTGGCCAAGTGCCTGATGGAAGGAGACTGGAACGCCGTGCGGAAAGATCTGGATATGCGCCCTGTGGAACAGGTGGACGGAACGGCTGAAGAAAGGGAAATCCTGGCCGTGCTGGACAAATACGGCATCACCCCCGGTTCCGTGGAACTGTGGGGTACGGGAACTCCCCTGCGCGAATTCCTGTGGAGCGAGGACATGGCGGACGCCTGCGTCCATGTGATGGAGCAAGTGGATTTCAGCCAGTTGCAAGAAGGAGGCAGGGAAGTGCGGAACTGCCATATCAATATCGGCACCGGGAAGGAAATCTCCATCGGCGGACTGGCCCGGCTGATTGCCGCTACGGAAGGCTACCGGGGCAATCTGGTGTTCAACGCAGACAAGCCGGACGGCACCATGCGCAAGCTGACGGACGTCTCCAGGCTGCATTCCCTGGGCTGGAAACACCGGGTGGAGCTGGAAGAAGGAGTGGAACGCATTTACCGGTGGTATCTGAGCCGGATGTGCGCTGCCGGCAACTGACCTTTCCGTCGGCTCCCCCCTCACCCCATGACCAGCCACCCGGACAAGCAAAATCCACCCCCCGCCAAAGCCAGCTTGTGGGCGTTAAGCCCCCTGCTGGTTTTCTTCCTGCTTTACCTGGTCATCTCCATAGCCGTACAGGATTTTTACGCCGTCCCGGTAACGGTGGCCTTTACGGCGGCGGCCGTCTGGGCCGTTTTCATTACCCGCGGAAAAAGCATGGCGGAACGGGTGGATCTGTTTTCCTCCGGAGTGGCCAACCGGAACATCCTGATGATGATCTGGATTTTCGTGCTGGCAGGAGCCTTCGCCCAGGCGGCCAGGGACATGGGGGCCATTGACGCTACCGTCCAGCTCACGCTGCGGCTCCTGCCGGACAATCTGCTGCTTGCCAGCGTTTTCATCGCCTCCTGCTTCATCTCCCTCTCCGTAGGAACTTCCGTAGGCACCATTGTCGCCCTGGCTCCCGTAGCCACGGGGCTGGCTCAGGCCACTCAGGTCAGCGCCGGCATGATGACGGCCATTGTGGTGGGAGGAGCATTCTTCGGAGACAATCTTTCCTTCATTTCAGACACCATGATCGCCGCCACCCGTACGCAGGGCTGCTCCATGCGGGACAAATTTCAGGCCAACCTCAAGGTAGTGCTTCCCGCCGCCCTGCTGGCCCTGGCCTGCTACATCCTGCTCGGATGGAACGTGCAGTCCCCCTCCACGGCGGACACCTCCATTGAATGGATGAAAGTATTCCCCTATCTGCTCGTGCTGGCGACGGCCCTGGCAGGAATCCACGTCATGACCGTTCTGACCCTGGGACTCCTTGCCACGGGACTGATTGGCATCGGCATGGGTTATTTCTCCTTCATCGCCTGGTTCCAAGCCATGGGCAGCGGAATGACCGGCATGGGAGAATTGATTATCGTTACTCTGCTGGCCGGCGGCGTGCTGTCCCTCATCCGTTTCAACGGGGGCATCGCGTACATTATCGAAAAAATCACGGCCCATATCCGCAGCAGGCGCGGCGCGGAATTCAGCATTGCCGGATTGGTCTCCCTGGCCAACCTCTGCACGGCCAACAATACGATCGCCATCATCACGGCTGGCCCCATCGCCAAGGAAATCAGCGATAAATTCCATATCCCTCCCAAGCGCAGCGCGAGCATTCTGGACACTTTTTCCTGCCTGGTTCAGGGAGTCATCCCTTACGGGGCTCAAATGCTCATGGCCGCAGGAATCTCCCAGGTTTCTCCCCTGCTGGTCATGAAATACCTGTATTATCCCCTGATTCTGGGCATCTGCTCCACCCTTGCCATTGCGCTGGCACCGGGAGGGACGGAAAGACGGGGGAAACGCTGAAAAGCCCATACGGAGAAAGGACGGCAAGGGCGCCTTTTTTGTTACCGACATGTTATCCCTGTTATCTTCATGTTACTCAACATATGGGATTCTTGTGCTATCATACATGCATGAGCCTTCATATAGAACCCACGGAAGACGCAGTGGAAACCCTGCGCAAGGAAAGGCGGAAAAATTATATTGCTGCATTAGCGACATCCATTCTCTCCGTCGTTTTGGCAGGAGCCATTCTCTACTCCCTGACCATCATCATCGCCCCTCCGGAAGAACCCAAAGTCGTCGGCTACATCACGCCGGACGATGCGCCGCCGTCGGATACGCCCCCGCCGCCGGAAGTACAGAGGGAAACTTCCTCTTCCTCCCATGCGGAGACGCCCGTCAAGGTCGTGGTGGCAGCGGCCACCGCTCCGGTGAGCCTCCCCAAGATCGACATTGACCCGCCCGATGAACCTGTCATGCTGGAAGAGGGTACCGCCCTCGGCATGGGGGACGGCTTCGGCCCCGACCTGGGAGACGCTACCTCCGCCTTCGGTACGTCCAAACCCTCCGGAAGCACGCTGGTAGGTACCTTTTACGACACCAAGCAGACTCCTGGCGGACGTCCTACCAACATGAACATGAACCAGTACAGGGAGTTCCTTTCTCGCTTCGTGAACAAAGGCTGGAACGAATCGGAACTGAACCGTTTTTACAAGGCTCCGCAACAATTATACGCAGCCCAGTTCTACATACCCAGAACTCCCGCCAAAGACGCTCCCAAGGCCTACGGTTGCGATGACAAAGTAAAGCCTAGCCAGTGGCTCGCCATTTACCGGGGAAAAGTACGCGCCCCCAAGTCCGGCACGTTCCGATTCGTGGGACTGGGAGACGACTACTTAGTAGTACGGTTCAATAAACAGAATGTCTTCGACTACGGCTGGGAATCCGCTTCTCTGGGAAAAATGACGGCAAACAATGCCAAATGGCTTGATGCCATGGAAGGCAAACCCGGCAATGACGACTTGAAAAAGGAACTCCGGGAAGTGGGCATCAATGTCCCCCCCGTTACGTTCTACAAATACAGTTCTTCCGGGCACTGGAACAACACTATGCGCGGTGTGGCAGCCGGCAAGCAGTTCACGGTGGAACAGGGCAAGGTTTACCCCATTGAAATCCTGGTTAGTGAAGGTCCTGGTGGTGAATTCGGCATGACTCTTCTGCTTGAAGAAGTTGGAATGGCCCCCATGAGCAAGGATCCTAAAACGGGAGCTCCCATCCTGCCCCTGTTCCGGACCAACTACGGCGTTCCGAAACCGGACAAGAACAAGGAACATGTGCCATTTGACGAAATCGGCATTGTCTGGGAATCCATCAAATAACAGGCAATTCTCCGTCTTCCTCTCTCCATGCCCACAGGAAACCCTGTGGGCATTTTGCTTGCCCGTCCATAAAAGATATCCTACGCTTCCGCTACAACCATGCAGCCTTTTCGATTCCATTCCATCTACCAGCCGCGCATCTGGGGCGGACAAAGTATGAGAACCATGCTGGGACGGGAACTGCCCGACCGGGAAACAGCTTATGGAGAAGCGTGGGAAATCAGCGACCGTCCTGAAGCCATGAGTATAGTCAAGGACGGCGAATGGGAAGGAATGTCCCTGCATCGGCTGTGGGAAGAACATCGGCAGGAAATTTTCGGTCCCGGCTACGAGCGTTTCCCCCGCTTTCCCCTGCTCTGCAAAATTCTGGATGCCCGCGAAAATCTTTCCGTTCAGGTGCATCCCCCGGAACGCACGGCGGCAGCCCGGCAGGGAGAAGTAAAAAATGAAATCTGGTATGTTCTGCATGCATCCCCAGACGCCCTGATTTACGGGGGAATGAAGGAAAACGCCACACTCCCGGACATCCGTCATGCGGCGGAAACAGGACAGATGGAGCAACTGATACGCTCCACCCATCTGGAACCGGGGGAACACCTTTACATTCCGGCAGGGCTGGTTCACGCCATTGGCGCCGGGCACCTCATTGCGGAAATCCAGCAGAATAGCGATACCACCTACCGCCTTTATGACTGGAACCGCACGGATGACTCCGGACGAGGACGGGAACTGCACCTGGAACAGGCATTGGATTCAATCGGGGAATTCCGGGAACTCTGCCAGCGCCCCGAATACCTGACGGAAATGCCGCATTTCACCACAAAGGAATACCGCCTGGATAAGGGAGAACGGTTTACCCAGCCGGACTCCTCCCGCTTTGCCGTCTTCACGATCCTCTGCGGTTCCGTGCTCTGGGACGGGAAAACGGCCCGGAAGGGAGAATTCATTCTGTCCCCGGCAGGCGCGAATGCCGTCACCGCCGCAGAAGCAGATACTGTTCTGCTCTCAACAACGGTTTAAGCAAACCAATATGACAAAAAGAGCGAAGAATTCGGCACAATGCTGAAGCTTTCACACTTTTTCGTTGCAAAGAAGAAGAGCGAATCTTAGCGTGAACTTAACTTTTCCTGCATCCGTGCTGAAAATTCCCCATCCCCCGGCCTCCGTATGAGCAATATTTCCACCATCGCCACTTATCTTGCCCGCTTTTCCGGTCAGCTCCAGCCCATGCTGGAGAAAGTCCAGGGCATGGACCGCAGAACTTTTCTGCTGGAAACCGCCGCCCTGCTTGCCCTGACCAGTTGTTCGGAACCTTCCGGAAAAGCAGGAATGGCTCCCATGATCTCCTTTAAGCCCTCCGGGGTCCCCGTGGTGAAACGTTCTCCGCGCCAATTGCTGGCGGAATGTAACGTCCGGCCGATGTTCATGCCTAAATCTTCTCCGCTCCGCCGCCGTTCTTCCCGAATGAAGCCACGCTTCATCACCATGCACAACACGGAAAACCCGTCCGCAGACGCTATGCAGCATGCGCGCGCCCTGAATAACGGAGCTTTGCGCTGCAACTGGCATTATACGGTAGACCCGTACGTGACCATGCAGCATATCCCCCTGAATGAAACGGGACGCCATGCGGACCGGGGCGGCCCCGGAGACATGTACTCCATCGGCATTGAAATGTGTGAGAAGCGAGGACAGAGCATCGTCAAAACCTTTGACCGCGCCGCCAAGCTGGCGGCCTACAACATGTATGCCCACGATATTCCCCTGCGGAATGTCGTGCCCCATTACTACTGGACCGGCAAGCGTTGCCCCCACCTTCTGCTGGACAATGGCAAACCCGGCTTCAAATGGTCTTGGTTCATCTCCCGCGTGGATTATTATTACCGCTGCATCAGCTGATATCAGGCAACGCCTCTTCCCTGTGCAGGGAAATGGGTAATATTATTATGCAGCCAAAAACGGCTTTTCCGCCAGGGAACAGTTAAAAATTTCCTGTCATTTCATTAAAACTGCTTGGAAAAGGCTCCCCAAAAAAGCGCCATTTCCACCTGCCCGTTATTTCTGAAACATATTCCTTGTTTAAAGCCCCGTACCGGCTTCCTTTTTTGAAAAAAGGCTTCCAGAAACGGAAC
>ENA-OXEN01000278-OXEN01000278.1-human-gut-metagenome-genome-assembly--contig:-NODE-278-length-12438-cov-16.707098_pt1 | contig 12438 bp, 11 predicted proteins | sample MGYA00249358_ERZ652249 | MGnify/ENA primary metagenome ERZ652249 (study PRJEB26925, sample SAMN05826761) | human gut metagenome | biome: ENVO:2100002; feature: ENVO:00000062; material: ENVO:00002003... | reverse complement strand
GAGTAGTGCGAAATTCTGTCGGAGCGGGAGATTCTATGGTGGCTGGATTCATAGCGGGATACTTACCACACGAAAGCTATCCTGAGGCGTTCCGTATGGGCGTTGCGTCCGGAAGCGCAAGCGCCTTTTGCGAAGAGCTGGCCACAAAAGCTGAAATTGGTGCATTATTAAATTCAATATAAAATAGAGGAGGAGTTATTGTGCGTATTACAGATCTGTTAAGCGATTCCAGCATCAATCTTCATGCAAATCCAAAATCAAAATTGGAAGCAATCGACGAACTGGTAACCCTGATGAGCCGTACCGGTAATCTGAAAAACGTGGAGGAATACAAACAGCGCGTATGGGCCCGTGAGAAAGAGGGAACAACGGGAATAGGGGAAGGCGTAGCCATTCCTCACGCAAAAACCAATGTGGTTCTCCGCCCTGGATTAAGCGCGATTGTCGTACAGGATGGAGTGGATTTTGATTCTCTTGATGGTACTCCCGCCATGCTTCTGTTTTTGATAGCCGCACCGGATACCAATGAAAACGTGCATCTGGACGTGCTTGCGCGGCTGTCCGTCCTATTGATGAACGACAAATTTCGTCAATCACTCATAAATGCAAAAAACAGTAATGAATTCCGTAAACTGATTGATCAGGCCGAAACTGCAAAATTAGCGGAAGAAACGGAAGCAGGCGATTCCGCGTACCGTCTCTTGGCAGTCACCGCCTGCCCGACAGGCATTGCCCACACCTACATGGCGGCGGAAAACCTTCAGGCAACAGCAAAACAAATGGGAATCCGTATCAAAGTGGAAACAGACGGTTCCGGCGGAGCAGAAAATGTTTTGACAAAAGCTGAAATTGCAAAGGCCGACTGTATTATCATTGCTGCGGATCGTCAGGTTGAAATGAACCGTTTCGACGGCAAAAGCGTTTTACAGGCCAGAGTTTCTGACGGAATCAACAAGGCTCAGAATTTGATAGAGCAGGCAATCAGCGGAAACGTACCTGTTTACCACAGCACCGGAAAAGATGCAGTCTATCAAACCGAAGAAAATGAAAGCGTCGGCCGTCAGATTTACAAACATCTGATGAATGGTGTTTCACATATGCTTCCCTTTGTTATCGGCGGAGGAATCTTAATCGCACTCTCTTTTCTTTTTGACAACTATGCGATTGATCCCAGTAAGTTTGGCAACAATACCCCCCTTGCCGCTTTTCTGAACCAAGTCGGCAGCGCCGCGTTCGGTTTCATGCTGCCAATTTTAGCGGGCTTTATCGCCATGAGCATCGGGGACCGCCCCGCGCTGGCGGTCGGCTTTGTGGGCGGCGCGGCGGCAAGCACCGGCGGCGCGGGATTCCTTGGCGCCTTGCTGGCAGGTTTTATTGCCGGATATCTGGTAGTCGGCCTGAAAAAGCTCTGCGCAGGATTTCCAAAGAGTCTGGAAGGAATTAAGCCGGTTTTGATCTATCCCTTTTTTGGCGTACTATTTATCGGATTAGCTATGGTATTTATTGTAGATCCGCCTGTTTCGGCGTTTAACTCATGGCTCACGGCCAGTCTGAACGGCATGGGAAGTACGAGCAAGGTTCTTCTGGGCGTCCTGCTCGGCGGGATGATGTCAATTGATTTCGGCGGTCCTATCAATAAGGCTGCTTACGTGTTTGGTACAGCATCCATTGCTACCGGAAACTTTGATATTATGGCGGCCGTAATGATCGGCGGCATGGTTCCTCCTCTTGCCATCGCGCTTTGCACAACTTTCTTTAAGAACAGATTTACATATCAGGAACAGCAATCAGGGATTGCAAACTATGTAATGGGTCTTTCCTTCATTACAGAAGGAGCCATTCCGTTTGCCGCATCCGATCCGCTCCGGGTAATCCCCGCCTGCGCAATTGGTTCCGGCCTCGCCGGAGGACTATCCATGTTATTTGACTGCACCCTTCGGGCACCTCATGGTGGCATTTTCGTTTTCCCCGTAGTTGGGAATCCATTGATGTATGTTGCCGCATTGCTTGCGGGTTCAGTTGTCGGCATGCTTCTTTTGGCCCTTTTAAAAAAGCCTCTGAAAAATCATGTCTAATACAAAATCACTTTCCATTAAGTCCTCTTTCCACTGGTTCTGTACCTGGAAACCCGCTAACGCTCTTAATTGAATAACTCATTGGAAATTTCTCTATTTATTATACGAATTGTAAATCTTTTTCGCTCGTCTTATCGCAATTTCATTTCAGTTTATACAAAACGTGTTCCTCCCCCGCCTTCGGCGGGGGAGGGACACAACCTTGTTGCAAAATCAGCTGGAAATGCTGTAACATAAATATTAAAAATAGTATAGCACAGAATGAAAAAAACGAAAATTCAGTCGGCGTCGTCCAAAGGCAGGATGTAATTAAATAAATTAAATAGAAAACAAAATTAAAGTCTATGATTTATAGTGAGTATGACAGTTTCCTTTATGAAATCTTTCTTGCTTTTTCGTAGAACTATGATATAATATTAACAAATAAGTTTTCGGTGCGCCGGCTGAGACGGAGTTTTTTATCTTACGGCAAACCATGGGGAAACTTTTCAAAAGTGATCGTACTGAATGCAGGAGGGTTCGTCCCGAATGAGAAGGCGAGAGAATAGTGGAAATTCAAAGGGCACGTCTGTGTGCCTTTGTTTTGATATGCTATCCCTGTGCCTTTTCGGCGCAGGGACTTTTTTTGCACAGAAAGGAGGCTATCCAATGGAATCCAGAATCGCTCTGGTCGGAATTGTAGTGGAAAACACCGATTCGGTGGAAAAAATCAACGCCACTCTCCACGAATACGGGGAGTACATTGTGGGAAGAATGGGCATTCCCTATCATAAACGGCACATTTCGGTCATCAGTATCGTGATGGACGCGCCGGGGGACGTCATCAGTGCCCTTTCCGGGAAGCTGGGAATGATCCCCCACGTCAACATCAAAACAGTCTACTCAAAAATTCCCCCAACGGAAGAGTAATCAGAACGGAGATTATGCATGAAGGCTCTGATCGACAGGCTTTACACGGAAAGAACGCTCAGTAAAGAAGATTTCTGCCTCCTTTTAAGCCACTGTACACCGAAAAACAGCGAATACCTTTTTCAGCTGGCCCGGAGCGTGTCCAAAAAATATTTCGGGAACCGGATTTACGTCCGCGGGCTGATCGAGTTTACCAACTACTGCCGCAACGACTGCTACTACTGCGGAATCCGGTGCGGCAACCACAGAGCGGAACGCTACCGCCTGACGGAGGAGGAAATTCTGTCTTGCTGTGAAAGCGGCTACGGGCTGGGCTTCCGTACTTTCGTTTTGCAGGGGGGCGAAGACCCGTTTTATACGGATGGGGATATCATCGGTCTGGTAAGCTCCATCAAAGAAAGCTATTCCGACTGCGCCGTCACCCTTTCCATCGGCGAAAAAAGCGAGGAGGCCTATCGGAAATACTTTCAGGCGGGGGCGGACCGTTACCTGCTGCGGCATGAAACCGCCAACGCGCACCACTACGGCAGGCTCCACCCGAAAATCCAGACGCTGCAGACCCGGATGGAATGCCTGCGGGCGCTGAAGAAAACCGGCTATCAGGTGGGCACCGGCTTTATGGTCGGGTCGCCCTACCAGACGGTGGAAAATCTTGCGGAAGATCTGCTTTTTATCCGGCAGCTCGAGCCGGAGATGGTGGGAATCGGGCCATATATTCCCCACCACGGCACGCCGTTTGCCGATCAGCCCGCGGGAAGCCTGGAACTGACACTGTTCCTGATCGGTATCCTCCGGCTGATGCTGCCGAACGCGCTGATTCCCGCGACGACCGCGCTGGGCACCATTCACCCGAGCGGGCGGGAAAAAGGGATTTTAGCCGGGGCGAATGTCGTCATGCCCAATCTTTCCCCTGTAAGAGTACGGAAAAAATACGAGCTGTATGACAACAAAATCTGTACGGGCGAGGAAGCGGCCGAGTGCCGGTTCTGTCTGCAGAACCGGATGGAAAGCATCGGATACCGGATTGTGGTCGACCGGGGGGATTTCCGCCCCGCCAATCTGAACGATTAAGGAGTTTTTATCATGTATCACTGCAAATCGAAAACAGCAACTGAATTTATTGACGACGAGGAAATTCTGGATACTCTGGACTACGCCCAAAAAAACAAGCGGAACCGCGAGCTGATCGACGGTCTGCTCGAGCGGGCGAAGGACTGTAAGGGACTGACCCACCGGGAAGCGGCCGTCCTGCTCGAATGCGACCTGCCGGACGAAAATGAAAAGATGTTCAAGCTGGCTAAAAAAATTAAGCAGGCATTCTACGGAAACCGGATTGTGATGTTTGCTCCGCTCTATCTTTCCAACTACTGCATTAACGGCTGCGTATACTGTCCCTATCATCTTAAGAATAAAAAAATCTGCCGCAAAAAGCTGACGCAGGAAGAAATTGCCCGTGAGGTCGTCGCCCTGCAGGATATGGGCCATAAACGTCTGGCGCTGGAAACCGGCGAGGACCCGGTGAACAACCCGATCGAATACGTGCTGGAAAGCATCCAGACCATTTACGGCATCAAACATAAAAACGGAGCTATCCGCCGTGTCAACGTCAATATCGCGGCGACGACCGTGGAAAACTACCGGAAGCTGAAGGAAGCCGGAATCGGTACCTATATCCTTTTTCAGGAAACCTACAATAAAAAGAGCTATGAGGAGCTGCATCCCACAGGCCCGAAGCACGACTACGCCTACCACACCGAGGCCATGGACCGCGCGATGGAAGGCGGTATTGACGACGTGGGGATCGGCGTACTGTTCGGATTAAATATGTACCGCTACGATTTTGTCGGGCTTCTCATGCACGCGGAGCATCTGGAAGCCGCCATGGGCGTCGGCCCGCACACCATCAGCGTACCGCGCATCCGGCCCGCCGACGACATTGACCCAAAGAACTTCACAAACGCTATTTCGGACGATATTTTTGCCAAAATCGTCGCCGTGCTGCGCATTGCGGTCCCCCATACCGGTATGATTATCTCCACCAGAGAGTCCCAGAAAACAAGGGAACGCGTACTGGAACTGGGCGTTTCCCAGATCAGCGGCGCTTCCTCCACCAGTGTCGGCGGGTACGTCGAGCCGGAAGAGGAGGAGGACAATTCTGCGCAGTTCGAGGTAAATGACAAGCGTACGCTGGACGAAATCGTCGGCTGGCTGCTGGATCTCGGCTTTATCCCCAGCTTCTGCACCGCCTGCTACCGCGCGGGACGGACCGGCGACCGCTTCATGACCCTAGTGAAGGCCGGACAGATCGCGAACTGCTGTCATCCGAACGCCCTGATGACGCTCAAGGAATATCTGGAGGATTACGCTTCCAAGGATACCAGACAAAAAGGCGAAGCGCTGATTGCCAAGGAAGTTTTCAATATTCCGAACGAAAAAGTCCGCTCGATTGCCATGGAGCATTTGCAGGAGATGAAAGCGGGCAAACGGGACTTCCGGTTTTAAAGAGTAATCCATTAAGAAAGGGTGCGAAAAATGAGCCTGACGGATACCCCAAGAGCCAACCGGCTTCACATCGGCATTTTCGGGAAGCGCAACAGCGGAAAGTCCTCCCTGATCAACGCGCTCACCCGGCAGGAGACCGCGCTGGTTTCGGACGTCGCCGGAACAACGGCGGACCCCGTGTATAAGTCCATGGAAATTTACGGCATCGGCCCCTGTGTGTTCATCGACACCGCCGGGTTCGACGACGTGGGCGAGCTGGGCCAAATGCGGGTGGAGAAAACAAAAAAGGTTATTGACAAAACCGACATTGCCCTGGTCGTTTTCAGCGGCGAAGACATTGCGGAGGAGCTCCGCTGGACAAACATCCTGCAGGAGCATAAAATTCCGGTTATTGCCGTCGTCAACAAGGCCGATATTCTTGCCGACGCGGCTAAAATCGCCGCGAAGATCCGAAGAGCCGGCAAGCTAAGCCCCATTGTGGTCAGCGCAAAGGCAAAAACGGGGATTGAAAAAATCCGCGAAGAGCTCATCCGCCGGCTGCCCGAGGATTACGAGGCAAAGAGCATTACCGGCGGGCTGGCGGACAACGGAGACTTGATCCTGCTGGTGATGCCGCAGGATATTCAGGCGCCGAAGGGCCGCTTGATTCTGCCGCAGGTACAGACGCTGCGCGAGCTGCTCGATAAAAAGTGCGTCGTCCTCAGCGCGACCACCGACAAGCTGGACGAAGCGCTGGCCTGTCTGAAAGAACCGCCCAAGCTGATTATCACCGATTCGCAGGTATTTAAGACCGTATATGAAAAAAAGCCGAAGGAAAGCAGGCTGACCTCTTTTTCGGTCCTGTTCGCCAATTACAAGGGAGACCTCCCGTATTATGTGGAAAGCGCAAGTGCGATTGACCGCCTGACAGAGCGGTCCCGGGTGCTGATTGCGGAAGCCTGCACCCACGCGCCGCTGGCAGAGGATATCGGGCGGGAAAAGCTCCCGCGCATGCTCCGCAAAAAGGCCAGAGAAGCCCTGACGGTCGACGTGGTGAGCGGTTCCGATTTTCCGGAGGATCTTTCCCCGTATGATCTGGTGATTCAGTGCGGGGCCTGCATGTTCAACCGGAAATATGTGCTGTCGCGCGTGGAACGCGCCCGCGCGCAGGGGGTTCCCATGTCCAACTACGGCGTGGTGATCGCGTATCTGTCCGGGATTCTCGACAAAATCGACTTGAGTTGACCGGCATAGCACGACAAAAAGAGAAGGCTCGCTAAAACGGGCCTTCTCTTTTTGTCTGTTCTGCTTATTCCACCGTAATAACCGAAACCGGACAGCCTTCCTGCGCCTCGACCGCCCTGTCCTCAACCTCGGGCGGCACATCCTCCCTGTAAACCTCGGCCACACCGTCGTCGCCCATTCTGAAAACCTCGGGACAGGTTTCGGGACAGAGTCCGCAGGAAATGCATCCGCTTCTGTCAAGAGTTGCTTTCATAATAACATCCTTCTTTCCGGTCAAACATGACCAAAATATTTTCGTCATTTTTATTGGAGGGATATTAGGATATTCCTTTGTATTGTTGTCTGATCGCGGAATTTTATTCCGTATTCAACATTTTTTACCAAATCATCACTTCGATATTATTCTTTCATCCCATGATACACAAACAGCGCCAAAAGTAAATATTTTTTCTTCCTCCTACATTACATGGTCTTCCTTTTTTTCAGCCCGGAGCTGATAGCCGAGCCGCTGGAGCTGATCCTCAATCCGGCTCTGCTCCACCCCCGTGGTGTCATAGTCCACGGCAACTCTTCCCGTGTGCGTATTGGTGCTGACGGAGATGACTCCGTGCAGAGTGTCAAGCTCTTTCTTAATGGTCTGGACGTCTCTTTGATCGGTCATATTTTCTAAATCGAAATAAGCGCTGGCTTTTGCCATCATCATCACCTCGCCCATAGTATTGACAAAGAGGGGATGAATATCATCGTTTTTTTCTTTATGATTGTGCATTTTTTATGCATTCCAGAATCGGCCCGATTGCGTCCCGGCTGGTAAAATCCGCCGGATGATCGTAACAGGCGAGCATTCCCTTTGCGTCCTCATCCGTTTCGGGGGCTTTTTCCAGTTTGACTTTGAGCAGATTCATCAGCATTTTATCCTTCAGGTTGCATTTATTCAGATCAAATCCGCCGCGAAGAAGGAAGAAATGAATCTTTTCCATCGCTTCTCCGGAGAAATTGCCCCTGCGAACCTCTTCAACCGTATTCGGGCGGCAGGGCGACGCGCCCACACCAAACACGATCAGCCTTTTATCCGCCAGTTCTTTCATATGGCCGGTAATGAGCCGGACGCCGTTGATTCCCCCGACATACAGCCCGCCGCCGTAAACGATGGTATCGTAACGCAGCAAGTTTTCCAGTTTTGTCCCGTCCGCTTTCAACAGGTCGGCATCCGCCGCATCCGCTATCCAGCGCGCGTATTTTTCAGTGAATCCGGATTTAGAGCGATAGACAACGGCTATGGTTTTCATCATTTATTTTTCCGTCCTTTAAGTCTGAATTTGATCGATTAATTGGTATCAATCATATCTTTCAGCCCGTAAATTGTCAAGACGGAAATGTTTTCTTTTCATTTAATAAAGAGGGTTTATTGGATAGATTTACTAAAAGATAGCCGAAGCTTATTTTTTTCATCGATATTCCCAAAAATTATTGACAATAAAATAACGATATGTTATCTTTTTTGTAGCCTACAGCGTTTCCAGTTGATTCTGCAGCAAGGTTCCGTTCTTCCCCCGCCGAAGGCGGGGGAAGAACGTGTTTTGTCCCGCAAACTAAAACAGAATTGCTGTAGGAAACTTTTCAACAGGGAAACCGAAACGAATTGCGAGGAGAAAAATCGATGGATACTCTGTGCGACCACAAGATTTTGGACGAAATACTGGAAAAACACCAGTACGACCCCGGCAACATCATTGCGATCCTTCAGGATACACAGGAGGTGTACCGCTATCTTCCAAAGGATATTTTCCCCTATTATTCAGACCGGCTTGGAATCAGCCAGGCACAGATTTTCAGCATCGCGACCTTTTACGAGAATTTTTCTTTGGAGCCCAAAGGAAAATATGTCATCAAGGTTTGCGACGGCACGGCCTGCCATGTGAGAAAATCGGCCGCTATCCTGGATCAGCTGCGCAAGGAGCTGGGCCTCTCTTCAGCGAAGAAAACAACGGAGGACCTGCTGTTTACCGTTGAAACGGTATCCTGCCTAGGCGCCTGCGGACTTGCTCCCACGCTGACCGTGAACGACAAGGTCATGGGAATGATGACCCCGCAGAAGGTAACCGATTTACTTGTAACACTCAGGGGGGAAAACAGATGCTGAAATGTAGAAATGATTTGCAGAATATCCGCAGCCTGTATCAGGCCCGCCTTGAAAAACAGAAAGTGAAAATTTTGATCTGCGCCGGAACCGCGTGTGTCGCGAACGGGTCCCTCGTATTATACGATACATTTTTGAAGCTCATTGCGGAAAAAGGAATCAACTGTGCGGTCGATCTGGAGCATGAGCCGGAAGGGGAACCGCTGGGCGTAAAGAAAAGCGGCTGCCACGGATTTTGTGAAATGGGCCCGCTGGTGCGTATCGAACCAAAGGGCTATTTATATGTAAAAGTAAAGCCCGAAGACTGTGAGGAAATTCTGGAGGCCAGCGTGGTCAGCGACACCTGTGTGGAACGGCTTACCTATCATAAGGGGAACGAGTTCCACAGGCATCAGGAATCCATTCCGTTTTACAAACGGCAGAAGCGCGTCGTGCTGGAACACTGCGGACATATTGACGCCACCTCTATCGGCGAATACATAGCGAACGGCGGTTACTCGGCGCTGGAAAAAGCTCTGTTCGAGATGACCCCGGAGGAAGTGCTGCAGGAAGTGGAAATTTCCAACCTGCGCGGACGCGGCGGCGGCGGATTCCCCACAGCGAGAAAATGGTCTCAGGTAAAGCGCCGGAAGGCGGAAAACAAGTACATCGTCTGTAACGGCGACGAGGGCGACCCCGGCGCGTTTATGGACAGAAGCGTAATGGAAAGCGACCCGCATAAAATGCTGGAGGGCATGATCCTTGCGGCGTATACCTGCGGTGCGAAATACGGCTACATCTATGTCCGCGCGGAGTACCCGCTCGCCGTCACCCGTCTCGGCATTGCCATTGACCAGGCGAGGAAGCTCGGGCTTCTGGGCGACCATATTCTCGGCACCGACCTGTGCTTCGATATCAAAATCAGCCGCGGCGCGGGCGCTTTCGTCTGCGGCGAGGGCAGCGCGCTGACCGCCTCCATTGAGGGCAAACGCGGAATGCCGCGCGTAAAGCCGCCCAGAACGGTGGAGCACGGACTGTTTGACAGCCCGACCGTGCTGAACAATGTGGAAACCTTTGCGAACGTACCGGCGATTATCACAAACGGCGGCCAGTGGTTCCGCAGCATCGGCCCGGAAAACAGTCCGGGAACCAAAGCGTTTGCACTGACCGGCAACATCATGAATACCGGATTGATCGAGGTCGCCATGGGTACCACCCTGCGCGAGGTCATTTACGATATCGGCGGCGGAATGCGCGACGGTGCGGAGTTCAAGGCCGTACAGATCGGCGGCCCGTCCGGCGGATGCCTGACAAAAGAGCATCTCGACCTGCCACTGGACTTTGACAACCTGAAAAAAGTCGGCGCGATGATCGGCTCCGGCGGACTGGTCGTCATGGACGACCACACCTGCATGGTCGAAGTGGCGCGCTTCTTCATGAGCTTCACACAGAACGAATCCTGCGGAAAATGCGTGCCCTGCCGCGAAGGCACTAAGCGGATGCTGGAAATTCTGGAACGCATCGTGGCCGGAAACGGAGAACCCGACGACATTGATCTTTTGGAAGAGCTGGCGGAAACCATTTCCGCAACCGCGCTCTGCGGGCTGGGCAAGACCGCCGCGTCCCCGGTGCTGAGCACGATCAAATATTTCCGCGACGAATACGAAAACCATATTATTGAAAAGCGCTGTCCCACCAAGAACTGCCAGAAGCTGAAAAAGATTTACATAGACGCAGCTTTGTGCAGGGGCTGTTCCAAGTGCGCGCGGAACTGTCCCGTAGGCGCGATTACCGGCCAGATCAAATCGCCGTTCGTGATCGACGGCGCAAAATGCATCAAATGCGGTGCGTGTGTGGAAGCCTGCGCCTTCCACGCGGTAAAGGAGGACTAAGTTAATGACCGGAGAATTTATGCTGATTGACAACATCCCGGTGGAAATAGAGGGTGAAAAGAACCTGCTCAGCCTCATCCGCAAGGCGGGAATCGAGCTGCCGACCTTTTGTTATCATTCCGAGCTTTCCGTTTACGGAGCCTGCCGCATGTGCATGGTGGAAAACAAGCGAGGCGGGATGGAAGCCGCCTGCTCCACCCCGCCCCGTGCCGGGATGGAAATCTACACCAATACGCCGAAACTGAGAAGATACCGCAAAATGATTCTCGAGCTGCTGCTGGCCGACCACTGCCGCGACTGCACCACCTGTGAGAAAAACGGCGAATGCAGGCTGCAGGAGCTGGCGGAACGCTTCGGAATCAGGCAGGTCCGTTTCAAGAACACCGCAGAGAAACCGAAGCTGGACACCTCTTCCCTGTGCATCATCCGCGATACCAATAAATGCATTCTCTGCGGCGACTGCGTGAGAATGTGCAACGAGGTCCAGAACGTGGGCGCGATCGACTTTATGTCCAGAGGGGCAAAAATGACGGTCAGCACCGCGTTCCATGTGCCGATCGCGGACTCCAACTGCGTCGGCTGCGGCCAGTGCGCCGCCGTCTGCCCCACCGGGGCCATTGTGGTGAAAAAGGATACCGAAAGCGTCTGGAACGCTTTGAGCGACCCGGATACCAAGGTCGTCGTACAGATCGCCCCTGCGGTTCGCGTCGGCATCGGCGGGAAAATGGGCCAGAAGGCCGGTGAGGACCTGATGGGCAAAATCGTCGCTGCCCTCAAACGCATGGGCGCGGACGAGGTGTTCGACACCGCGACGGGCGCCGACCTGACCGTGATGGAAGAGGCGAACGAGTTGCTGGAGCGCCTGGAAAACGGCGGAAAGCTTCCGCTGTTCACCTCCTGCTGCCCGGCGTGGATCCAGTACGCCGAAAAAAAGCACCCGGAGCTTCTGCCCAATATTTCCACCTGCCGCTCCCCCATGGAAATGTTCGCTTCCGTTTTAAAGGAAGAATACAGCCATTCCAGCCGCCGTATCGTCAGCGTGGCCATCATGCCCTGCACCGCCAAAAAGTTTGAGGCGGCAAGGGAAGAATTCAAAAAGGACGGCGTTCCCTATGTGGACTACGTCATCACCACGCAGGAACTGATTCAGATGATTAAGGAATCCGGCATCTATTTTTCCGAACTGGAGTCGGAAGCCATCGACATGCCGTTCAGCAACCGGAGCGGCGCGGGCGTCATCTTTGGCGTGACCGGCGGCGTGACTGAAGCGGTTATCCGCCGTCTTGCCGAAAATAAATCCACCACCGAGCTGCGCGCAATCGCGTTTAACGGCGTAAGAGGGATGGAAGGCACCAAGGAAACCGTTGTCCCCTACGGCGGCCGCGAACTGAAAATCGCCATCGTCAGCGGGCTGAAAAACGCGGAGAACCTGATCCGCCGCATTCAGAGCGGGGAGGCAGACTATGATTTCGTAGAGGTCATGGCGTGCCCGGGCGGCTGTGTCTGCGGAGCCGGACAGCCGATTACCGACGCGCAGGGAAAAACGAAGCGCGGCAGCGGCCTTTATGCGGCCGACAAAATGTGCAGCATCAAGCGCTCGGAAGAAAATCCGGTCGTGATGTCGCTTTACTCCGATTTACTCAAGGGAAGGGTCCATGAGCTTCTCCATGTCGAATATAAAGAGAGGAATCGGTGATTGGAATGGTTATCAGTGTCT
>ENA-OXEN01000276-OXEN01000276.1-human-gut-metagenome-genome-assembly--contig:-NODE-276-length-12459-cov-14.499758_pt1 | contig 12459 bp, 7 predicted proteins | sample MGYA00249358_ERZ652249 | MGnify/ENA primary metagenome ERZ652249 (study PRJEB26925, sample SAMN05826761) | human gut metagenome | biome: ENVO:2100002; feature: ENVO:00000062; material: ENVO:00002003... | reverse complement strand
GAGATCTGCGCATGTCTCGTGGGCTCGGAGATGTGTATAAGAGACAGCCACCATGGTGCGCGCGCCCACCAAGAACACGACCGCGCTGATGGTGACCATCGAGCTCACGAAGTAGTACCCGAAGACCTGAAGGATGGTGGGCCACGCGTTGGGCGTCACCACGCGCAGGATCGTCTTGACCCACGAGTCGCCCATCAGGCGCGCCGTCGTCTCCCAGCTCGCGTTCATCTTGGTGAGCGCGTCCTTCATCATCTGGTACGGCGTGGCAAAGTAGTACACCACGTTGCAGAACACGAGGATGGCGAACGTCCCCTGCAGCGACGTTCCCGAAAAGGCAAAGAGGAAGGCGATGCCCAGCACCATACCCGGGACGGTGTTGATCACGCTTGAGATCACATCGACGGCGCGCTTGGCCGCACGGGGCAGGTTGCTGCGCGCCACCACCAAAGCCGCCGCATACGCCAGGATGCATCCGAGCACCGCGGTCGCCACCGCCACCGCAATCGAGTTGGTGAGCGTGCCGAACAGCTCGGCGTCGGTGAAGATGGCGGCGACGTGATCGAGGGTGAAGCTCGGCCTAAAGGGCCACATCTCCACAAAGGGCACGATGAATATCACCGCGAACAGCGCCAGGATACCGCCGAGCACCAGCGCGCTGGCGCCCATACACACGCCGTCGCGCACGCGCCCGCGGGGCAGCTCGATGGGGGCCGTCTTGTTGTAGCGGATGGCGTAGCGCTCGAGCAGCGCCATGAGGCCCACGCTCGCGATGGAGGGGATGAGCATCACCACCGCGATGACCGCGCCCTGTTGGAAGTCCGGCACCGAGCCGAGCATCTGGTTGAACAGCTCGAGCGCCACCACGTATGGCCGTGCGTCACGTCGGTGATGCCGAGAAGGACGTTGAGCAGCGTGGTCTTGCCGCATCCCGACGAGCCGAGTATGGAGACGATCTGCCCATCTTGGATGGCAAGATCGATATCCTCGAGCACGACATGCGCGCCATACGCCTTTTGGATGTGCCTCAATTCGAGTATGGGACTCCCTCACGGTTTTTGGCGTCGTCACGACCACCGAGAAGGTATTGTCCCGCGCGCCCGTAAGCGCCCGGCAAGACGTCCATTAAGGCTTCCCATGCATGTGAAAGGATGCGGAAAAGAGGGGCGATGTCGATCGGCGCTGCCCGTGAGTCGATCGCGGCTACTCGCGGGCCGATCGCGACCGTTCGCACGTCGATCGCCGCTGCTCGCGAAGCGCCGATCGCGGCACGTCCCGACCATTTGCCACGGCGATGTGCGAGCCATCGGCGGCGGCAACGCACGCGCCGCCGCACGGCCAGGCTACTGCACGGCGCTCACGTAATCCTCGTCGATGGTGATCTTGGGCACCGCCTCGGGATACGCCTCGATAACCAGGCTCGAGAGGCGCTCCTTGATCTCTGAGGCGCCAAGCGGGCAATCCTCAGGACGCAGGCAATCGAAGATCACATTGGTGTGCGTGGGACCCGGGACCGTGCGCAGGTCGTGAATGGACAGGTGCGCGTCAAGCGTCTTGGCGGCGGCGTCGATGCGATTACGCATATCCACCAGATGGGGGTCGTGCGTCACGATGGGATCGTAATGCAACGTGACGATGAGCCCATCCTCGTCCTTGAACGCCTGCTCGATGTTGTCGAGCGTATCGTGACTGGTCATGGGGTCGGCCTCCGCGGCCATCTCCACATGCGCGCTGGCGAACTGCCTGCCGGGGCCGTAATCGTGCACCATGAGGTCATGCGTGCCCAGCACACCGGGATAGCCCATGATCTTGGAGCGGATGTGGGAGACCAGCGCGGGGTCGGGCGCCTGCCCCAGCAGCGGGCTCACGGTGTCGCGGATGAGCTCGAAACCGCTCCAGCCAATGTAGGCACCCACTGCCAAACCCACCCACGCATCGAGCGCGAGTCCCGTAAGGTGCGCGATCACCGAACACGCCAGAACCGCCGCAGTCGCTATGACGTCGTTTTTGGAATCCTGCGCCGTGGCGTGCAGCGTCTCGGAATCGATGGCATCGCCCAAGCGCTTATTGAAGTGCGCCATCCACAACTTGACGGCACAGGAGAGCAACAGCACGGCGACGAGCGCGGCTGAGAACTCAACGGGCGTGGGCGCGATGATCTTCTCGATCGAGGAGCGGATGAGCTCGATGCCGATAAGCAGCACCAGCACCGCCACGACCAACCCCGAGAGATATTCATAACGACCGTGACCGTACGGATGCTCAGGGTCGGCGGGCTTGCTCGCCAGCTTGAACCCGAGGACGCTCACGATGTTGGAGCTCGCATCGCTCAGGTTGTTGAGCGCGTCGGCCACGATGGAAACAGACCCGGAGAGCACGCCGATGGCGCCCTTGGCGCAGCATAGAACAACGTTGAGCGCGATGCAGACCATACCGGCCAGAGAACCGACCTTTGAGCGGTCCTCGCCCGCCCGTGCAAGTACCCATTCGACCATATCCAACATCCTTCCTTACCAGCGAAGCACCCATGGTAGCACCGCGCCACGACAAAACCAAAAGGCCGCCACCCCTTTGGGTAGCGGCCTTTGCGTGAATACTCGACGTGCGGTCAAGCAAAAGAGCGCAACTCTTAGAGCTTGATCTCGATGTCAACGCCCGCGGGCAGGTCGAGGCGCATGAGCGAATCGACGGTGCCGGGGGTGGGATCGAGGATGTCGATGAGGCGCTTGTGGGTGCGCATCTCGAACTGCTCACGGGAGTCCTTGTTCACGTGGGGCGAACGGATGACCGTGTACAGGTTGCGCTCGGTCGGCAGCGGGATGGGGCCGGAGACGCGGGCGCCGGTCTTCTGGGCGGTCTCGACGATGAGCTTGGCGGACTGATCCACGACCTCGTGGTCATAGCCCTTCAGGCGAATCCTGATCTTCTGGGTGGACAACGTAACCTCCAACAGGGAATAGCGAGGGCACCCTCGCGGTGTGCTTACAAGTACGAGCGAGGGACCTTAGTTGGTACCGTTCTTGGCCATGACCTCGTCCACGACGGACTTGGGAGCCGGCTCGTAGGAGTCGAACTGCATGGTGTAGGAAGCGCGGCCCTGGGTCTGGGAGCGGAGGTCGGTAGCGTAACCGAACATCTCGCCCAGCGGAACCTTGGCACGGATGACCTTGCTGCCAGCGCGGTCGTCCATACCCTCGATCTTACCGCGACGGCCGGACAGGTTGCCCATGACGTCGCCCATGTACTGCTCAGGAGTCTCGACCTCAACGGCCATGCAGGGCTCGAGGAGGATCGGGTCGGACTTCTTGAGGGCGTCCTTGATGGCCATGGAGCCGGCGATCTTGAACGCAGCCTCGGAGGAGTCGACCTCGTGGTAGGAACCGTCGAACAGGGTGACCTTGACGTCGACGACCGGGTAGCCGGAGATAACGCCGGTGTTCAGCGCCTCCTGGATGCCCTTGTCGATGGACGGGATGTACTCCTTGGGCACGACGCCGCCAACGATGGCGTTGACGAACTCGTAGCCAAAGCCCTCTTCCATCTTCTCGAGCTTGATGACGGCGTGGCCGTACTGGCCGCGGCCACCGGACTGGCGGACGAACTTGCCCTCGGCCTTCTCGACGTCGTGACCTGGGGCCTCACGGTAGGCAACCTGAGGCTTACCGACGTTGGCCTCGACCTTGAACTCGCGGAGGAGACGGTCAACGATGATCTCGAGGTGCAGCTCGCCCATGCCGGCGATGATGGTCTGGCCGGTCTCGTGGTTGGTGGACACCTGGAAGGTCGGGTCCTCCTCGGCGAGCTTGGTCAAGGCGATGGACATCTTGTCCTGCTCGGCCTTAGTCTTGGGCTCGATGGCGATGTCGATAACGGGCTTGGCGAACTCGATCTGCTCGAGGACGATCTCCTTGCCCTCCTCGCACAGGGTGTCACCGGTGGTGGTGTTCTTCAGGCCCACGGCGGCGAGGATGTCGCCGGCGGAAGCACCGTCGACGTCGACACGGTCATTGGCGTTCATCTCGAGGATGCGGCCGAAGCGCTCGCGGTTGCCGCTCGTGGCGTTCATCACGTAGGAACCGGCGTCAACGTGACCGGAGTACACGCGGAAGAAGGTCAGCTTACCGACGAACGGGTCGGTAGCGATCTTGAAGGCCAAGGCGGCGAAGGGCTCGTCAGCGGAAGCCTCGCGGGTCTCGGTCTCGCCGGTCTTGGGGTTGGTACCCTCGACGGCCGGGACGTCGAGCGGGCTGGGCAGGTAGTCCACGACGGCGTCGAGGAGCTCCTGAACGCCCTTGTTCTTGTAGGCGGAGCCCACCAGGACGGGGTTCAGCTCGTTGGCGAGCGTGCCCTTGCGGATGGCGGCCTTGAGCATCTCGACGGGGATCTCCTCGCCCTCGAGAGCCATCATCATGAGGTCGTCGTCGTAATTGGCGGCGGCGTCGACGAGCTCCTCGCGCTTCTCAGCGGCGATCTCGGCGAACTCGGCCGGGATCTCGTCCATGGCCTCGGGGTAGGTCATGCCCTTGTCATCCGGCTTGAAGTCCCAAGCGGTCATGGTGACGAGGTCGATGACGCCCCAGAAGTTGTCCTCGGCGCCCATGGGGACCTGAATGGCAACGGCGTTGGCGTTCAGGCGCTCCTTCATGGTGTCGATCGCGTGGAAGAAGTCGGCGCCCACGCGGTCATACTTGTTGATGAACGCGATGCGGGGGACGTTGAAGTTGCGGGCCTGGCGCCACACGGTCTCGGACTGCGGCTGAACACCGGCAACGGCGTCGAACACGGCGACGGCACCGTCGAGAACGCGCAGGGAGCGCTCGACCTCGGCGGTGAAGTCCACGTGGCCGGGGGTGTCGATGATCTGGACGCGGTAGCTCTTGCCGTCCTTGGGCCAGAAGCAGGTGGTGGCGGCGGACTGAATGGTAACGCCGCGCTCCTGCTCCTGAACCATCCAGTCCATGGTGGCAGCGCCCTCATGGGTCTCACCGATCTTGTGCTTCTTACCGGTGTAGTACAGGATGCGCTCGGTCGTGGTGGTCTTACCGGCATCGATGTGAGCCATGATACCGATGTTACGGGTCTCGGAAAGCTTGTACTTGGGCTTAGCCATGAGTCAGTTCCTTCCTAGAGATTACCAGCGGTAGTGAGAGAACGCGCGGTTGGCCTCGGCCATCTTGAAGACGTCCTCGCGCTTCTTCACGGAAGCGCCAACGCCGTTGGAGGCGTCGATGATCTCGGCGGCAAGACGCTCGGCCATGGTCTTCTCCTTGCGGGCGCGGGAGAAGTTGACCATCCAGCGGATGCCTAGCTGGGTGGAACGACGGGCGTTGACCTCCATGGGGACCTGGTAGGTAGCGCCACCGACGCGCTTGGGCTTGACCTCGAGCGTGGGCTTGATGTTGTCCATGGCCTTCTTGAAGACGGCGAGGGCGTCCTCACCGGTCTTCTCGGCGACCATCTCGAACGCGCTGTAGACGATGCGCTCGGCGGTGGCCTTCTTGCCGTCCAGAAGGACCTTGTTGATGAGCTGCGTCACGAGGCGGTTGTTGTAAACAGCATCAGGCTGGACCTCGCGGCGGTGAGTTTTAGCTGCACGACGCGGCATATTGAATCTCCTCTATCTGAATGGGATCGGGTCTAGAAGCTCGATTACTTCGGGCGCTTGGCGCCGTAGTGGGAACGAGCCTGCTTACGGTTGGCAACCGGGGCGCAGTCGTAGCAGCCGCGGATGATGTGGTAACGCACACCAGGCAGGTCGCGAACACGACCGCCGCGGACGAGCACGATGGAGTGCTCCTGCAGGTTGTGACCCTCGCCGGGGATGTAAGCGGTGACCTCGATGCCGTTCACGAGGCGCACACGGGCAACCTTGCGAAGAGCGGAGTTCGGCTTCTTGGGGGACGTGGTGAACACGCGGGTGCACACACCGCGCTTCTGGGAGTTGCTCTTGAGAGCGGCGTTCTTGGACTTCTTGGGGACCGAGCGGCGGCCCTGGCGAACCAGCTGGTTGATAGTAGGCAAAGCGTACTCCTTCTCGAAATATCCAGCTTCCATTCCATGTGCAACGGCCTGTTAGGGGGAGTCAGCATCCTCCCACGAAACACGCGACTTGCTATGGTACGCGCGCGTACGTGCTCGGTCAACAGACCACGCGCCCGGGCGTTTCTCTATTTGGGGCATATTCCGTAGAGTCTCCATAAAACATTTCTCGCACAATGGACTGCACCGAAGTTCAGTGCGCATGTGAAACTCATCGACGTCTTCGAGTTCAACCGTTCTTTAAATGATCCAAGGAAAATCGACTGCAAGAGCAAGAAGCGAGACTTCATGGAAGGAAGGGGCACTTCACCCCAATTATCAAGAAACTTACCAGCGGTTTTGCGCATGCCCCCGCAACTGGAGAGACGAAATCGAATGCTAGCAATAATCTCCTTTTGTTATTAGAATTTACGGTACTAACATGCAAGGAGAATGCCGGAGGAAGGAAACCCATATGGACGCCTTGTCTCATGAATTAGAGCCAAGTGGCCCCCACCAGGCGACACTACAGAGGCAGGATAATACCCCCCCCCTCGCACGATGAGCTGAAAGAGATTTTCACTCGTCTCGGTGGCTATGCTGACGGACTGCTCGATAGCGCCGAGTTGGCGGTTAAGCTTCAGGACATTTTTGAGAAGCACGAAGAATGCCATGCTGAGTTGACGCCTTCCGAATGGCTCGCAGTGCACACCCTCTTTGATACATACCTTGAGCCGTGCTCACATGATAGCGACGATTACGAGGTGGATTGTTGGCACATGGACTTGCTTAATTTGTGCTGCAATTCGTCCGACGACCCCATTGGGGATCTTGACACTCAGACAGAAAGACAGCAAAGCGCCGATTTGCAACGGGTTATCCATTCAGTGTGCGTCAATTATATGAAACTCCCTGATGACGGTATCGATTACAACGAACCGCTTGTTTATCCTGAGGGGCGTATGATTTACTTTGACCCCGAAGGGCGCATCATTCCATTTGACTCCGAGAATAACGTCATAGAACTTGATGATGAATCTAAACGACGTTTACGACTTCTTACGCTTCCCGTCGGGTTTGAAGCAATGCTCACAGACCCCGAGGCTCAACCCGTATTTGAGGAACAGCCCAAGTATGAAAAACCCGATTTCGAAAGTCAGGTCGATTCTGTTAAAACCAAAACGTTGAGCGAAGCTTTGTCCGAAGGTTTCTTTCCGGTGCTCAGAATCATGGGCTTGAGTTTTATTGCGTTCATACTATGGATGATTCCAGGATCTTTTTTCCCGCCGCTCTTATTCCTAGCTCCCGTTGTCCCACCTGCCATCGCCGTCCTTCTCTTTGGAGTATTCGATATCGGCAAGGAGACCCGAATCACCCCTATTCTGGGTGTGGTGTCCATAGTCTGCATGGTCTATTTAATGGGGCAACCCACTATGTCTTCAGCGCTCGGCATAGGCATCATGTTCAAAGCGTTCGTTGCCCTCCATTTCCTCACACCTGCCGTTGCGGGCATTTTCTGGATGATTCACAAATTCCGCCAGCAGAAAAATGAGCTCGATGCGGCACGCGCCCAAAAAGTCGCGCAGCTTGAAACTAAGTGGAACGAGGAAAAGAAGCAACAGGACGACAGTTGGAAAATACGTAGAGCACAGGAAGAAAAAGCATGGGAGCATGCTTGCCAGCTACGCGAGCGAGTTCTAAATTCCGTGAAGGCGCTAAATGACCATCTACGAGAGGGAAACTCTCAAGCCATCGCACTCAACAAGCAAATAGATATACATAACATCGAGGTGCAGCAGAGCGTAGACGAATTGCTCGATAAGGTACAGCATTATGCCGACCAGATCACTCAGACCATCGCAGGGCTACCTTGGTATCCGCCTGATATTAAATACGCCACGCCCAAAGCGCTGCAGACGATCAGAGACTATGTGATTAACGGTCGTGCGGAAAGCATGAAAGAAGCCCTCAATCTTTACGAGCACGAACTATGCGAGGATCAGAAGCTCTGCTATCTGTCGAATATCAATGAAAACCTTACGGACGGCATCGCTTCGATCACGGAGGTTTTGACAAACATACATGATCAATCCGTCTATACGAATGAGCAGCTTGCCGATACCCGCAGAGTGCTGGGCAGCATAGAAGCAAACGCCGCTGCAACGGCGATGAACACGCTGCGCTCGGCACGGACAGGTGAAATAACTGCTCGTGCAGCTAGAGAACAGGCCGAGGAAGCCAAGCGCGCCGCAGATGCCGCCGTCATTACGGCCCAAAACGCCGAAGCCGCAGCCCAAAACTCCGCGCGTGCCGCAGACGCACAGGAGCGGCAAGCTGCCGTGATGGAGCGAGAGGAGCAGAGGAGGGAGAGCCTTCGCCGCAGCTGGTAGCCCCTGCGCCCATCCAAACCGGGAGTGCATTTGATTAAAGAGAAGGTTTAATGGACGTGATCCATCTCAATGGCGTGCTGCATCTCGGCGATACGAGCAGGATCCAGCAAAGGTCTGGCTATTCAAAAATAGGGGTCCGCACGGACCCTCCAATCATATAGTTGCACAGCGTGTGCCGCCGAGTCGCGATCACGTGACAGACGAGCTCCCGCCGCGTGACCCGCGCCTGCGTGCCGCGGTCGCGCTGCGGATGCCAGCGCCCGCGCTCCCCTATTTGCGCTTCTTCTTTTTGCGCTTGCCGCCGGATTTGCCCTTGGATGCACCGCCCGAGCTCGCCTTGGGCTTGGCGGTGCCATCTTTGCCAAGGAGCGCTTGGGTGCGCGTCTTGTTGCCACGATGGCCCAGACGATAGACGCCCGCGCCCATGAAGTCCGCGACGACGATGACGAGAACCCAGGACAGCTAGTTTCCGAGCTGCTGCAGCATTTGATCCACAGGTGCAACTCCCCCATTCCTGAGAATTCAACACGCCACAGTATACCTGACTCATTTTGGGACGGGGTATTTTGTCTCCCTCCGTTCTGATAGGTATTTGATTGCCAGCTGCTTGGGTTGCCCTGGGGCCGGTCCGCCCTACGGCGGTCCGACCCCAGGGCAACCCACGGCCTTGGCAAAGGAAAACCCACTAGAACGGAGGCAGACAAAATACCCCGTCCCAAAATGAGTCAGGACCCGCCAACCGAAGAGGGATGGCGGGTCCTGTAACGCATCGCTATCGGACGCTGAGGTTACTCCTCATAGGAGTTGTGGCCGTTGGGATCGTCCGGGCTGTCGCCGTCGTCCTGGTCCACGAGCTTGTTGAGGAGCTCGTCGAGGGAGGCCATGTCCTCGTTGATGACGCCGTTGCCGTCCTTGGCCTGCGCGGGGGCGCCGATCATCTCCTCGTCGGAGTCGAGGTGGTGACGCGGCGCGCTGGAGCCGAGCAGGATGTCGTCCGGGCCGTCCGGGCTAAAGACCATCTGCAGAAGCTGGGAGAGGTCCTCCTCGTCGGCCACATCCTCGGAGTTGTCGAGGATGTAGAGCAGGTTGTGCTCCTCAAGACCGTCGCGCAGCTCCTCGATCGCCTTGGCGCCGATGCCGTCGATGCGCAGCAGGTCCTCCTCGGACTTGCCCACCAGGTCGCCGACGACCTCGATGCCGACCTCGCTGAACTTGTTGGTCCAGCGCTGGGAAACGCCCAGGTCGTCAAAGAGGTACAGGCGCGCGTCCTCGGCGGAGATGGTGCGGCCGTTGCGGGTGAACTGGCCGCCCTCGCCGCCGTACTCGCCCGCGCCGAAGTCGAGCTGCTGCGGCAGCTCCTCGTCGAGCTCCTTGAGCTCCTCGGGCGCCCACTCGGGAAGAACCTTGGCGTGGGGCGAGGAGAGGTTCTCGATGGCCTGGTAGCCGTCCTCGGTACGGTAGGTCAGACCGGCCTTGGCGTACGGCTTGAGGCCGGTGCCCGCAGGGATCTTCTTACCCACGATGACGTTGGACTTGAGGTCGAGCAGGTGGTCGACCTTGCCCTCGATGGCGGCCTCGGTAAGGACGCCCGCCGTACGGATGAACGACGCGGAGGACAGCCAGGAGTCGATCGAGGACGCGACCTTGAGCGTACCCAGGATCGCGGGCTCGGCGGCAGGCGGGGTGAGGCCTAGACGCGCCACGCGGTCGACCTCGTCGGCGAACTCGTAGCGGTCCACGTACTGGCCGAGCAGGTAGCGGGAGTCACCGGGGTTGGTGATCTGCACGCGACGCAGCATCTGGCGAGCCATGACCTCGATGTGCTTGTCGTTGAGGTCGACGCCCTGGGAGTTGTAGACCTCCTTCACGTTCTCGACGAACGTGTGCATGGTGGACTCGATGTCCGTGAGCTGGCGCAGGTTGCGGAAGTTCACGAAGCCCTTGGTGATCTGGTCGCCGGCGCGGACCTCGCAGCCGTCCTCGATGCCGGGCATGAACTGGACGGCGGCGGGAACGCGCTTCTCATCCAGGATGCGGCTCGGGTCGTCCGTGTCGGTGAGGGTGAGCACGTACTCGGACTTCTCGGGCTTGATGGCCAGGTGACCGGAGAACGGGGCCAGGTCGGCCTCGCGGCCGAGGATCTTCTCGTTGACGTTGCCGACGATGTCGAACATACGCGAAACGGTCGGGAGACCCTGGGTAATGTCGGCAACGCCCGCGACGCCGCCGGAGTGAATGGTGCGCATCGTAAGCTGCGTACCGGGTTCGCCGATGGACTGGGCGGCGATGATGCCGACCGCGGTGCCGATGGCGACGGGACGACGGGTGGAGAGGTCCCAGCCGTAGCACTTCTGGCACACGCCGTACTTGGAGCGGCAGGTGAGCAGGGCGCGCAGGGCGACCTTCTTCATGCCGGCGTCGATCATCTTCTTGAGGTCGTCCACGCAGGTGATGTACTCGTCCTTCTTGAACAGGACGGTGCCGTCGGCAGCCACGACGTCCTCGAGGAAGCAGCGGCCGACGAGGTCGGCGTTGATGTCCTCGGTGCCGGGGATGATCAGGTTGTAGGAGCAGCCCTCGGTGGTGCCGCAGTCCTCCTCGCGCACGATGACGTCCTGGGCCACGTCGACGAGACGACGGGTGAGGTAACCGGAGTCGGACGTGTGCGAAGCGGTGTCGACGAGGCCCTTACGGGCGCCGTAGGTGGAGATGAAGTACTCGAGCGGGAGCAGGCCCTCGCGGAAGTTCGCCTTAATGGGAAGGTCGATCGTCTCGCCGGACATGTCCGCCATGAGGCCGCGCATGCCGCCGAGCTGACGCAGCTGGGCCTTGGAGCCACGGGCGCCGGAGTCGGCCATCATGTAGATGGGGTTCTCCTCGTCGAACATGGCGAGCATCTTGGACGCAACCGTGTCGGTCGCGGCAGTCCACTCGTTGACGACCTCGATATGGCGCTCCATCTCGTTGAGGAAGCCCTCTTCGTAGTAGGCGTTGATCTGGTCGACGTTGCTCTGGGCGCGGTCGAGGACCTGCCACTTGTCGTCCGGGATCAGGGCGTCCCACACGGAGATGGTCAGACCCGAGGTGGTAGCGTAGTGGAAGCCGGAGTACTTGATGGCGTCGAGGATCGGGGCGACCTCGGCCTCGGGGTAGCGATCGCAGCAGTCGGAGACGAGCTTGGCGATGTCGCCCTTGACCATCTTGTAATTGATGAACTCGTAGTCGGCCGGCAGGCACTGGCGGTTGAAGATGATGCGGCCGATGGTGGTCTCGAAGCGAGCGGTCTTGGAACCGGTCACGTCGAAGTCCTGGACCTCGTTCTTGCCCATCTTGACGCGGAACAGCTTGGTGCCGTCCTCGAGCGTGACGTTGGCCTCGGCCTCGGAGACGCGGACCTGGACCTTGGCCTGCAGGTCGACACCGGCCTCGGCGCGGCAATCATAGGCGCGCAGAGCGTCGTCGAAGCTCGCGAACACGTGGCCCTCGCCCGGCATGCCGTCGCGGGCCTGCGTGAGGTAGTACACGCCGATGATCATGTCCTGCGACGGGATGTTCACGGGCTTACCGGAAGCCGGCGAGCGCAGGTTGTTGGAGCTCATCATGAGGATGCGCGCCTCGGCCTGGGCCTGGACGGACAGCGGGACGTGGACGGACATCTGGTCGCCGTCGAAGTCCGCGTTGAACGGGGCGCAGACGAGCGGGTGCAGGTGGATGGCCTTGCCCTCGACCAGTACGGGCTCGAAGGCCTGGATGGACAGGCGGTGCAGCGTCGGGGCGCGGTTGAGCAGGACGAGGCGGCCGTCGATGACCTCCTCGAGGATGTCCCACACAAAGGAGGCGCGACGCTCGATGGCGCGCTTGGCGCCCTTGATGTTCTCCACCTTGCCGAGCTCGGTCAGGCGCTTCATGACGAAGGGCTGGAAGAGCTCCAGGGCCATCGTCTTGGGCAGGCCGCACTGGTGCAGCTTGAGCTTGGGGTCGGTGACGATAACGGAACGACCGGAGTAGTCGACGCGCTTGCCCAGCAGGTTCTGGCGGAAGCGGCCCTGCTTGC
>ENA-OXEN01000275-OXEN01000275.1-human-gut-metagenome-genome-assembly--contig:-NODE-275-length-12503-cov-13.334994_pt1 | contig 12503 bp, 8 predicted proteins | sample MGYA00249358_ERZ652249 | MGnify/ENA primary metagenome ERZ652249 (study PRJEB26925, sample SAMN05826761) | human gut metagenome | biome: ENVO:2100002; feature: ENVO:00000062; material: ENVO:00002003... | reverse complement strand
TCCGTGGAGGGGTCATGAAGCTTGTGCGTTGCGCCACGCCCGATAGGGTTTATACTGAGAAGAAGATTATATGTGCATGAGGATGATTTCGAGAATGGGTGACCGTGCGGTATCTCGTGGACGGCCGCAACGTGACAAAGCGCGATCCCGTGACGAGCGGGCTTGCGATCGCCGATGCCGTACGACGTGGGCATTCCGGCGAACGCGAACGAGATCAACCGCGAGTTGAAGAAGCTGTGGGGTATCGACGACTGACGGAGGAGGCGGCATGCGCAACGACGACGCGTTGACGGCGGACGAGGTGGCCGGCTTGCTGCAGGTGAGCCGCAGCTCGGTCTACAAGTTGGTGAAGGCCGACGAGCTGGCGTCGTACCACGTCGGCCGCAAGATGCGCTTCACCATGGGCGACGTGGAGAACTACATCGCGCGTTCGAAGCGCGCGAAGACCGCTGCGGTGACGGCTGCCGCCCTGCCGTGCGCGGCCGTGTCGGCTCCGGCCCCTGCCCCGACTGCGGTCTCGGCGTCCCGATCGGGTTCGCAGTCGGCCTCCGGCCCATTCGTGTTGGCCGGCAACGACATCGTGGGCGACATCCTGGCGAACTACCTGGGAGCCACGAACACCGCGGTGGACCGCATCTACGAGGGCAGCTACAACGCGCTGGTCGACCTGTACCGCGGGGAGGTCCACGCGGCGCTCACGCATCTGTACGACGGCGAGACCGACTCGTACAACGTCGCCGCGGTGAAGCGGCTGCTGCCGGGAGTCCCGCTGAAGGTGGTACGCCTTGTGCGCCGCCGCCAAGGGCTCATCGTGGCGAAGGGCAATCCGAAGAGCCTGCGCACCTGGGACGACCTGCTGCAGCCGGGCGTGCGCCTCGTGAACCGCGAATGCGGGTGCGGGTCGCGCATCCTGCTGGACGAGCAGCTGGCGCGCCGCGGCGTTTCGGGGGCGGCCATCGAGGGCTATGAGCGCGAGGCGAATTCGGCGTTGTCGATGGCCTCGTTCGTCGCTCGGGGCGCCGCCGACGTGGGAATCGGTGCGGAACGCGTGTTCCACCAAGTGGAAGGCGTAGGCTTTCTCCCGCTGCAAGACGAGTGGCTCGACATCGTGCTGGCGAAGCGTCCCGGCTGCGAGCGCACAGTCGATGCCATCGCGAAGCTCGCCCGCACGCGCCCCTTCCGCGAAGAGATCGGCTCCATCGTCGGCTACGACGCCTCCCGCATGGGGGAAGTGTATTCGAGCGGTAGCCTTCGCCCCTGCTGGGCGCAAACGGGCACCCATGACAATTTCGATGGTTCTTAGCGTGCTATTTCGGCTTCGTCGCGAAACGTGGCCAGGCCTTTTCCCGAGAATGCGAAGGGCGGGGGCGCTTTCGGCGGTCGATTATTGTCATGGGTGCCGTTTTTGCGTCCAGCATTTCCAGTCGCGTGGTGCCGAGCAGCTGTGATCGCAGCCTGATCTGCTTGAGTTCCCAGTCGTGCGCCCGCGAGCGGCATCTCGTTCCCAGCCGTTTCGCCATCGCGTGGGCGACCTTGTCCATCTCCGACCTCGTGTGCAGCTGGTCGCTCGAAACGGTGATGACGAGGATGCCCGCGTACGCCAACGCGGTTCTGCGGGCCGAGTCCTTCTCCTGCTCGGCCTCGCCTGCATGGTGAAGCCGACTGTCGTATTCGACGTCGAGTTTCGCGTCGGGCCAAAACAGGTCGCAACGGCATGTTCCGCCCACGTTCCGCCCCCGAGCCTTCTCCGAGATGCGCACAGGGTGGTTCAACGTCGGTTGCGGGAATCCGTATCCGCCGAGGCGTCCTGGAAAGCTGCTGAGTATGGATAGCTGCGACTCCTTGGGCGATTCGGAGTTCGGCAGGATATGCGGGACGGCTTTCCGCGCCGTGTCGACTCCGTTGAGGTTTCGAGCGCGAGAGAGGAACGATTGCAATTTCGACGTAGACGTCAGGGGGAGTTGGTCGGACATCATGCCGGCGTCCGACGAGGCTGCCAGGCGATAGCTTCCGCAGAGTTCGTAGCCCGTTTCGACAAGGCTCGCGAAAGCGGCCGTGCGGGCTTCGAGCAGCAGGCACAGTTCGGGCGAGGCGACGAACACCCCGTCGCCCACGTTGACGAAAGCCGATGAGGGAATCCTCCGGTCGAACACGCTGCAGGTTATGCGTGCGGTGCGCACGCGTGAAAGCGTGTTGGGGACGATAAAGTGCGCGGGGTTCGCGTGTTGCGATGGGCGCAAAAGGCCACCCATGGCAATTCTGATGGTCGTGGAGATCTGCGTTCGCAGCGGAATCGCGGAAGCCCGGGGTCGGCGCGCGGGATGCGCTCGCGAAAGTGCACGTTGCTTGTGAAGGTGCCCGGTACGTTCGCGAAGGTGCGTGCCGCCTGCGCCCGCCTGCGCCCGCTCGTGTTCGCCCGCGCCGCCCGCGCAATCTTCGGTGACTTCGCCGTTCGATTGTGGGACAATGGGACGTGAACTATTCGAATTCGCGCATGTGAGGTATGAGAGCCATGTCTGCCCAGTTCAAGATCAAAGCGGCCGACCCCGCGTCCGTCGTGCGCCTGGAGCGCGAACTCGGTCTGCCCCGCTTCATCGCAGCGACGCTGGTCGCCCGCGGCATCGACAACCCCGCTGCGGTTCACCGCTTCCTCGCGCCGTCGCTCGAGCGCGACTGGCTGGACCCCTACATCATCCCCGGCCTGTCCGACGTGGCCGATGCCCTGGAAGCCGCCGTCAAGCGCGGCGACCACATCCTCGTGTTCGGCGACTTCGACCTCGACGGCATCTCGGCCACCACCGTGCTCACCCGCGGTTTGCGCGCCCTCGGCGCGCAGGCTACGCCCTTCATTCCGCTGCGTTTCGAGGAGGGCTACGCGCTGTCGCAGGCCGCCATCACGCGCGCGTGCTCGTTTGGCCCCGACTTCATCGTCACGGTGGACTGCGGCATCGCCTGCAAGGCGGAGGCCGCGGCCGTGGTGGAGGCGGGTCTGGGCCTGGCTATCACCGACCACCACGAGCCGGTGGACCTTGTGCCTGAAGGCGTGCCCGTGGCCGATCCGAAGTGCGACGCGAACTGCCCCAGCTCCATCCTGGCGGGCGTGGGCGTGGCCCTGAAGCTGGTGCAGGTGCTGGGCGGCCGTCTGGGCCAGCCGCACCTATGGCGCGACTTCACCGACTTCGCCACGCTGGGCACGGTGGCCGACCTCATGCCCATGCGCGACGAGAACCGCGCCCTCGTGTCCGACGGCATCGCGCGCATGAACGCCGCGCCGCGCCCGTGCATCGCCGCGCTGCTGGCCACCAGCGGCGCCGCCGACAAGCCCGTCAGCGCCACGAATCTCAGCTTCTCCGTCATCCCGCGCCTCAACGCCGCCGGCCGCATGGGCGACGCGCAGCTGGCGCTCGACCTGCTGATGACCGACGACTTCGAGGAGGCGAACCGCCTGGCCACGAAGCTGGAATCGGTGAACGACCAGCGCCGCGCCATCGAAGCCGAGCTGTCCGAGATCGCGAAGGCGCAGGCCGCCGAGATCTACCACGGCCAGCGCGCGCTGGTGGTGTCGGGCGAGAGCTGGCACGAGGGCGTGAAGGGCATCGTGGCAAGCCGCCTGGTGAACACGTACGGCGTGCCCAGCCTGCTGTTCACCATCGACGGCGACGAAGCGCGCGGCAGCGGCCGCAGCGTGGGCCAGGTCAGCCTGTTCTCGGCTGTGGAAAGCGCATCTGACCTGCTCACGCGCTTCGGCGGGCACGATGCGGCCGTGGGCGTCACGCTGCCGGCCGACAAGCTGCCGGAGTTCGAGCGGCGCCTGTGCGCCTACATGGACGCGCTGCCCGAGGGCGCGTTCCATCCGCTCGTGGAAATCGACTCGTGCGTCAGCCTCGATGAGCTGACGCTGGACAACGTGGCGCAACTGGACAAGCTGGCGCCGTTCGGCCAGGAGCATCCCGTGCCCGTGTACCTGGCGCGCGACGTGATGCTGGCGAACTGCCGCGCGGTGGGCGCCGAGAAGAACCACTTCTCGTGCTCGCTGTCCGACGGGCGCGCCACGGTGTCGGGCATCATGTTCCACTGCTCGGACATCGAATCGCTCATGCGCACCGACAGCGTGGTGAACGCCGCGTTCGAGGTGCAGATCGACGAATGGCGCGGCCGCAAGTCGGTGAAGGCCATGCTGCAGTCGCTGGCTCCCGCGCGCACCTGCGGCGCCCTGGAGGCCTGCCTCAACCCCGAGAACCTCAGCTTCGTGGCCGACCTGTACGCCACGAGCGACGCCGAGCTGTGCGCGAACGCGCCGCATCGCCCCGAGGATGTGGAGGCCTACGAGGCGGCCCGCGCGGCGAACCGCGCCTGCTGGGAGCGCAAGGCCGCGGAAGACCCCGCGGCGCTCGAGCAGGCCGTCGTGCGTGCCATCATCGGCGACAAGCCGCTGCACGACGCGCAGCGCGAGATCCTCGCGCACCTGCGCGCCGGGCGCTCCACGCTGGGCATCATGGCCACGGGACGCGGCAAATCGCTGACCTTCCAGGTGCACGCCGCTACGCGCGCGCTGGCGAACCACGAGGCCAGCCTGTTCGTGTACCCGCTGCGCGCGCTGATCGCCGACCAGGCGTTCCACCTGCGCGAAGCGCTGGACGCGTTCGGCATCGGCGTGATCACGCTGACGGGCGAGAGCACGCCCGACGAGCGCCGCCAGGGCTTCGCGGGCCTGGCCGACGGCACCTACGACATCGTGCTGACCACGCCCGAGTTCCTTGCGTGGCACGCTGACGAGTTCGCGGCCGCGGGCCGCGTGCGCTTCGTCGTGGTGGACGAGGCGCACCATATCGGCCTGGCGAAGGCGGGCCAGCGCGTGGCCTACGCCACCATCGGCGCCGCCATTGCGAAGCTGGCCGAGCCCGGCGGCGAGGCTCCCGCGGTGCTGGCGCTTACGGCCACGGCCGACGACGAGGTGGCGGCCGCCATCAAGCGCGAGCTGCCGGTGGACGCCTGCGTGTACGACCCGGCTTCGCGTCCCAACCTCGAGGTGGACGACCAGCGCAACCTCAAGAACCGCGACGACTACCTGGCGAATCTCATCGCGTCGGGCGGCAAGACGGTCATCTACGTGAACTCGCGCGAGCAGTCGGTTGCCGTGGCGCGCGCTCTGCGCAAGCGGGTGCCCCAGCTGGCGCCGCTCATCGGCTTCTACAACGCGGGCCTCGCACGCGCCGAGCGCAAGCGCATCGAAGAGCTGTTCCGCACCGACGCGCTGTCGGTGCTGGTGGCCACGTCCGCTTTCGGCGAGGGCGTGGACATCCCCAACATCCGCCACGTGGTGCTGTACCACCTGCCGTTCAACGAGATCGAGTTCAACCAGATGAGCGGCCGGGCGGGCCGCGACGGCAAGCCCGCGGGCATCCACCTGCTGTTCAACCGCGGCGACTGCTCGCTCAACGAGCGCATCCTGCGCGACATGACGCCCGACCACGACTGCCTGGCCCAGGTGTACCGCCGCCTGCGCAGTCTGCAGCGAGAGATGGGCGAGTGCTTCTTCACCATGGGCAACGCCGATCTGGCCGCGGCGGCCAGCACTGATGCATTCCCTATCAGCCCCGCCTCGGCAGCGTGCGGCGTGGCGGTGTTTCGCGAGCTCGGGCTTATCGAGACGCACACCGCGTTCGGCGCCGACGGCATGGCGCGCTCCATCCACGTGGTGGAGACGCAGGACAAGGTGGAGTTGACGGACAGCGTACGCTACCGTGAAGGTTTGGGGGAGCGCGAGGTGTTCCACGCGTTCCGGGACTGGGCGATGAAGAGCGATTCTGCTACCCTCCATATACGCGTGTCGCGGCCCATTTTGCCGGGTGACGCGGCAGGCGACGCGCGCGAGCGCTAGGGCATAGGGAGGACGACCAAAATGGGCAAGAACAACCATGAGGAGCTGCTGGGCGGCGCGCCCGAGGCGACGTCGAACAAGCAGACCGTGGAGGACAACCTGCTGGGCCGGCCGCACGTGGCCGAGAAATCGTTCGCGCCCGAAGCCAAGAAGGACGCCCTCGCGCCGAAGACGCCCGAGGAGCGATTCGCCGAGCTGCAGCGCCTGACCTCGGTGTACCTGTCCGAGGACGACGAGGCCATGCTGGCGAAGGCCTTCCGATTCGCAAGCGAGGCGCACGAGGGCCAGTGCCGCAAAAGCGGCGAGCCGTTCGTGGCACATCCCGTGGAGGTGGCCATCATCCTGGCCGACTTGCGCATGGATGTGGAAACGCTGTGCGCAGCGCTGCTGCACGACACCGTGGAGGACACCAGCGTGACGCGCGACCAGGTGGAAGCGGAGTTCAATCCCCAGGTGGCACAGCTGGTGGAGGGCGTGACGAAGATCACGCGCATCGAGGTGGAAAGCCTCACCGACGAGCAGGCCGCCACCATCCGCAAGATGTTCGTAGCCATGAGCAAGGACATCCGCGTCATCGTCATCAAGCTGGCCGACCGCCTGCACAACATGCGCACGCTGGGCGCGCTGCGTGAAGACCGCCGCATCTTCAAGGCGCGCGAGACGCTGGAGATTTACGCGCCCATCGCGCACCGTCTCGGCATCAACAACATCAAGTGGGAGCTCGAGGACCTGTCGTTCTACTATCTGGAACCGAACAAGTTCAAGCAGATCAGCCGCATGGTGACTGAAAGCCGCTCTGAGCGCGAGGGCTATCTCGACCAGATCATCTCCATCTTGCACGACGAGATGGAAAAGGTGAACATCCAGGCGCAGATCATGGGCCGCCCGAAGCACCTCTACTCCATCTACCAGAAGATGACGAAGAAGGGCAAGGGCTTTTCGGAGATATACGACCTCATCGCCGTGCGCGTTATCGTGAAGTCGGTGAAGGACTGCTACTCGGCTCTGGGCGCGGTGCACACGCTGTGGCATCCGATGCCCGGCCGTTTCAAAGATTACATCGCCATGCCGAAGTTCAACATGTACCAGAGCCTGCACACCACGGTCATCGGGCCGGCGGGCCGTCCGCTGGAGGTCCAGATCCGCACCGAAGACATGCACCGGCAAAGCGAGTACGGCGTGGCGGCGCACTGGCGCTACAAGGAGAAGGGCGGCAAGAGCGGCGACGCGCTGGACCAGCAGCTGGCGTGGCTGCGCCAGATGGTGGACTGGCAGGACGAGTCGCAGGATTCGCGCGAGTTCCTGAAGGACCTGAAAGTGGATCTCGCGCCCACCGAGGTGTTCGTGTTCACGCCGAAAGGCGAGGTCATGAGCCTGCGCGCTGGTTCGACGCCGGTCGATTTCGCCTACGCCATCCACACCGAGGTGGGCAACCACTGCGTGGGCGCGAAGGTGAACGGCGCCATCGTGCCGCTGACCTACGAGCTGCAGCTGGGCGACCGCGTGGACATCCTCACGCAGAAAAGCGCCAGCCCTTCGCGCGACTGGCTGGGCATCGTGAAAACGCCCAGCGCGCGCAGCAAGATCCGCTCGTACTTCAGCAAGGTCAGCCGCAGCGACGATTTGCAATTCGGCCGCGACAAGCTGACCCGCGAGATGCGCAAGCACGGTCTGGGCATATCCAGCGCCCAGTCGATGCGCGCCCTCAAGTCGGTGGCCGACCACATGGGCTACAAGGACGCCGACGACATGCTCGTGCACATCGGCACCGGCAAGGAAAGCGCCCAGCACGTGGCGAACCGTCTGCTGAAGATCCTCGTGGACAAGGGCCACGAGGCCGAGACCGCCATGGACTACGTGGCAGGCGACATGTCCACCGGCAAGATGCCGCCGATGCTGACCAGCGTGAAGGCGCCGAAGAAGCACGAGGCGCACACGTCGAACGGCGTGGTGGTGAAGGGCGTGGACGACGTGCTGGTGCGCCTGTCGCGGTGCTGCAACCCGGTGCCGGGCGACGAGATTCTCGGCTTCGTGACGCGCGGCCGCGGCGTGTCGGTGCACCGCGCCGACTGCCCGAACGCTCAGGATCTCAAGCAAACCCCCGAGCGTATCATCGAGGTGGCCTGGGAGAACGATCTGCCGAAGAACACGTCGTTCAAGGTGGAGGTGTTCTTGGACGCGCTCGACCGCATGAACCTGCTGCGCGACGTGGCCATCATCCTGTCGGAGCAAGGGGCGAACGTGCTGTCCAGCTCCACCACGTCGCATCGCGACGGCATGGTGGAGATGCGGTTTTTGTTCCAGGTGTCCGATATCAACCATATCGATATCGTACTGAGCAAACTGCGCGGCATCGAAGGAGTGTTCGACGCGCGCCGCATGGTTCCCAAGGCCGGCGGCGGCAAGAAAAAGACTAGGAGCGACGCATGACCAATAAGGTGAAGGGCACGTGCGTGCCCGTCGAGTACCTCGTGCTCGGCATGCTGGAGAACAACGTGTACATCATTTCCGACGGCAAGGCCACCATCGTGGTGGATCCCACGTGCAAGCCCGACGAGATCATCAAGGCGGCGGGGGGCTCGGTCGACGCCATCATCCTCACGCATCGCCATTCGGACCACGTGGGCGCTGCGAAGGAGCTGCGCGACAAGACCGGCGCCACGGTCATCGCCTCGGCCATCGACGCGCCCATCATTTCGGGCGAGAAGAAGCTGCCGCGCGACGACATGCGCTTCACGCCGTGCCCGGTGGATCATGTAGTGAACGACGGCGACATTCTCAAGATCGGCGACATGCCGTGGAAGGTGATCCTGACGCCGGGTCACACCGAGGGCGGTATCTGCCTGTTCATCGACCCGCGCTTCGGCACGAACCCTGAAGGCGCGCCGGTGCTGATTTCGGGCGACACGCTGTTCTGCGGCTCCATTGGCCGTACGGATTTCCAGGGAGGCGACATGAACGCTATGCGCCGCTCGCTGAAGCGCCTGGCCGTGCTGCCCGACGAGACGGTGGTCCTGCCCGGCCACAACAGCACCACCAAGATCGGCAACGAACGCAAAAGGGTGTTCGCTTACTACGCGTAGGGGGTCGCGGCTTACGCTCAGGAGACGGATTGCGCGCTCCGTGCCCTCAGGATGACCGAGTCTTCCTCCTCATGACCAGCGAAATCGCCAGGCAGGCGAGGGCGAAGGCGCCGAAGGCGGCAAATCCGGGGACGCTCGTGCTGAACAGCAGCGTCGATGCCGACAGCACGAGCGGCGGAAAGAAGCCGCCCAGGCCGCCCATCATGGCCACGATGCCGTTGGCAATCCCGGCTTGCTTCGTGAAGTACGCAGGCACCAACTTGAACACCACGCCGTTGCCGATGCCGCATGCGATGCTGACCAGATAGATGCCCGCCAGGTACACCGGCAGCCCCGGTGCCGTGGCCAGCACCGCGGCGCCTGCGGCGAGGCCTGCGAACACGAGGGCCAGCAGCCGATAACAGTCGAACCGGTCGCCCAGCCAGCCGCCCAGCACGCGGATGGCGGCCGCCGCCACGATAAACACCGAGGTGGCCACGCCTGCCGACACGCCGTCCATCCCGTAGTGCGACGTGAGAAAGTTCGGCAGGTATACGGTCAAGGCTACGAAAGCGCCGAATGTCACGAAGTAGAACAGCGACAGGAACCACAGGCGCGCGTCGCTCCAGACGGCGCGCAGCTGCTCCATGACCGGCGTCTTCACACGCGGCTCGTCGCGGTCGCCCAGCACGAAGTTCAGCACGATGAACGCCGCCAGCAGCACGAGGTACAACTTGACGGCCATGCGCCAACCGAAGGCAACCGCGGCCACGGGCGCCAACCAGGTGGTCAGCGCCGTTCCCATGTTGCCGAAGCCGTATACCCCGTTCACGAAGCCGTGGCGCTCCTTCGGGTAGTACTTCGGCAGTGAGGTGACGCCCACCGAGAACACTGCGCCGGCGATGCCCAGAAACGTCCCGCCTATGAGCAATCCCTGATACGTGGTGGCCTCGCTCAAAAACCATACGGGCACCACGAGCACGATGAAGCTGGCCAGGAACACGGCGCGCGCGCCGAACAGGTTGGCACAGTAGCCGAAGGGTACGCGCAGCACCGATCCCAGCACCACGGGAATGGCGGTGACGAGGGCTATCTGGTCGGGAGGGATATAGACGTCCTGCTTGATGTACGGAAGCACCGACGACAGGATGACCCACACCATGAATCCGGCGATCAGATCCGCGGTCTGCAAGGGCAGCTGGAAGCGCCTTCTCATTTCGATTTCCTCCCCCCAGGCGTCGTCGAGCCGTGCTTGCGACGCGGCGACGCGGAAACCTCTTCTTGCGTAACGGTTACTTTATCACGTATCGATAGAGCGGGGGTTAACTCCTACCGATTGCAGGGGTTTTACCCGTAGGCGGTGCCGGGGCGTGACTTTACCTGTATTTTGCCGTTTCGCCCGTAATCCAACGTGAAAAGAGAAAAGAGCCCCTTTCGCTTTGTTAGATTTACGTTAAACTGGGGAATGCTGAACCTTTTTGCTGTTGTTGTCGAGAGGGATTTCGTGACCATAGAGTGGGCTTCGTTCATCGCTGGGCTCGCGTCCAACCCGATCCTCGTGGTTGTGACCCTGCTCAACATCGGCGTCATCGTCGTGAATGGGGCGACGGACGCCCCGAACGCGATCGCAACCGTCGTATCGACAAGGGCTATGAAGCCGAAGCCCGCCATCGTCATGGCGGCTGTCTGCAACTTCCTGGGGCTGCTGGTGGTTTCTCTGTTTACCGCCGCCGTCGCGCACACCATATTCAATATGGTCGATTTCGGAGGCGACTCCCAGCAGTCGCTCATCGCTCTCATGGCCGCCATGGTGGCCATTATCGTGTGGGGCACCGTGGCCTGGTATTTCGGCATTCCCACCAGCCAAAGCCATTCGCTGATCGCCGGCCTCACGGGCGCGGCCATCGCTCTGCAGGGCAGCTTCGACGCCATCAACGGCGCGGAGTGGATCAAGGTGGTGTACGGCATTCTTTTGTCCACGCTGCTGGGCTTCTTTCTGGGTTGGCTGAACTCCAAAGCGCTTGGACGCGTCTGCCGCAACATGGATCGCAAGAAGACTTCGCGCTTCTTCCGTTGGGCTCAGGTGGCCTCGGGCGCGGGCGTGGCGTTCATGCACGGCGCGCAGGACGGCCAGAAATTCATGAGCATCTTCGTGCTGGCCATCACGTTGGCCACGGGCGTGGGGCAGGCCGATCAAATGATCCTGCCCATCTGGCTCATGTTCTTCTGCGCGCTCAACATGGGGTTGGGCACCGCCGTCGGCGGCGAGCGCATCATAAAAAGCGTCGGCCTGGATATGGTGAAGCTCGAGCCGTTCCAAGGATTCGCCGCCAGCGTGGCAACGTTTTTCTGCCTTATGCTCTCCACCTTCGCCGGCTTGCCGGTTTCCACGACGCACACGAATACGACCGCCATCATGGGCGTGGGCGCAGCGAAGCGGAAAAGCGCGGTGAAGTGGGGAATTGCAATCGATATGGTGAAAACGTGGGTGCTGACGTTTCCGGGGTGCGGTCTGCTCGGATTCGCGTTCGCCCACCTGTTCTTAATGTTCTCGTAAAGGAGGACCCTGTGGGCAAGAGGGACAAGTTCGATTATTTCGATGCGTTCGAGAAACAGACGGAAGTTGCCGTTCAGGAAGCCGAGCTGCTGATCGAGGCCATCGAAAGCTTCACCGAGGCGGAGCATCTCAAAGAGGTCATGGAGCGCGCGCACGAGCTGGAGCACAAGGGCGACGAGATCAACCACGCCATCTTCAAGACGGTTGCTACCGATTTCATCACGCCTATCGAGCGCGAGGACATCATCAACATGTCCCAGTACCTCGACAACATCATCGACTACATCGAAGACGTCATGCAACGCTTCTACATGTACGACGTGCATTTCATCCATCATGATGCGCTGGAGTTCGCGCACCTCATCAAGAAGAGCTGCGTGGCGCTGGACAAGGCCATGGAGGATTTCCGCAATTTCAAGAAGTCCAAGATGTTCAAGCAGCTCATCATCGACGTGAACGATTACGAGGAAGAGGCCGATCAGCTGTACATGACGGTCATTCGCAAACTGCATACGCACGACCGCGAGAACCCCATGCGCGTGCTGGTGTGGTCGCAGATATTCGACCGTATGGAGAAGTGCTGCGACTCGTGCGAGCACGCCGCCGACACGATGAACTCCATCCTGCTGAAGAACGTGTAACCGAAGGAAAGCGTGTCGAAGGGACGGGGGATTTGACACGCTTTTTCCCGTTTTGCGAGGCGCGGTGTCGCGAGCGTGTCAGATCCCCCGTCCCTTCGACACGCGCTGGACACGGTGGCTTGGTTTTAGCTTCTTGGCTCGAAGGGGTCGCGAGGTTTCTCTTCTTCGCCGCCCATGATGCGGTGGAGCTCCTCGCGGTCCACGATGATGCGGTCGCTGGGGTCGCTGGCTGCGGCGGTGCCGGCCGACGATCTGGCCGCTTGCGAGTCGGATGCGGCAAGCTTGTCGTCCTTGCTGCGCTCGGCCACGTACTCGCCGTTCATGCGCGCCCAGAACGCACGCAGCTTCTCGTAACCGTGCCG
>ENA-OXEN01000273-OXEN01000273.1-human-gut-metagenome-genome-assembly--contig:-NODE-273-length-12511-cov-16.093850_pt1 | contig 12511 bp, 7 predicted proteins | sample MGYA00249358_ERZ652249 | MGnify/ENA primary metagenome ERZ652249 (study PRJEB26925, sample SAMN05826761) | human gut metagenome | biome: ENVO:2100002; feature: ENVO:00000062; material: ENVO:00002003... | reverse complement strand
GAGATCTGCGCATGTCTCGTGGGCTCGGAGATGTGTATAAGAGACAGGTGGTAGGCCGCGCGTACAAGATACTCCTGAGGAGTCTCGATTCCCAAATCCATCAGCGATTTGCAGAAACTGGTCAGGCGCTGTTCGGTGACCGCTGATTTTTCACCGTGAACATAGGCGATTTTCCGGTGGCCCCTGTCATATATGTACTGTACAAGCTCGTGCATTCCCTGTACGTTTGCGGAGTTGATGCTTGTGTGGTTGTTGAATATGTGGTCGATGGTCACGACGGGAATACTGCTGCTTACCAGCTCGATGACCTCCGGCTTCTGAAAGTCGATACAGGCGATGCATACGCCGTCAAAATTGCGGTATCTGCAGTGCTCCAGAAAAGTCATCGGTCGGTTTCCAATGTTGATATTGTGATTGATAAAGGTGATGTCGTAGCCGTGCTTTTCCGCTTCTACTTTAAAGCTGTCCAAAACGGCGGCAAAATAATCGTGCGTCAGCCCGCTCTGGGCGTCGTCCACAAACAGCATTCCTAAATTATGGGTACGGTTCGTTTTCAGGGCCCTTGCGTTGGAGTTCGGAAAGTAGCCGAACTGTTCCGCGGTTTCCAGAACGCGCTGGCGGGTTTCCTTGCTGATGTCGCTGTAGCTGTTCAGCGCTTTGCTGACCGTTGAAACGGACAATCCACATTTCAACGCAATATCTTTTATGTTTGCCATCTGACGTTCCCCTGTCTGAAAAATTTTCTAAATCGTTTTCGTAAGTTATTACAATCTATAATTAACAATTTTTCAATAGTAATTTAAATTTTAATATTAAATTTTAAAAAATATTTTATTATATAATATATTTTAATAAAAAACAGGCTTGTATTTTTCTATCATTAATATTATATACGAAAATGTTTTCGTAATATTGAAAAATTTTCAAAAATAGAAATTTTTTGGCAGTTTGCGGGATCGTCGCTGTTTTGCTTAAAATAGAGAAATCTATTGATTAATATTCGTATAATATGCTGAATATTAAAAAATACTTGATTTTATATGCTCTACCCATTACTATAGAGAAAATGGGTTTCTTGTTTTGTGAAATTACTAAATCGTTTTCGGAATTGGTAGTCCAACAAAGCATTGGGAGGAACTTGCCTATGAAATTCGGATATTTTGACGATGCCCGCAGAGAATACGTGATTACCCGGCCGGACACCCCCTATCCCTGGATCAATTATCTTGGAAACGAAGATTTTTTTTCGCTGATCTCAAACACATCGGGGGGATATTGTTTTTATAAAGACGCACGCATGCTCCGCCTTACGCGGTACCGGTATAATAATGTTCCCACGGATGCGGGAGGGCGCTACTTTTATATAAATGACGAAGGCACCGTCTGGAATCCGGGCTGGGCGCCGACGAAAACGCCGCTGGACTCTTACGGATGCCGCCACGGGCTGGGATACAGCATTTTCGATTCCAGCAAAAACGGCCTGATGGCAACGCAGACCGTTTTTGTCCCGATCGGAGCAAACTGTGAAGTGACCCGCCTGACTGTGAAAAACACCTCTTCGGAGCAAAAAAGCTTTCAAGTGTTCTCTTTTGTTGAATTCTGCCTTTGGAACGCGTACGACGACATGACGAACTTCCAGCGCAATTTCAATATCGGGGAAGTGGAAGTGGCCGGCAGCGCGATTTACCATAAATCGGAATACCGCGAGCGGCGCAATCATTACGCGGTGTTCGGGGTGAACACTGCGATCGACGGTTTCGACACGGACCGGGAATCCTTTTTCGGGGCCTATAACGGCTTTGACAGGCCGGACGCGGTGCTTGAGGGAAAGCCCCGCAACTCCGTCGCAAGCGGCTGGGCGCCCGTCGGCTCCCACTGCGTCCGCGTGACCCTTGCCCCCGGAGAGGAAAAAAGTCTGATTTACGTTTTGGGCTACTGTGAAAACCCGGAAAATCAGAAATGGGAATCACCGAATGTCGTCAATAAAGCGCCGGCAAAAAAGCTGCTGGACGCCTTTTCCACAGATGCACAGGTGGATTCCGCACTGTCCCGTATCAAAGAGTATTGGGACGGACTGCTTTCCAACTTCCGTCTTGACAGCCAGGACGAAAAGCTGAACCGTATGGTGAATATCTGGAATCAGTACCAGTGCATGGTGACGTTCAACATGTCGCGCTCCGCCTCCTACTTTGAATCCGGGATCGGAAGGGGAATGGGCTTCCGGGATTCCGCACAGGACCTCCTCGGCTTTGTGCATTTGATTCCAACCCGGGCAAGGACCCGTATTCTGGATATTGCCGCCACGCAGATGAAGGACGGAAGCGCCTATCATCAGTACCAGCCGCTGACCAAACGCGGAAATCTTGAAGTCGGCAGCGGGTTTAACGACGATTCCCTGTGGCTGATTTTCGGGGTGATCGCGTATTTGAAGGAAACGGGGGACTGGCCGGTTCTGCAGGAGCAGGTTCCCTTCGACAACGCGGCGGGCACGGAGGTTCCCCTGCTGGAGCATTTGAAACGTTCGTTTGACCATGTGCTGAACAACCTTGGACCGCACGGGCTTCCGCTGATCGGCCGCGCCGACTGGAACGACTGCCTCAACCTAAACTGCTTTTCCAAAACGCCAGGGGAATCTTTCCAGACCTGCGCAAATTTTGAAAGCGGAATCGCGGAATCGGTGTTTATCGCGGGACTGTTTGTTTCGGTTGGCCCGGCGTACGCCGAAATTCTGAGCCGGTCGGGGTGTGCGGAGGAAGCGGAACGCGCTCTTCGAGAAGTAAACAATATGACCGACGCCATTCTCAGGGACGGTTGGGACGGTGAATGGTTCCTGCGTGCCTACGACGCCTTCGGGGACAAAGTCGGCAGCCGGGAATGCGGCGAAGGCAAGCTGTTTATCGAACCGCAGGGCTTCTGCGTCATGGCCGGGGTCGGTGTAAAGGAAGGCTTGGCGCAGCGCGCGCTGGATTCCGTGCACCGGCATCTTGATACGGAATTCGGTTCGGTTCTGAATTGGCCGTCCTATACCTCTTACCGGCTGAATCTGGGTGAAATATCCTCCTATCCTCCGGGGTACAAGGAAAACGGCGGCATTTTCTGCCACAACAATCCCTGGATTTCCATTGCGGAAACCGTCCTCGGCCGCGGCGATCTGGCGTTTTCCGTTTACAAAAAAACCTGCCCCGCCTATACGGAGCAGATCAGTGAAATACACCGCACCGAGCCCTATGTTTACGCGCAGATGATTGCTGGGCGCGACGCGCCGCGGCACGGCGAGGCGAAAAATTCCTGGCTGACCGGTACGGCGGCCTGGAGCTTTTACGATGTCTCCCAGTTCATTCTCGGGATCCGGCCCCAGTTCGACGGATTGGAAATCGATCCGTGTATTCCCGAGGATTTCGGCAGCTTTACGGTGGAACGCAAATTCCGCGGCTCCACGTACCGGATCGAAATCGATAATACGGCTGGGAAGAGCAAAGGCGTAAAAAGCATGACGCTTGACGGCGAACCGGTACAGGGCAACGTCCTTCCGGTTTGCGGCGACGGGAAAAAGCATGTCGTCCGTGTGTACATGGGCTGATATTCTTTTATAAAGGCAATACAGCTATTTCTCATTTTGCGGCATAGAAACAGACACAGGCGGATCGACCCGTTTTCCGGGCGATCCGCCTGTGTCTGTTTTTCTTTATTTCATGCCTGAGATAGTAACGCCCTTGATGAATTGCTTCTGGAAGCAGAGAAGAAGGATGGTCACCGGGAGCATAATCAGCGCGGAGGCCGCCATAACGGCGCTGATATCGGTGGAATGTGCATCGGAGAAATAGGTCAGTGCCAGCGGAAGCGTCATGCTCTTCAATGTGGAGAGCATAATCAGAGGATTCAGGTAATCGTTCCAGATTTCCAGAAAGGTGAAAATCGCCAGAGCCGCGATGCAGGGCCGCAGCTGCGGCAGAATGATGCTGGCGTAGATGCGGAAATCCCCCGCGCCGTCCAGCTTTGCGGCTTCACAAAGACTGTCCGGAATTTCGTCGCAGAACTGCCGGCAAAGGTAAATGCCGAAGCCGGATACGATTGCTGGAATGATCAGCGCCTGCAGGCTGTTGTACAGGCCGATCTGATTGATAATCAGGAAGCGGGGAATCATGGTAATCTGGCTGGGAACCATCATGGTGCTCAGCACCAGCCAGAAAAGAAAGTTTTTCCCTTTGAACCGGTATTTGGAAAACACATAGCCGGTGATCGTGCTTGTAAAGATGACCGCCGCCGTGACGGTGACGGACACGATCACGCTGTTTTTAAACCAGCTGAAGAACGGCGATTTTGTCAGAACGGTAATGTAACCGGAAAGCGTCCATTTGATCGGCATGACTTTTCCGGGGTTGTACAGAACCTCACGGGTACTCTTAAAGGAGGTGAGCATCATCCAGATGTAGGGCGCAATAATGAGCAAAGAAAATACCGTTAGTATAATAGCTATAACGACATACAATTTGTAGTATTTTCTGGAATTGCTTGCCATCTTAATACCCCCATTCCACGCGGTTGAGCCGCTGCTGGATTATCGTGACGATCATAATGAGAAGGAAGAGAACGACCGCGATTGCGGACGCGTAACCCATGTCCTTGGTCTGAAAAGCGGTTTTGTAGATGTAGTAGGTAAGAACGTTTCCCGAGTTTTCCGGGCCGCCCAGTTTGGCAAGGACCTGAAACTGCGCGAACATCTGGAAGTGGGAGATAATTGTCATGGCCACGACGAAGCTGACGGTTCTTCCCAGAAGCGGCAGAGTGATATAGAAGAACTTTTTCACCATGCCCGCGCCGTCAATTTCGGCCGCCTCATAGAAATCCGCGGGGATTCCGTCCATACCGGCGGAAAACAGGATGATATTGTAGCCGATATCGGCCCAAAGCGTGAAAATAATGATGGCGGGCATCACGTAGCTTGCGGTTCCCAGCCAGTTTACCGGGGAAATCCCGAAGAAGGTTTTGAGCATATTGTTGATCAGGCCGTACTTGGTGGCATAGAGCCCACCCCACACCACGCTGGAGGCAATCAGCGGCGCCACGCAGGGCATGAAGAAAATCACCCGGAAGAAGCTCCGGAATTTCGGCCACGGCAGCATGCTGACCAGCTGTGCGAGCACGAGAGTGAGGAATATATTCAGAGTAACGGTAATGCCGACAAATATAAGCGTGTTTGCGGTGGATTTTAGGAAGATTTTATCCGACATCAGCTTACCGAAGTTTTCAAATCCAATAAAATGGTTGATGGCTCTGAGCGGGTTGTAATCAAAAAAAGAAATCGCAAAGCCGCCTACGATGGGAAGTACGAAGAAGACTGCCAGCAAAATAAAAATCGGGAGCAGCACAAGGTAGACAAAACGGTTGTTTTTCACGGGTCGATCCTCCTTAGAGAGACGGCGGGCTCTCTTCTTTGTCAAAAGCCCGCCGTATTTTCATGTGCAGTTATTATTCCGCATTCATTGTGCTGTCAAGTTTTTCAAGCGCTTCAGCCACAGGGGTCTTGTTGTTCACGATATCAATAAAGGTGTTTTTAACATTTTCCTTCAGCTTATCCGTGTTGAAATAACCGATGAACTTGCCGCCGTCCAGAATGTTTACCAGCGGCTCAAGATAAGGCATCGCTTTTAGCAGCTCCGGATTGTGGGCCGCGGTTTTGGATGCGGGCACCATGCCGCAGGCAATGTTGTAATCCAGCACTTTGTCGGGGTCGGTCCAGAATTCGACGAACTTCCATGCCGCTTCCTGATTTTTCGAGGAAGCGTTTACCGCCAGCCCCCAGCCGGTTTCCGCCGCGAACAGCTTCTGCGGGCCGTAGAACGGCATTGCAACGTACTCGAAATCCTTGCCGTATTCCAGACCGTCTACATGGATGCCTTCCGAAACCGTCCACGGTCCGCGGGGAACCATCAGCTCCTCGTCGCTGGTGAAAAGCTTCTGATAGGGCTCCGTTTCGCTGGCGTTGGTCAGGCCGTCGAGGTTTGTGATTTTATCAACGGCAACATAGTCCACCAGCTTCTGCATGGTTTCGACGCCGACAGGATTGTTGAAGTTGAACTTGTCGCCCTCCATGTATTTGCCGCCGGAGGAAAGAATCATGGACAGCCAGGTGTAGGGAAGCGTATCCCATCCAACGAAATCCAGTCCGCGAAGGTGATACACCGCGCCGTCGGAGGAGGAATTTTTCTTGGCGATGTTAATCATATCGTCCCATGTGGTGGGGTACTGAATGCCCAGTTCCTTGAATTTCGGGGTGTTGACCAGCAGCCCGCCGTATTCGATGTTGAACTCCAGCGGAACGCCGTAGTACTTTCCGTTGTAGCCGAAGGAGCCGATCACAGGCTCGTAGCTGTCCGCCTTGACTTTCTCCATGTATGTATCCGGTACAGGGGAGAAAGCGCCGGTCTTGGCGTAATCGATCGCCCAGCCGCCCCACAGCTGATAAACATCCGCTCCGCCTTCCTTGCTCAGCAGGGAGGTCTGTGTCTTGGATTCAAACTCGTCATAGGGAAAAGATTCACGTACCACTTTAATGTCGGGATTCGCTGTTTCAAAATCCGCGATCATTTTGTCCTGAGCGGGGTTCCAGTTTTCGTCGATATGGGACCACAGGGTTATCGTGGTGGTGGCGCCCGATTTGCCTGCGGCCGAGGAATCGGAGTTTGCAGCGGGTGCACCGCACCCGGTCAGCAGGGAAGCTGCCAGAGCGACGGCAAGTACACAAGATGTAAACTTTTTCATTTCAATCCTCCATTGTTTGAATTTGATTGTATCTTACCTGCTGCGGAGCAGGGCGAACCAAAATAAATCGATTTAAATGGCGAGCGATTTGAAATAGGTCAGGTATTCCTTGTTTTTATCCAGCATTTCCTGGGTCATCTGTCTGGTTTCCGCCATGGAGAGCACAGCGGAGGTAAGGGGATCGAACAGAACCGCCTGGAAAATTTTCCACGGGTCCCCTTCGATCGCGCCGTCGATCGCCAGCTCCTCGCAGCGGGAAGAGGTGTTGACCAGAATCGCGAGGCCGTCGGGCAGGTTGCCGACGTGGAACGGGCGGATTCCGGCGCGGGAGGCCAGGACGGGTACTTCTACACAGGCTCCGGCGGGAAGATTGTCGACAAGGCCGAAATTCCTGAGGTTTCCGTTAAACTCGAACGGAGTGTGGTCCCCGAAAACGGCGTTGAAAATATTGGAAGCGTATTCGTCACCCCTGCTGAGATCGAACTCTTCCTCTTCCAGCATCTTCTGGAATTCGCTTTCCCAGGAGCATTCCCTTTTCAGATACTCATCCAATATGTAGGCGTGGGCGCCCGGGTTCCAGCCCGTGCCGTGCGTGCAGTATTTTTCGATTAAATCCGGACGTTTGCGGAACCAGGCGTTGTACTCGGAATTGTGTCCGGACGATTCCGTCGGGTAATAGCCCAGATTGAGGAACATTTCGGACCTGACCGGTTCTTCCGCCGCGACCTCCGGTTTTTCCAGCACCGCTTTTTTCAGCAGCGGCAGCGCGTCCTGTCCCTTCCAGTCCATTTTCAGGTAAAACGCCTGATGGTTAATCCCGGCACAGGTGTAGGTCAGTTCCTCCGGCTTGGCACCGATAAAGCCGGCAAGCATTTCCGCGGTACCCTGTACGCTGTGGCACAGGCCGGTCACGTTTACCTTGGTCTGGCGCTGCAGGTATCCGCACAGAAGCGCCATGGGGTTTGTATAGTTCAGAACGATTGCGTCCGGGCACAGAGTTTCCACGTCTCGGATGATCTCCAGCATAACGGGCGCGGTCCTTAAAAACCGGAAAATACCGGATGGCCCTCTCGTGTCGCCGACACAGATATCGACCCCGTATTTTGCGGGGATTTCAATATCGTGGCGCCATACGTCCACCCCGCCCTGCAAAATAGTAATCAGAACGCCGTCCGCGCCTTTCAGGGCCTCGCGGCGGTCTAAAGTCGCCGTTACCTTTGCGGGGTAGCTGCCTTTTTTAATTATTTTTTCCACTGCCTTCCTGGAATAGGAAAGTCTTTTGGGATCGATATCCATCAACGCGATTTCACAGTCCCGAAAAGCGGCAAAGGTAAGGATATCACGAACCAGATCTCTTGTGAATTCCAGGGATCCCGAACCGATGAAAGCAAATTTTTTTGACATATTACATACTCCTATCCGCGGTTGTAAATGAGTTTATTAGTAAAACAACAATTTGTTTTCTTAACAACCTGAAAGTATTGTAGCATTGAAAAATCTATTTGTAAATCATATTTGTCAAAAATATCTTGTTTAAATGTATTTTTGTGATTAATTTTAATAAATATATCTTAGCTTTGTGAAATATCACAAATTTTTTTTGAAAATTTACGCGAATAATTTTGAAAAACATATTGTTAGTTTAGTAAACAATAATCAACAGCTATGGCTTTCAGCTTCTCTCGCTTTGAATTTGCCCTCATCCGACCGCCAATATTCTAAGAAAAATCTTTTATATGGGAAAAATACAGAAGGATAACTTTCCTTTTTCGGCTTTTTTACTTTGGATTGACATTTTATTGGCGAATGTTTATAATTTGTTTGGCAAACAACTGCGCATTGATAGGGGGAACACGATGTCGACAATCAGGGATGTGGCGAAATATGCGGATGTGTCCATTGCGACGGTATCGCGAATTTTGTCCGGGGACGCGAATTATAAGGCGACTGAAAAGACGCGCAAAAAAGTAAAAGATGCCGCCGCCGCTCTCAATTATTCTTATAAACGGCGGATGCCGAAGGTACAGGCCAAAAATATCTGTTGTATTTTGTCCATGACCGCGGAAAAATACGCAGACCCGTATTTTTCCTCCATTTTATCGGCGCTGGAAAGCAGGCTTCTGGAGCACAACTGTATCATTGCCACGGTGCGCAACTACAGCGAGCTGAGCGATCCCCAGAAGCTGGATCTCACCTTCGGGCGGGATCTGGACGGGCTGGTCATCATGGACGACCTTCCCGAGGACGCCTTCCGCTACGTCTGCAGCCGTGTCAAACATGTGGTGGGCTGCGACACGGCGTACGGCAATCTGGATAATATCGGCTTCGATTTGTTCAATGCGTCGGTTCAGGCAGTCCGCCATCTGATCGACCGGGGGTATCGCAAAATAGCCTATGTCGGCGGCGCCAACCTGAAGGATTTCCGCAGCGACAAGCGGCAGATTGCCATCCGTTCCACGTTGGAGCTTGCCGGGCTGGAATACCGTCCGGAATGGATGCTCGACTGTCAATGGGATATCGGCGTGTGCCTGAATGATGTCCGTTGGCTTTTATCGCTGTCAACGGAAGACCGCCCCGACGCGATCTTTGTCGGGAACGATACGCTGGCGTCCGCCGTGCTTCCCCTGATTAAGGAAATGGGGCTTACCGTTCCGCAGGACGTCGCGGTGATCGGTTTCAACAATGACTCCATATCCTCCTATACTTTCCCCGGCCTTACGACAGTTTCCGTACCCGTTCAGGAAATGGGAAAAACGACGGCGGATATTTTGTACAGCCGCATCTGCGGAGATACCGGCATGGTCCGGAACATTGTGTTTCCGACGGAGCTGGTAATCCGGTCCTCCACCTGAATACAATCATAATAACGGCGCCGCGGAAATGAGGCGCCGTTTGTGTTATAATTAAGAAAAAGAGTTTTCGGAAAAGAATCGGAGGTGCAGCATGAACATCCATGAACGGGTAAGCACCGGGCTGGGCGGCTTTGACCGGGTGATCGACAGCCTCAGGCTGGGGGACAACGTGGTCTGGCAGGTGGATGCTGCGGCCGATTATCGGAAAATGGCGGAACCGTTTGTCGCTCAGGCGAAGCGGGATCACAGAAGACTGATCTACGTCCGTTTTGCCGGACACGAGCCGATTCTGCAGGACAGTCCGGATATCAGGCTCTATTGGATCGAGGCGAAGAAAGGCTTTGAAAGCTTTGTCGCGGAAGTATACAGTCTGGTGAAGCGGGAGGGCAGAAAAGCTTTCTATGTCTTTGACTGTCTGACCGATTTGCTGGAATACTGGCATTCCGACCTGATGATTGAAAACTTTTTTAAAGTGACCTGCCCGTTCCTGTACGAGCTGGACACGGTCGCCTATTTCGCGATCATGCGCAATATCCACACCTACGGCACCATTGCCGGAATCCGTGAGACGACGCAGCTTCTGCTCGACCTGTATCAGGTCGGCGGCAAATTCTATATCCATCCGCTCAAGGTGCTCAAGCGCTATTCTCCCACCATGTTTTTTCCGCATCTGATTCAGGAGGGGGAGGCGGTCTCCATCACGTCCAGCGCGGACGCCGCCGAGCTTTTTTCCGGAATCAGCCGCGGGGAAGAGCGGCTTGACTACTGGGACGTGATCTTCAACCGGGCGAAAGAGGCCGTCCACCTTGCTCCGGAGCGGCAGGAAGAGGTCAAAAGGGACCTGATGTCCATGCTGATCGGGGAAAAGTCCAGAATGTTTGAGCTGTGCGACCGCTATTTTACCCTGAACGATATTTTGATGATCTATGCCCGGGAGGTCGGGACAGGATTCATCGGCGGCAAAAGCGTCGGTATGCTGCTCGCCCGGAAAATACTGGAGAAGGACGGCGGAAACCGGTTCACTCCCTTTCTGGAGTCCCACGATTCCTATTACCTCGGTTCCGATCTTTTTTATACCTATCTTGTTCAAAACGGACTGTGGAAGCTGCGGATGAAGCAAAAAACCGAAGGCGGCTATTTCAAATACGCCCCGGAATTGAAGGAAAGGCTTCTGCACGGCAGATTTTCGGAAACGATTCAGGAGCAGTTCCTCCAGATGCTGGAGCATTTCGGCCAGTCTCCCATTATCGTGCGTTCCAGCTCTCTATTGGAGGACAACTTCGGTAATGCTTTTGCCGGAAAGTACGACAGCATTTTCTGCGTGAATCAGGGGACCCCCGAGGAGCGCTACGAAGCTCTTGAACGCGCGATCCGCACGGTTTATGCCAGTACGATGAACGAAGATGCGCTTTCCTACCGGGTTAGCAGGGGGCTTTCCGAAAAGGATGAGCAGATGGCCATTCTGGTCCAGCGCGTTTCCGGGGATTACCACGGGGAGAACTTTTTTCCGCATCTTGCCGGCGTAGGGAACTCCTCCAATCTTTATGTCTGGGATAAAAGCGTCGACATGGAGGCCGGCATGCTCCGTCTGGTGTTCGGGCTCGGTACCCGGGCGGTGGACAGAACGGTCGGCGACTATGTCAAGATCGTCTGTCTGGACGACCCTCTGCGCACCCCGCCGACGGATTACGACGATCAGCAGAAATTTTCCCAGCACTTTGTCGATGTCCTTTCTCTTCCGGAAAACGCTTTGACCGGCAAGGGGCTGGAAGAAATTTTGTCGTATGACATCCATACGGACAGGGAGCTGTTCGCCGGACAGGACTTCCGGGCGGCCGCGCGGCTGCGCGAGCTGGGGTACAGCGACAAAAAAATACCGCAAATCCTCCACTTTGAAAAGCTGCTGAAAACGACGGAGTTTCCCCGCTTCATGAAAGACCTGCTGGCGCTTCTGTCGAACGTATACAGCTATCCTGTGGATGTTGAATTTACGGCAAATTTCAGGAAGGACCGGTCCTTTAAAGTGAACCTTCTGCAGTGCCGTCCGCTGCAGACGCGGGGGCTGGGAAAATCCGTGGAAATTCCCGCACTCACGGATGAACACGACTGCTTTTTCGCTTCCGAGGGAAATTTCATGGGCGGAAACGTGCGTTTGCCCATTGATTATGTCGTTTATGTACACGCGCCCGCGTATCTGAATCTGAGTGAACAGAACAAATATATGGTCGCGCGGCAGATCGGCATGATTAACACCGCATTGAAGGGGAAAAACGTCCTGTTGATGGGCCCCGGACGATGGGGGACGACAACGCCGTCTTTGGGCGTCCCCGTGCATTTTTCAGAGCTCTGCAACATGGCGGCGATCTGTGAGGTTGCGTCGCCCGCGGAAGGACTGATGCCGGAACTGTCCTATGGCAGCCACTTTTTTCAGGACCTTGTCGAAACGGGGATTTTTTATGTGGCAATTTTTAACGGACAAAAAAATGTGATATTTCATCCGGAACGGATTTTGGAAAAGGAAAACATCCTTTCGTCCATCCTGCCCCAGAGCGGCCAATTTGACGAAGCCGTCAGGATTGTACGAACGGACGGGATGGAAATCTTTTCAGATATCCTCACGCAGCGCCTTTTGTGCAGGTGATTCCGGAAGGGTTTTGCGGTTTTCACACCGTCCCTGAGCATTGGATTCCCTTGAACTCCCTGTGCTCATCTGCTATAATAAAGTAGATCGCCGATGCTCGGGATTTGATCCGGAGACTTTGTAAACAATAGAAAAATCATTTCAGGATACACAATAAGCCGATGGAAACAATAAGACAGGAGAATCATTGATGGATAATGAGTTTATTACCTTTACAATCGGAAAACAGAAAAAAATTGCGCTGATTGCCCATGAC
>ENA-OXEN01000270-OXEN01000270.1-human-gut-metagenome-genome-assembly--contig:-NODE-270-length-12591-cov-14.971761_pt1 | contig 12591 bp, 5 predicted proteins | sample MGYA00249358_ERZ652249 | MGnify/ENA primary metagenome ERZ652249 (study PRJEB26925, sample SAMN05826761) | human gut metagenome | biome: ENVO:2100002; feature: ENVO:00000062; material: ENVO:00002003... | reverse complement strand
CTCGGCCGCATGCAGCTCTCCGGCGGCAAGATGGAAACGCTGGAGCAGGCCATCGTGCGCGCAAGCGTCGACTCGCCGAGCGTCACCACCGGCGATGCCGACCTGGCAAGCATCGAGGTCGCACTCAACCGCCTGCTGCGCCAGATGCAAGAGGCCAAGCTGCAGCAGATGCGCTTTGTCAACGATGCAAGCCACGAGCTGCGCACGCCCATCGCGGTGATTCAGGGCTACGTAAACATGCTCGACCGCTGGGGCAAAGACGACCCGGACGTGCTGGCAGAATCCATCGCGTCCCTCAAGGCCGAAAGCGAGCACATGCAGGAGCTCGTGGAGCAGCTGCTGTTTTTGGCGCGCGGCGATGCCGGACGCACGGTCCTGCGGCGTGCGGATACCAACCTGGCCGCACTGGTCGGCGAGGTATGCGAGGAATCGCAGATGATCGATACCGCGCACACGTATCAGCTGGCATACGACGCCGCGCTTGTCAGCGACCCGCGCTGCGATGCGCCCGTCGACGTGGCGCTCGTGAAGCAAGCCCTGCGTGTGATCGTGCAAAACGCCGCCAAGTACTCGGATGCGGGAACGACCGTCACATTTGGCATAACGCCCGATGCGGGCATGGGCACGATCGACATAAGTGTTGAGGACGAGGGCATCGGCATGAACCAGGAATCCGCAGCTCACGCGTTTGAACGGTTCTACCGCGCCGACAACGCACGCGATGCCGGCGCGCAGGGCTCGGGTCTGGGGCTTGCCATTGCCAAGTGGATCGTCGATAGCCATGGCGGCGCCATCGGCGTGACCTCGGTCGAGGGCGTCGGCAGCCGCTTTACGATTCGCCTGCCGCGGTAGGAAGCCCCCTCGTGAAGAGTGGCGAATCACGGTGTCCACGGTCGCCAATCTCCTGGAGATCCAGCGCGGGGCGGGCGCGCCCATCACCATCGATGGGAGCCGAATCACCGTCATGGCGAGGGAGGCTTAGGGCCTACATCGCCACGACGAAGCGCACCCCCTCCCTAACGTCAGAGATCATCGCCACTGGACCGGCAAGCGACAAAGCCCCAGGATGATAAAATGCTTTCGACGCAGGAGCGTCCCCATCTTTGAATCGAGAAACCATGAGCGATTTTGATGCCGAGAACGAATCGGTCGAAACGAGTGCGCCGATAGCCCTGGTCGATTCCGCAAACATAGAGCCCCTAATCCATACCGTTCGTGGGCAGCAGATCATGCTCGATACCGATCTCGCTCGGTTATACGAGGTAGAGACGAAGAATCTCAACCGCGCCGCCGCACGCAACGCCAACAGATTCCCCGAGGACTTCCGTTTTCAACTGACCAAAGAGGAGGACGAGTCTTTGAGGTGCCAAATTGGAACCTCAAAGACCGTTGAGGGCCGCGGCGGGCGGCGTTACCTCCCTTATGCCTATACCGAGCAGGGCATAGCCATGCTGTCCGGCGTGCTACGCAGCGAAGTGGCGGTGCAGACCAGTATCAGTATCATGAGGGCGTTTGTCGCCATGCGCTACCTCCTCGCCGAAAATGCCACCCTGTTTGAGCGGCTGCGCGGTGTCGAGTTGAGTCAGGCGGCGTTTCAGCAATCGACCGACGAGCGCTTCAACCAGGTGTTCCGCCTGCTCGAAGGCGAGGTCGAGAAACCCCAGCGGATCTTCTTCGCCGGGCAGATGTTCGACGCCTTCAGCCTGCTGACAGATCTCGTGAGCCGCGCCGAGCGCGAAATCTCCCTCGTGGACGGCTACGCAGACGTCCACACCCTGAACATCCTCGCAAAGAAGCGCAAGGGCGTCGCGGTGACCGTCTACACCTCCGGCAACCGGCTCACGCAAGGCGACGTCGACGTGTTCAACGCACAGTACCCGCAGCTCACCGTCCGCCGCACCAGAACGTTCCACGACCGTTTCCTTATCCTCGACAGTGCGACCGCGTATCACATCGGCGCATCCCTCAAGGACGCGGGAAAGAAGTGCTTCGGCATAGACCTCATCCAAGACGAGGAGCTGACGAAGATGCTCATCGAGATGCTAAAGCTCCTCGATGAGCATCAAACGGCTTGAGCGTTATCCGATCTCTTGCCGCAAGCCCTAAAGTTTGAGCATGATCGCTGAAAGCCTCGTTAGTCAACGTGTCAAAGCAGGCCCTGATCCGCAAGCCTTCGATAATGCTTGCCGAGGAGCGTCAACCGGCAGGACTTGCTCTCCATCGCCGCGTTCCACATATGATCGGCGCCAACTGGAACCAGAAGACCATGCCGGTTGTATTTCTGGAGCAGAGCGAACACCCGGTTGTTCCTGGGGTCTGCTGGGGGCATGGCGTCCGTTCTCCCCTCGTCCCTTGGCTCATACGACGGATCCAGTCTGTATTCATAGTCCTCTGCTGGGAAGAGCTCTTTCAGCTCCCGCAGATCATCGAGCGAGACCGCAGGATCGACTTCGCGCAGCGACACGAAGCTGTCCGTGTTCGTTTTGAAAACAGGCCTTTGGTCCCACATGCCAAGCGATTGATCGATGTGCGCATAGACACTGCCCGGCGTGATGCTGCCTGTCAGGTTCGCCGCAGCGCCCTCTAGGGCGTTTATGAGAAGACTTGTAAAAACGCCATGCCCCTTACGCTCAAGCGAGGGCTGATCGCTTCGCGAGGCGGTGAGGATGGTGACACCCTCCGCGATTGCGGCATGGTTCTCCATACCCGCGACCGATCCCGCCGCCGCCGAGAACCATCCGAGCCGCCGCTAATTTGAACTGTCTATCGAAGCGCTTCCCTTTCTGGCTCACATAGAGCACCCTTTTGTCCTCAACTCGATGTCCAAGAAATCTTTCCCACTCCAGAGGTTCCCGGGGCAATGCGCTAGACCTATTCCTCAATAACGATAATTTTTCAATTTTGAGGAATAGACTCGAGACGGCGACCTTGTTTTCATTCGGCACCGTTGCGCCTCAGAGAGAGACGAAGCCGCATCATGTCGATCGCCAACAAAAAAGCCCGGAAGCCGTTAAGCTTCCGGGCTGCATAATTCTTGGTCGCGGGGGCAGGATTTGAACCTACGACCTCCGGGTTATGAGCCCGGCGAGCTACCAGACTGCTCCACCCCGCAATGTCTGGACGCACCGTGTGCGCAAGGAGTTATATTACGCAGGAGCTCACCTTCCTGCAAGAGCATACTTCCGCTTCTCCACAATTCAAACACGCAACCCATACCGCCGGGCTCATAACCCGGAGGTCGTAGGTTCAACTTGCCCGAAGCTGCCATAATACTAAGGTCAACACATTCACACAGCGCCGACGCAAGGAGAGCCCATGGCGTCCACGTCCCCCAACATCTCACGCAAGGCATCGCACGAGTTCTACGCCAGCTGCCCGGAGGGCTTCGAGGTCGCCCTTGCCGACGAGCTGCGCGGTCTGGGCCTGCGCCAAGTGCGCCGCCTCAAGGGCCGCGTCACCTTTGTCGGGCCCGCTGCGGACGCATACCGCGCGTGCCTGTGGTCGCGCCTCGCCAGCCGCATCTTTGTCACGCTCGCGCGCTTTGACGCCCGCGACGCCGACGAGCTTTACGAGAACGCCGCCGCCATCGCGTGGGAGCACATCCTGCGTCCCGGCGCCACGCTCGCCGTTGCGGCGCGCGGCACCTCCGACGAGCTGCGCAACTCGCACTTCTCCGCCCTGCGCGTGAAGGATGCCGTCTGCGACCGCCTGGCGCGCGTGCTGGGCGAACGCCCCTCCGTGGACACCGATTGCCCCAACTGCCGCCTCTCCCTCACGATCCGCGGCGACCGCGCCAGCCTGCAGCTCGATCTCTCCGGCGACCCGCTCTTCAAGCGCCTGCCGCGCGAGGCCACGCGCCCCGGCGCGGCCCACGTGCTGCGCCCCGACTACGCCGCGCTCGCGCTCGCGCAGGTCAACTGGCAGCAGACGTGCGCCAACGCGCTGGTGAACACCGGCGACGCCGCGGCGCCCGCCGCAGAAAACGATGCCGCAACTGCGGCCAATCGCGCTAAATCCGACGAACCAAACGCAAGCGCCAACTCCGGCTGCGACCTCGACGCCGCAGCATCCGAAGAGGCGAGCACTCACAGCGCTCAGCCCATCGACCGCGACTCCGCCCCCACCGCCTTCCCTGTCCTCATCGACCTGTGCTGCGCCGGCGGCGGCATCACCCTCGAGGCGGCCTCCGTCCTCGCCGGGCGCGCCCCCGGCATCGACCGCGAACGCTGGGGCTTTTTTGGCTGGGCCGAACACGACGAAGCCGCGTGGACCGAGCTGCACGCCGACGCCCTCGCCCAAGCCGAGCGCGCCCGCGGACGCGCCGCGCGCATTGTGGCCACCGACCTTTCCGGCGACGCCGTCTCCTGCGCCCGCCGCGTGCTCAAGGCCGCAGGCCTGACGGACCGCGTGATCTTTGCCCAGCCCGACGCGGAGAAGATCCTGCGCAAGCTGTCCATCCCCGTTATCAGTGGCGCCACTGCGACAGGCGGCATCGTGCTCGACACCACCGAGGTCGCCCTCACCAAGCTCCCGCGCCTGCTCGCACTCGTCAACGACGTGCGCGACGGCTCTCCGCTCCCCGGCAGCGGCATCGCGCTCGACCTGCCGATTGCAACCCTCACGCGCGACGCGGTAATCGAGCAGACCCTGGGCACGGCGACCAACCGCATCGCCGTCATGCCCAACAACGAGGAAGCCCAGCTCCTCACCTTTGCCGAGCGCACGCCTGCGGGCAGCGCCCCGAAAGGCGAAGGCAACGACGTGACAGAGCCCCGCGACAACCGCGTCGCCCTCGATTTGGGCGACGGCGCGCCCTGCCCGGTGTTCCTGCCCGAGTCCGACCAGTTTGCCCGCCGCCTGCGCAAGGTGGCCAAACTGCGCCGCAAGTGGGCCCAGCGCGAGGGCGTGACCTGCTATCGCGTGTACGACGCCGACCTGCCCGACTACTCCGCCGCCATCGACCTGTACGAGGGCAGCACGGCCACGCCGGGCCGTTGGCTGGTCATCGCCGAGTACGCCGCGCCGCGCTCGGTCGACCCCGCCTTGGCCGAGAAGCGCCTGCTCGACATCCTCGCCATCGCACCGCGCATCCTCGACGTCGAACCCGAGAACGTGTTCGCTAAGGCCCGCATCCGCTCGCGCGGCGGCTCGCAGTACGGAAAGCAGGCCGGGGGCACTTCCGTCGCCGGCGTGGGCGATGCCAAAGGACGCACCCGCAACGCGTCCAAGGGCGGTCGCCCTGGCAAGGCGGCGGCGCCCGCCACGCCCGCGGACATCCGAACGCGCTACCTTCCCCTCATCGAGGAGGGCGGCCTGACCTTTGCCGTGAACTTCAACGACTACCTGGACACCGGCATCTTCCTGGACCATCGCATCACGCGCGGCCTGGTACGCGAGCACGCCAAAAACGCCCGCTACTTCCTCAACCTGTTCGCTTACACGGGTACCGCCACCTGCTACGCGGCCGACGCCGGCGTGGAAGAGACGGTGACGGTCGACCTGTCCAACACGTATTTGGACTGGGCCGAGCGCAACATGGAGCAGAACGGCTTTGTGGGGCCGCAGCACCACTTCGTACGCGCTGACGTCATGAGCTGGATCCGCGACATGCGCGAGACCCGCAACCGTTGGGACCTCATCTTCTGCGACCCGCCCACGTTCTCCAACTCGAGCAAGATGGGACACCGCACCTGGGACGTCCAGCGCGACCACGTCGAACTGCTCATCGGACTTTCGCGCCTGCTCACGCGCGAGGGAGAGGCGATCTTCTCGTGCAACCTGCGCACGTTCCGCCCCGACACCGAGGAGCTCGCGCGCGCCGGCGTGGTGCTCACCGACATCACCGAGCAGACGATCCCCGAGGACTTCGCACGCAACCAGCGCATCCACAAGTGCTACCTGGTGCGCCGCTACACCTCCGAGGAGGCCATGCGTCGGATCGGCATGAGCGAGGACGCGATTCGCGAGCGCACGCGCGAACTGCGCAGCAACGCCGAGCGCCACGGCGGCCCGACGCCCAAGGGCCCCTCGCGCAACGTCCCTCGTCGCGACGGCGCCGGCCACGGCGAGCCTCGTAACGGAAGCCCACGCAACGGCGTTTCTCGCAACGGAAGCCCTCGCAATAACGACCCACACAACGGCAATCCTCGCAACGACCGTCCGCGCGGCAGGCGCTAACCCCGCAGCAGCCCCTTTCGCCGTTCCGCATCCCCGCCAGGCCGCGATGCCCCCATTCCACCGCCACCCCATAGCCGCTTTCCAGCCGCCGCCCATGCACCTCGTGGGCGGCGGCTCTTTTTTGCGTTCCCGCAGCTTGCGGACCATAGCGCCCATCCTGCACAATCCCTATAATGGCAGACACGTTAAGATGGCATGAAGATGCCTCTCGGCGGCGATGCCACAGGCGTCGGCGCCGGGTCACACTCGCCAAGGAGCAACACCGCAATGGCACAAGCAACTGAATCCACCGCGGCGGAACAAGGTTCGTACGCGATCCCCGTGAGCATCGGCGCGATGCTCATCACGCTGGGCGTGGTGTACGGCGACATCGGCACCTCGCCTATGTACGTCACCAAAGCCCTCCTCGCTGGCCAAGGCGGCATCATGACCGTCACCGAGGAGTTCATCCTCGGCGCGCTTTCGCTCGTCATCTGGACGGTCACGCTGCTGACCACCGTCAAGTACGTACTCGTCTCCCTCAAGGCCGACAATCACGGAGAGGGCGGCATCTTCGCCCTCTACAGCCTCGTGCGCAAATACGGCAAGTGGCTCATCATTCCCGCCATGCTCGGCGGCGCTGCGCTGCTCGCCGACGGCATCCTCACACCCGCGGTCACCATCACCACGGCCATCGAGGGCCTGCGCACCATCCCTGCCGTCCACGACATCATGGGCGGCAACCAGATGAACGTCGTGGTCATCACGCTCATCATCATCTGCCTGCTCTTCGCCGTGCAGCGCGCCGGTACCTCAAAGATCGGCCACGCCTTCGGGCCGGTCATGACCTTCTGGTTCCTGTTCCTCGGTGGCGCGGGCCTCGTGTACGTGCTCGGCAACCCCGTGGTGCTGCTCGCGTTCAACCCCATCCGCGGCATCAGCTTCTTGCTGTCGCCCCACAACCATGCGGGCATCATGATCTTGGGCAGCTGCTTCCTGGCCACCACTGGCGCCGAGGCGCTCTACTCCGACATGGGCCACGTGGGCCGCGGCAACATCTACGCCACCTGGCCCTTCGTCAAGATCTGCCTCATCCTCTCCTACCTCGGTCAGGGAGCCTGGCTGCTCGCCAACGCCGGCAACGCCGACCTCGCCGCCATCCCCGACCTCAACCCGTTCTTCCAGATGCTGCCAGAGGGCATGCGCCCGTTCGGCGTCATCCTGTCCACCTGCGCCGCCATCATCGCCAGCCAAGCGCTCGTGACCGGCGCGTTCTCGCTCGTTTCCGAGGCGAGCCGCCTGGACCTCATGCCCCATATGCAGGTCTTCTACCCAGCCGAGACCAAGGGTCAGCTCTACATCCCCATGGTCAACAACGTCATGTGGATTGGCTGCGTGTTTGTGGTCCTGCTCTTCCAGAGCTCCGCGCACATGGAGGCCGCCTACGGCCTGGCCATCACCATCACGATGATATGCACCTCCGTGCTGCTCTTCTTCTACCTGCACGGCATCCGCAAGATGCGCGTGTTCCCGTATATCTTCGTGATCTTCTTTGTGGCGCTTGAGGGCTTCTTCTTCGTGTCCTCGCTCACCAAGTTCTTCCATGGCGGCTACTTCACCATCCTCATGGCTGCCCTCATCATGGGCGTCATGGTGAGCTGGTATAACGGCAGCCGCGTCGAGCGCCGCCAATACACCATGCTCCCCGTGCGCAAGTACCTCGACCAGCTCGACCGCCTGCGCAACGACCATCATTACGAGACGCTTTGCGACAACCTGGTGTACCTCACCAACGGCACGTCCACCGACATGCTCGACCGCGACATTCTCTACTCGATCTTCGACAAGCACCCCAAGCGCGCCCGTGCGTATTGGTTCCTCAACGTCGAGGTCACCGAGGACCCGCACACCTTCGAGTACTCGGTCGAGAACTACGGCACCGACTTTGTGTTCCGCGTGCACCTCTACCTGGGGTACAAGGTCAACCAGCGTGTGAACGCCTATCTGCGCCAGATCGTCTCCGACATGTCCGCGTCCGGTGAGCTGCCGCCGCAGGTCCACGACTACTCGGTGTACGATAAGCCGGGGTCGATCGGCTCCTTCCGCTTCTGTCTGATCCGCAAGACGCTGGCACCCGAATCCGACGTCGAACAGCGCGAGCGCCACGCCATCGCGATGAAGTACGCCATCCGTCGTGTCGCGGGCTCACCGGTCCGCTGGTTCGGCCTTGAAAACTCCAGTGTGTTCTACGAGTACGTGCCGTTGTTCACCAAGTTCAAGCCCGTCGACCGCATGGAGCGCGTAAGCGTGGAAGAGCGCCGGGCGTAAGTGCTCCGCGGCAATGAGACCGTGCGCCTCGCACCCCATTGATTCGACGATTCGAGCCCAGGGGCCGCGATGGAAATCCATCGCGGCCCCTTTTGTTGGTGGAGGCACCGGATAGAGCGACGGATTATTACACGCTGTGCACAGCCGTGTGCGGCTTTCACGGCGCCCCGAACGTGACCCGTCCCCCTCCAGTCGCGGCGCCCCGAGACGCATTGGCGGCCCTGGATAGACGCAAGTTCCGACCGCGCCCCCCTAAACGTTGCGCTCCCAGGCGTGACCCATGCCCCCCTCCAAACATTGCGTCCTCAAACGTGACCTTTCCCCAAATGTCGCCCGCGCCCAGATGCTGCCCGTGCCCCCTCCCGGGCGTTGTCTACACTCCCCTAGATGCTGTCCATGCCCCTTTCCAAGCACCGCATGTGTCCTCTCTGTGTGATTGGCTTTCAAAAATGTGTGGGGTTTATCGGCAATCCGGCCCCATACGCGAGTTTCGGCTTTTCGTTATCTGGGGTTTTACGCTCGCGGTCAGCTCTCTACATAACTCCGGTCAGATAAACCCCACACATTTTCAATTTGACCCCGGATTTCCCTTGATATAACGCTCTTCCAATCCCAAAACGAATTGGAGGGCCCATGCACGGAGAAAATGACATTCTATTTGGCTTGAGTTCGTTTCGGCTACATCGCATTCCCTACCAGGTGCTTATGTTATGTCCTCCCATCCCTCCCCTGTGGGACAACGTGCGCGATCCGCTCCTGCCAAAGCACCCCGTGATACGCGAGATTCTCGGCAGCCCGCTCCACGTGCTTGTCACCAACAGAAAAGACCGCCGAACCGCAAAGAATGTCCGCACGCACCTCGTGGAATCCCGTCTACCCGCTGGGGCAATTGTGGACTCCGTCCTCGGCGTCCAAACTTGCTCGCCGCTTTTCACGCTGCTAACCCTCGCACGCGACCTCAACACCATCGAGCTCACCATGGCCATGTACGAGTTCTGCGGGAATTTTTCCGTCTTTAAACCAAGTGAAGCAATCGAAGAGCTGCTCAAGACTCCCGAAGCCGCCGAGCTGAACAGGCAACCCGGAACTTGGAAGAGGGTTCGCAGCTCGGCGGCAACCGCCTCGGGCAAGACATCGTCCCTTTGGATGCGTCCTCCGCTCGTCTCACTCGACGAGCTGCACAGCGCCCTTGACGAGTATCCGCATTTTCACGGTAAGAAGAAATTCAGTGAGGCGGCAAATCTTGTTACCGGCGTCACGTCTTCGCCCTTCGAGGTACAGCTTTCGATGCTGCTGGCTCTCCCGGAGTCGATGGGCGGCAAAGGCATGCCGTTCTTTACCAACAACGCAAGGATCACCTTGACCAAAGAAGCGCGGAAAATGTATCCCCACAGCTTCATCCGCGCCGACCTGCTTTTTGAGGGCAACGAGAGCCGCCCCGACATCGACGTTGAATGCCAGGGCTCGATCATTCACGAGAATGAAAAACAGACGATCAGCGACAGCGACCGATCAACTGCGTTGGCGTCCATGAATATCGAGGTGCTCTGGATCACACATGAGAAGATATCGAACGCCAGCACGTTTCAATCCATCGCGGGCCTCATTGCGAGAAGAATCGATTACCCGCTCCCCGAGTTAACCGGAGAAGCACGCAGGCGCGAGAACGAACTCAGACGAAATCTCATGATCGATTGGTCGACGCTCGGGGGCCGCCCCATGTAGCCCAGTCGGTTGAATCCGTGGACCACCTTACCGCAGGCAGGTTGAACATGCGCGGCCAGCCCACCGCCAGCAAGGCGAGCGTGCACGACCAAACCCCTGTCAGCGAGGCGAGCCCATGCCTAACCGACTCACCGCCGACAAGGCGAGCGCGCACGACCAGCCCACCGCCAGCAAGGCGAGCCCAAGCCATGCCGCGCGACCGCCGGAAAGGACAACCAGCGCGCCGATGAAACCCCACCGATTGAACGCGCGCCCGAGCCGACAAGAACGAGAAAATGGAAACTTTCACGCTAAACAGGGGGTCTATTTTTAAAATGTGCGGGGTTTATTGGAAAGGTCTGAGTAGACCTCCTTTATTTCAAGCGTTTTCGCAGTTGGCGGTTGAGAAAAATAGGCGTCTACTCCACCCCTCCGATTTAAACCCCACACATTTTAATTTCGAACACCCTATCAGCCATTTTTACATGATCTGAAATGCGAAAATGCCCCGATTTGGACCCGGGAGCACGGGCGGAAACGAATGGAAGGCCAAACTCAAAGCGAAAACGGGAACAGCTTGGTGGGACGTGGCGCCTCCGGCCCGCCCTGCTACTTCCCGGCCCGACCTCTGGCTTCCTGGGCCGCCCCGCGGCTTCCTGGCCCGACCTCCGGCTTCTAGACCCACCCCGCGGCTTCCTGGCCCGACCTCCGGCTTCCTGGCTCCCTGAAACTTCTAGACCAGCCCTCCGGCTTCTTGGCCCATTCTATGAAAACTGCGACGAACCGCAGGCTATCGACCAAATCTCGACAATCCATGAGTACTATGTTCCCTTGTTGCTTACTGTTCACAGCGCATGGCATCAATACCGGACGAGCAGCGAGTCGCGTTCGAGCACGCGCCGCGCGTCCGCCGCAATACGTAATGAGCAAAGAAGAGGTCGTCGTATGTTCACTACCATCATTTCCCTTGCGGGGCTCGCCGCCTCCGCCTATCTGGGCCGACGGGAACTCAGCCGCCGCAAGGCTTCCGGGGAGCGCTCCGGCTTGGACTGGGCTGTCGCATTTTGCGTCATGCAGCTCATCGCCGCCCTGCTCGGCGTGCTGGGCATGGCGCCCGATGACATCCTTTCCCCCATCGTTCTGAACTTGGTGCTCACGGCGTGTGCGTGGGGCAGCTTTGCCCGCGACCTCGTGTGGCAGCGCGTGACCTCCTACATCGAGCGCGGCGCCCAGGCCGAGGCGCGCACATTCGCGCCCGACTGCGCCGCCTGCGACAAGTACGAAACCTGCGGCCACCGCATTGCCAAACCCGAGGACCTCACCCTCGCTGGACGCCTGGGGGCCACCCTTCGCAAGCTGGGGCGCACTGCCAGCGCGCTCCTGCACCGCCCCACCGCCGTTCGCATCATCATCCTGCTGCTCGCGGGTCTCTTTGCCATGCTCGCACTCGAGATTCCCTCCAACCACGATCTCACGTGGTGCTACCCACTGTGCATCCTGCTCGAGTGGTCGCTCATCAGCGCCGTCATGATCGGCTTGTACCACCTGTTCCAGCGCCATGGCGTCGCCCCCGCCGTTATCGCTTTTGTACTGTGGGGCATCGGCATGGCCCAGTTCTTTGTCATCACGTTCAAGTCCATGCCCATCCAACCCGCCGACCTCTCCGCCCTGGGCACCGCCGCTGCGGTGAGCACCGGCTACGACTACATCTTTAGCGCCTTTGGTCTGTACGGCATGGCCCTGCTCGCGGTGTCGATGTTCCTGTGCTCGCTGGCATCCGAGTTCCGCGTCGCCCGCGCAGAGCGCACGCGCAAGCACGTGCTCGTTAACCTGCTCGTTGGAGTGTTGTGCCTCGCCGGCGTGACCGCGCACGTCACGCTCATCGACTACTACAACACCCTCAACATCACCGTGTACACGTGGCGCCCGCTCGAGAGCTACTACCGTCAGGGCTTTATCCCCACGTTCATCTCGAGCGCCCAGACTATCAAGCCCCCCGTGCCCGAGGACTACGACATGCAGGCGGCCCAGGAGCTCGAGAAGTCGCTCGCCGCGACATACGACGCCGGCGAGGGCGACGACGCCAGCCACGTGCTCGCGCAAAAGCAGTTTGACCAGGAAAAGCCCGCGGTCATCGCCATCATGAACGAGACCTTCTCCGACCTGTCGATTTACCAGAACATGCACGCCGGCTACAACGGCCCGCAATTCTTCAAGAGCCTCCCCGACGCCCTGGCGCGCGGCACGCTGTACGTGAGCGCCTACGGCGGCGGCACATGCAACACCGAGTTTGAGTTCCTCACCGGCAACTCCATGTCTTACCTGGGCTCCGGCGTGTACCCCTACACGATCTACGACCTCAACGAGACCAAGAACCTCGCCGCGCAGTTCAAGGACCTTGGC
>ENA-OXEN01000269-OXEN01000269.1-human-gut-metagenome-genome-assembly--contig:-NODE-269-length-12617-cov-15.364273_pt1 | contig 12617 bp, 11 predicted proteins | sample MGYA00249358_ERZ652249 | MGnify/ENA primary metagenome ERZ652249 (study PRJEB26925, sample SAMN05826761) | human gut metagenome | biome: ENVO:2100002; feature: ENVO:00000062; material: ENVO:00002003... | reverse complement strand
GTGCGATCGAAAGTTACGTCCTTTCGTGCGATGGTGCGCTCCTTCCTCCGTCGTATAGTGCGCAGCGTTCGAGGCGGCTCGGCCGCCTGTCTACGAGAGGAGAGAGCAATGGGGAGCACGTTCACCAGAAGGCAGTTCGTCATGGGGGCTATGGTGCTGGGCGGTTCGCTCGCGCTGACCGGATGCAGCCCGAAGCCCGAGTCCAAGAAGCAGGACGGCGCATCGGGCGCAACCGAGCCCGTGCAAGCCGATATCATCGTCATCGGTTCGGGTCTGGCCGGCTCGGCCTGTTCGATCTCCGCGGCGCAGAACGGCGCGAGCGTGCTGCTGGTCGACAAGGCGCCGTTTCTCACGTCCACCTTCCTCACCTCGAAGGGCAACGTGTCCATTGCCCAGGTTCCAGAGAATAAGGACGAGTGGTGCTTCGAATCCGAGACGCCCGACACCATGGACCAGTTCGTCAGCCGTTACCGCAACCTCACCGAGATCGGCAAGGTGGACGCGCCGTATCCCGACTATAGCCGCATGCAGCGCATGATGGAGGAAAGCTGCGCCACCATCGCGTGGGTGGAGCAGCTGGGCATCACGTTCGAGAAGTCTTTTACCAAGGAGATGGTGGGCACCGACACGGTAAAGCCCGACGTCAGCGCCGACCCTGCGACGGAAGCGGGCGTCCAGGTGGCGAACGCGTTCGCGGCCGAATTCGAGCGCTTGGGCGTGCGGACGATGCTGTCCGCCGAGGCGAAAGAGCTGATCATGGACGGCGATGCCGTGGTGGGCGTGAAGGTCGAGGGGCCTGACGGCGCCCAAGAGCTGCGTGCGAAGGCCGTGGTGCTGGCCACCGGCGGTTTCGGCGGCAGCGCGGAGTACTGCGACCAGCTGGTGCCCGCCATCAACGAGATGGGCTTCCAGTACCTGGGCAACGCTATGAACACGGGCGACGGCATGACCATGGCCTCCGCCATTGGCGCCGCGCTGTACGAGGATCCGTGGGTCATCCCGAACGTCATCATGCCCACGCGCACGCTGACGAAGGCCGACGCGGGCTTCAAGAAGCTGTGCGACACCGGCATGGAAGGTGCTGCCACGTCGTCGAAGATGCTGGTGGACTCCACGGGCGCGCGCTTCGTGAACGAGGCGGCTCCGGTGACGGCGCTGGCCACGTCCATGACCGACAACCAGGCGGGGCCGTACTACGTGCTGTTCGACAGCTCGAACGCCGAGGTGGTCGCAGTCATCGAGAAGGGCCTGTCCACGGGCGACGTGCTGAAGGGCGTTTCGATCGAGGAGCTGGCCGACGCGGCCGGCGCGCCCCAGCTTGCGGCGACGTTCGAGGCGTACCAGCAGGCGGCAGCTGCGGGTGCGGACGAGGCGTTCGGCAAGAAGGCCGACATGCTGGCGGCGTACGGCGACGGCCCGTTCTACCTGGTGAAGTTCGTGCCGTCCTATGTGGCCACGATGGGCGGCGTGAAAACCGACGCATCGTGCCAAGCGCTCGGCGAAAACGGCAGCGTCATCCCCGGCCTGTTCGCGGTTGGCGAGGCCACGCACCGCTTCATGTACAACCGCAGCTTTGTGCGCCACTGCTCCAACTCCAGCGCCCTCACCATGGGTCGTCTGACGGGAGCGGCGCTGGCCACGGCGTAACGACCCGATCTTCCCTCGCGCGCAGGCCGGACCCCCTCCCCGGCCTGCGCTTGCGTTTGCCCGCCGTCAAGCATGCGTCGAAAATCCCCGCTCTATCGTCCCATAGGACGATAGAGATCCGCACGCGCTTGTCGCGGCACCGAGCGCGACGAATGTTTCACGTGAAACATTCGTTCGATTACGGATTCGTTGCGGGCTTTGCCCTCGCGACGGCGTCACCCCCTCCCCGATGGGGTTGCCAACGAAAAGGGCTAACTCTTCTTGGCGGCGCTCGTCTCCTCTATGAGGTCGAGCAATTCCTGGCGCGAGTGCACGTCCATCTTCGCGTAAGCGTGGCGCAGGTGGGTTTTCACCGTGTGCTCCGACAGCGTGAAACGCTCGGCGATGGCCCGGGCGCTGCGTCCCGCCGCAAACTCCTCGATCACTTCGAACTCGCGGTTCGTCAGCTCGTAGGTGCTTTTCATCTGCACGAGGGCATCGCCCGCCGACAGGTGCGCCAGCGGGGCGGCCGCCGCTTCCTCGGGGGCGCTCGCATCGCCGGCCGCATCCCGCTTCGACGCATAGCGAAGGTAGCTGCAGAACATGAGCGCCAGCGTGGCCACCAGCAGCCACACCGATCCGACGAGCGCGAGCTGCGGATCGACGCCGGTTTGCTCCAACAGCGTCTGCGCCGCGAAGCGCCCCAGCGCCACCGACAGCCTCGCGACGCCCAAGGCCAAGCCCAGCAGGAAGAACGCCGGCAGCTTCCGCTCGTTCGCCTCGCTGATGAACATGAGCCACAGCAGCACGTAGAACGAGATGAGGAACGCGGTCATCAGCGATCCGGCCACGTGCCCGTCGGCGACATTGAGGCTGCGGTATAGCAGGATGGTGACCAGGCACAACGCGGTGATGGGCGTGATGTAATCGATGTTCGCCTTGCGCGGCTTCGCCACCAGCAGCACGGCCAGCATGGCCACGGCCGCGATGATGCCGAACAGGCCGGTGAGGTCGGTCTGCGCGTACTGCAGGTTGTTGTGGATGTCGAGCTCGATCACGAACCCGCAGATCAGCGAGAACGCGAACGTGCCTGCGACCGCGCGCTTCGTACGCGAAAGCGCCTCGGCCATGGAGGTGGCGGGTGCGACGGATTCCTTCATCTGCTGGGCGACGAACGCGTTGTTGCGCAGGCACCATAAAAGCGCGACGGTGGACAGGACGAACGACGCCAGCAGCATGATGCTGCGCCCGCCTGGGAACAGCGAGCTGGTCAGCGGCGGAAGCAGCGTATCGATGAGGTACGCGACGGCGATCAGGGGAAGCGAGAGCCGCGGCCGGTAGCTGGTGAACACCTCCATCCAGCAGAGGATGGACAGCGACCAGCCCATGCCCGCCGTCACCTGCATGGCGATGAGCGCGATATCGTTCGCGCTGCCCGACGCGACGAGCGCGGCGTAGATCGAGCTGACGACGACGGCCGCGACGAACAGCGGCTTCGCCCGGTCGATGCGCCCAACGTAGGAAAGGACGGCGACGACGAGGAACGTGAGCCCGTCGGCCACGAGGCCTACGAGGGCGTAGGGGCTGGGGCTGTAGGGCCCCGTGTTGAGGTCGAGCAGCCGCGCGCCCTGCAGCAGGCCGAACCCGAGCGTGGCCACCGCCGCGAGGGCGAGGATTCGCGTTTTATCGGATGCGTGCGCGTTCATCGTTCCCCCTTCGCTTGCGAAACAGTCGCGCCCCACTATAACGCACCCGCGGCGGCCGCGCCCTGCGAAGCCGAACGGAACCGCACAGATGTTTCACGTGAAACATCCGGTGTTCGCACCGTCGCGATCATGCGACCCTGCCGGACATCGAAGCGAACGAATGTTTCACGTGAAACATTCGGGTTGCGGAAGAAGCGCGCCAGGCGTTTTCGCACCCGCTGCAAATTTGCGCTTCCTTGATCGAGCGCTTCCGCGTCGATCTGCACGCTGCGGCGCCCGCGCCCAGATTCGCCGTGCGAGGTTAGGGCGATGGGCGCGCTACCCGCTCACCACGCGGGGCAGGGCGATGTCGTGGGGCTCGCAGGGGACGGTTTCCACGCGCTGCTCGTCGAAGGCGATGCCGACCACGGCGGCATCGGCCCGCAAACGGGGAAGCAGCTGGTCGTAGTTGCCGCCGCCGTAGCCTAGGCGCCGTCCGGCATCGTCGAAGGCGACCAGCGGCACCACCACGGCGTCGAGCTCCTCGGGATCGACGGCCTGGAACCCGTCGCGCTCCAGCGCTTCGCAGGCAAGGCAGCGCAGGGGCGCGCCAAGGAACCCCGCTGCGGCCGCGTCCAGCTGCTCGCGCGCCACGCGGTAGAATCGCATCTGGGGCGACCCGCTCGTGCCGCCGGTTTCGCCCGCTGCCCGCCGTCCGCTCGCCTCGCCTGCAGCCCGCGACCCGCTCGGCATTCGCGGCACGTCTCCCGCCCGCGGCTCGCTCGGCACCGGCGACCCGCCTGCTTCGTCCGCGCCCGCGCGACCCGCCGCCCGCGACCCGCCCGCTGCAGGCTCCTCGCGCACCATGCAGGGGAAGCACACGTCCCAACCGTGCGCGTACGCCGCCTCGACGAACGGCCGCGTGTCCACCTCACTGCGCATCGACGCGAACACGGCCACAGTGGGAACCGCGCTCCCGCCCGTCGCATCCGCGCGCGACGTCCCCTCGGCCGAAACCTGCGCCGTCCCCGCACCTTCCGCGCCCGCCAGCGCTTCCGCCAGCACCTGCTCCAACCGCGCGCATATCGCCGCGCTCTTGCGCGCACGCACCTCTTCCGGCAGCGCATCGCGACGTGCCAGCACGCGCGAGCGCAGTTGTTTTTTCGTCTCCATAGACCGCAGTATAGCATCGACGTAACGGCGCCGTTGCACGATAATGGCGGAGGTGTGGGGAGTTAGCGCAAACGTAACCGTTTCCATTCGATTTGACCTGCAAACCCATCATTGACCTTGCTATAATCGTTTTGCATTGGGTACACTCGGACCACCTTAGATAGCTCTCCCTCGCAGTCGCAAGGGGTGCACCACCTCAAACGACGCTGCGTATGCGTCGTTTGTTGTTTTCTAAGGAGAAATTGACTACCAAGCATATATAAGTAGGTCGCTCACCAGGCATCATGCATGCCGGGCGACATAGAGTAAGGAGACAGCAGTGCAACTCAAGGCATCCACCGATTACGGTATGCGCGCCATCTTGTACTTGGCTGCGCAAGGTACCACCTGCTCCTCGAAAGATATCGCGGAGGACATGTCCATTCCGCGCGACTACCTCATCCAGCTGGCGCAGCTGTTGCGCAACGCAGGCATCATCGAGGCCCGTCCGGGCAAGCACGGCGGCTATCGCCTGGCGAAGGATCCGGCCGACACGAACGTGCTGGAAATCATGGAAGCGCTCGACGACGATGCGAAGCAGTCCACGCGCGCGAAGCGCGATGCCCGCAAGGGCGGCGCGATGGTGCAGGAGATCAAGCAGGTCTACGATCTCATCGAAGAGAGCATGGACGCCTATCTGTCCAGCTTGACGGTGCAGATGCTGCTCGACTGCGCCCGCAACGGCGACAACAGCCGCACGTTTTTGGCCGAACGACTGCAGGAAGAAAGCCGCCGTCTGCTCGACGCCGTCAAGTAGCGTCGACGCAGCCCGGCGGCTGCGCTCTTTTCGCCGCGCCGCCGCCGAGGCGTCTAGATGCCCAGCACCTGCATCACCAGCAGCACGGCGGTGAGCACGGTAACGATGCCCACGGTGACCCAGATCAGCACGCGCGACACGATGCGTGAACGATACGCGCCCATAACCCGCTTGTCCGCGGCGATGATGGCCATGAACACCAGCAGCACCGGCAGCACCAGGCCGTTCACGAACTGGGCGGTCAGCATCACGCCCATGAGGTCGATGTTCGGCACCAGCACCACCACGGCCGAGAACGCGATCACGAACGTGAAGATGCTCTTGAACAGCGGCGCCTCTTTCCACTTGAACGAAACGCCCGCCTCCCAGCCGAAGGCCTCGCAGATGACGAACGCCGTGGTCAACGGCAGCACGCAGGCCGCCAAGAACGACGCGGCGATCAGCCCGATGGCGAACAGCGCTTCGGCGTAGTGCCCGGCGAACGGCGCCAGCGCGCGCGCCGCGTCGGCGGCCGATTCGATCTCGATCCCCTGCGGGAACAGCACCGATCCCGTGGTCACGATGATGAACCAGGCCACGAGGCACGCGGCGATGGTGCCGGCGATCACGTCCACCTTCTGCGAGAACAGATCCTTCACCGACACGCCCTTTTCCACCACGTTGCTCTGGTTGAAGAACATCATCCACGGCGCGATGGTGGTGCCGATCATCGCGATGACCAGCGACACGAAGCTCTGGTCGTTCACGATGCGCGGCACGACGGTGCTGGTCAGAGCCTCTTCCCAGTTCGGTTCGGCCATGAACGCCGCCACGATGTAGGTGACGAACACCAGCGACAGGATGAGGAACACCTTCTCCACGCGCTTGTAGCTGCCGCCCACCACCAGAAGCCACACGGCCACGGCGGCCACGGGCACGGCCAGGTACTTCGACACGCCGAACATCTCCATGCCGCTGGCGATGCCGGCGAACTCGGAGAACGTGGTGGCCACGTTGCCGATGAGCAGCGCCAGCATGGCCAGCGCGGTCAGGCGGATGCCGAAACGCTCGCGGATGAGTGCGGCGAAGCCCTTGCCGGTGACGGCGCCCATGCGCGCGGCCGTCATCTCCACCACGATCAGCAGCACGCACATGATGGGGATGACCCACAGCGTGGCGAAGCCGAACTTCGCGCCCACGGTGGAGTAGGTGGAGATGCCGCCCGCGTCGTTGCCGGCCATGGCCGTGACGATGCCAGGGCCCAGCGCTGCTAGCAGCAGCCAGATCTTTTTTGGCTGCTTCTTCTCGGGAGCTTCGACGAGCTCGGTCGACTCGACCGCGTCGACGGCGACGCCGCGCACTTCGAGCTTCTCGTTCTTCATCATCATGGCGCTACCTCCCGGCGTAGCCGATGATCTGCAGCAGCACCAGCGTGTACAGCGCCAGGAACAGGATGGACGCCACGAGACCGCCCAGCACCTTGAGCAGGGTAGCCTTCGTCTTGTCGCCGCTCACGTCCTCTTCGATGGCGTCCCATGCGTCGTCGACCGTGACGATGCCCAGCAGCACGCCGTGCTCGTCCACCACGGGCATGGCGGGCAGCTCGTACTTGAAGATGTCGGCCGCCACGTCCTCCTCGGTCTCGTCCGGCGTCGCGGAGATCACGTCGTCGAACATCACGTCGCGCACGGGCCGCGCGTCGTCGGTGAGCACGAGGGTGCGCAAGCTCAGCACGCCCACGAACTCGTCGTAGTCGTTCAGCACGTACACGTAATGCACGGTGGGGTGGTCGTCGTCCAGCTCGCGCAGCACCTCGATGGTCTCGCCCACGGTGTTGTCGGCCTTCACGGCCACGAACTGCGTGGTCATCATGCCGCCGGCCGTGCCGTCCTTGTAGCCCAGCAGACGGCGGATCTCGGTGGCGTCCTCCACGCCCATGAGGCGCAGCAGCGTCTCGGCCTTCTCGTATGACAGGTCGCGCACGATGTCGGCCGCGTCGTCCGGGTCCATGTCGCCCAAAAGGCCGGCGGCGCGAGCGTCGTCGAGGTCTTCGATGAAGTCGGCCTGGTACTCGTCGTCCATCTCGGAGATGGCCTCGGTGGCCTGCGCATCGTCCAGGTGCTGGAACACGTTGGCGCGCTGCTGGGGGTCCAGCTGCTCCAGGATATCGGCCACGTCGGCAGGGTGCAGCTCGTCCAGGCGCTTGTGCGTGACGGACAGCTGCACTTCGGACAGGTCGCGATCGAGCAGGTCCATGTAGTTCCAGGCGATGATCTGCTCGTCGATCTTCTTGCCGAACACCTTCGCCACGGCCACCACGGCGCGCTCCAGCCAGGAGGCCAGTCCGCGCAGGATGCCGCGCACGCCCACTTCGGCGCCCAGCAGGCGCAGCTGCGAGCCCGAAACGGACAGCTTGAGGTCGTTGACGCGCACCACTTTCAGGCCTTGCGTATCCACGATCTGACGGTTCAGCAGGTCGCGCGCCAGCAGAACTTCGTCAGGTTGCAGATAGCTGAAGCGGATGTCGTGCGCCTCGGCGTTGAGGGTGATTCCGTCCTCGTCGAACGTGTCGACGTACTTGCGCCACGAGATCATGAACGGAACCTTGCCGGGCCCCTGGAAGGCCAGACTGGTGATGCGCGGGAACACTTCGCCGGTGGAGATAGCGAGGTCGGAAATGGTGCCGATCTTCTCGCCCTGGGTGTCCACGACGGGTTTCCCCATCATTTGAGAGAGGTAGAGCATGGTGGTATCCCTTACTGTCATGCCCATGGCTGTACACCTCATGATACCGTGTGCAAAGACGCGCGCGTCGCGCGCAATGCAAAATGTGTGTCAAGCCATGAGCCGCCGCAGTCGTTCCTTCGACTGCCGACGTAAGGGAAGACGAAGGAAGAACTACTTACTGTGAGGCTTCGATTTTCGAACCTTCAAGTACGTTCCTTTCCCTGACCAATAAAAAATCCGCACGTGCTGCTGCCAGTCGTTGCGGAATTAGAAGCTGAAATGGTGCGCCGTGAGGGATTCGAACCCCCGACGTACTGATTCGTAGTCAGTCCCTCTATCCAGCTGAGGTAACGGCGCACGTCGAAACAGCAAAAGTTATTATGCCGGTATTGCCCCATGCTGTCAACGACTTTTTCAGACTTTTTGGGAATAGTGCGCGAAATAGGTGTTTGAACTGCATAAATGGTTAGTTTGTCGAACGAACGCCGCATGTTCGTCGTGCACCGTATAAGGAGCTCGGCGCGCTTTCTGCGGAATCGGCCAGTCTTGAATTCTTCCGGGAACCGTAGGCGAAGCTGTTCCGCGACCAGCTGACTTGCAGAACCGCTGCGATTTGCTGCACAGCCTCTATCGGCAGGCCGTCTCTCCGTGTTCAACGGCATTCAGCCTCGTCGATGTTTCACGTGAAACATTCGCCCGCATTGCGGGGCGATTACAAGCGGGTATGCCCGGCCTCTTCGTGCGTGCGCGTGGCTAGGATGGGGCGGAACGCGTCTTGAATCCAACGAAGAAAGCGAGGCTGTTATGACGAAGACTGCGAAATGGTCGATGATCGGCGTGCTTGCCGCTCTGGTGCTGGCGCTGTTCGCCGTTGCCGGCTGCTCAAGCGACAACGCGGGCAACAACGACAACGGAGGCGACAACGCCAACCCTGCCACCGAGAACAACGACAACGGCAGCGGGAACAACGGCGACAACGCCGACAACAACAATGCCGACAACGACAATAACAACAACGGCAACAGCAATAGCAACAACGGCAACCAGGTGGGCGACGGCAGCAGCATCGGCGAAGGCACCGTCCTCAAGGTTCCGAACGGCTGGGTCGCCTATTCCCAGAGCGACATGCTCGTGCTGCTGGACTCGAATGCCGACGTTCAGTACCAGTGGACGGCCGAGGTTAACGGCAACACCGTGCTGAAGGACACCGACGCCGACCTGCCGTCCTCCGGCTTCAACGATCAGAACTCCCAGGACGTCGTGGGCGCGGCCGGCATGCACGCGTTCGGGTTCCTGGCTGACGACCAGAACAACGGCGAGTCCACCATCACAATGAAACTGGCGAACACGTCGAATGCCAACGATGTGAAGACCACCATCGTAGTGAAGGCCACGGTGCAGAACGGCACGTTCACGGACGTGAGCGTGCAGGAGTAGCGCGCCCCCCGCTATACTGCGGGAAAGCGAAACCGCTCGGAAGGAGTGCGCGATGAAGGCTCGTCTGAAACTCGCGATAGCGGGAGCATGCATGGCGGCTTTCGTCGCGTTCGCCGTCGGATGCTCCGCTGCGCCGGGATCCGAGGTCCAGATCGCCGAAGGGTCGGCGGAGTTCAGCCAGAGCAACCTTGTGGTCACGCTGGACGCGAACCCCACGACGGGGTACGAGTGGACCTTCCAGATCGACGGCTCGGCCGTGCAGCCCGACGGCGACGAGTTCGTCCCCGCGAGCGACGGCGCCCAGCCCAAGACGGGCGTAGGCGGCGTGCGCGAATTCAACTTCAAAGCCGACGGCTCGGGCGAGGCTACGCTTACGTTCACGTATGCGCGGTCGTGGGAGGCGTCGGACAGCGACAAGAGCGTCGTGCTGCATGCGACGGTTGAAAACGGCGCGTTCACGCAGGTTGAAGAGCAGGCGTAAACATCAAAGGGCGGGAACGGCCGAGCGCCGTTCCCGCCCTTTCTCGTGCGGAATGCTCTAAATGCTGAGGTCGCGTCGATCGAAGGCCGCAACCGCCACGGCGAACAGCGCCACCGCGCCAACGGCCAGCGCGATCGCGCCGCCGACGGCTGACGCGTCGCCCGCGGCCAGGCCGTAGTAGTCGAACAGCGTCAGCGGGTTGACGTTCTTCAGGAACTCGAACTTGTCGCCCACCTGCGATATCATCTGCATGAGGAAGAACAGGATGTTCAGACCGCCTCCCACCCACAGGGCTGCCGTCGCGTTCGAAAACAGACATGCGGACAGGAAGCACAACCCGGCCATCGCCAGCCACAGGGCCAGCAATCCCGCATTCACCTGCATCAGCGCCTGCATGTCCAGCTCGCCCGAGAACAGCGCTTCGGCGAAACCTGCTTCGAGCGCCGTGACCACTGCCATGAGCGCCACCAGAATGGTCACCATCACGCCCACCATGGTCAGCGCGATGCGCGTGCGGCTGTTCGGCGTAGCCAGCAGATACGCCATGGCGCCGCGATCGAGGTAGCGCACCATCAGCTTGTTCGCCACGATCAAGATGAGCACGAGGATGAAGATGGTCAGCAAGAACCCGTACAGGTAGTTCAGCATGAAGTCGATGAGGGTGGTGGCCTGCACCGACATGCCGAACGCCGCAAACATCTCGGGCATGCTCTGCATCATGGCATCCAGGCTTTCTCCCAGCTCCGGATCGTACATGCTGACGATCACGCCGATGTACATGGCCAGTACCGCCGCGATGATGAGGCTGACGAACAGGTTCGCGCGCAGCTCTTTGGCGAACAACGTCCTATTCATGAGAGCCTCCTTTCTCCACCTGGTTCGTCGTGCCGTACAGGTGCATGAACAGCTCTTCCAGCGTTTGCTCGCGCGCGGAGAGGTCCACGATGTCGTAGGCGGCCAAGTCTTTCACGAACGCGTCGGGGTTGCCGGCCACGGCTGCCTCCACGCTGGCCGCGCCCTGTTTCCGTACGTTGGGATGCGCCTGCGCGTAGCGGTCGCGCGCGGCCTCAGCGGCGAACGTCACCACGAACACGCGCTTGCGGCTCTTCCGCACGTCGTCCATGCGCTCGACGGCGGCCAGCCTGCCCGCACGGATGAATGCGACGCGGTCGCACGTGCGCTCCACCTCGTCGAACAGGTGCGACGAAAGCAGGATGGTGGCGCCGCGGCGCTTCTCCTCAAGCACGAGGTCGATGAAGCGGCTTTGCATGAGTGGGTCGAGGCCGCTGGTGGGCTCGTCCAGCAGGATGATGTCGGGCGAGGTCATGAACGCGCACACCAGGCCCACCTTCTGCTTCGTGCCCTTCGACATCTTGCGGATGCGCCGCGCGGGGTCCAGCTCGAAGTACTCGACCAGCTGGTTCATGCGCGTGCGGTCGCGCAGCTTCTTCATGCGCGCCATGAATTCCAGGAAGGCCGCGCCGGTCATCTCGTCCATGCAGGCGATCTCGCCCGGCAGGTAGCCCAGGCGCTCCTGGATGCGGCTGCGCTGGCTGAAGCAGTTCAGGCCGTCGATGCTCACGGTGCCCTCATCAGGTCGAATGAAGCCCATGAGGTTGCGCATGGTCACGGTTTTCCCGGCGCCGTTCGGCCCCAGGAAGCCGAACACCTCGCCGCGTTCCACGGAAAACGACACGTCGAATACGCCGCGGCCGTTGCCGTAGTCTTTCTTGAGCCCCTTGAGTTCGATCACGGGGTCGCTCATCGGTATTCCTCCTTAATGAGACAAGAGGACGGGGTTGCTATCTCATCGCCTCCGGTACTCTTCTTTGTACGAATAGGCTTTCAGCATGTCGCACCAGCGGTACATCTCGTCCATCATGGCGTCTAAATCGATGCGTTGATGCAGCGCTTGCTGTTGGTGCAGATAGCCGTCGGCCAGCCAAATCAGCATGTTGAGCACGTACTTCGGATCGATGTCGTCGCGGAACCGGTCAAACCGCACGTTCTTGAAGTACGTCGTGAACATAAAGTCGAGTTGTCGCTGCGTCCAGCTGTCCATCGTATCCTTTATGTCCTTGTGCTCCGGGTAGAAGGCCCGGATGGAGAACTCCAGCAGGTAGGGGAACTTGCTCAGCACCTTGGATTTGGTTTCCGCCGCGTAGACGAGCAGCTCGAAGAAGTCGTCGATCTCCCAATACCCATCGTCCAGCACCAGGTTGGACACCTTTTCCATCAGATGCTCCATGAGGTACAGGTACAGCTCCTTCTTGTTCTTGAAGTAGAAGAACAGAAGGCCCTTCGAGATGCCTGCCCTGCGCGCGATCGTCTCGGTCGAGGCGTTCTTGTAATCGTTCTTGCCGAACGTTTCCACGGCGGCGCTGACGATGGCCTCGCGCCGCTCTTCGGGAAGGCTCTCGAATTTCGAGCGTCGGTCGTCCACTGCCGCCTCCTTTCCTGCCGCCGTTGACCGGCCGGTCAACGGATCGAAGACCATGCTACCCCGTTGACTATTTTTTAGAAGGGGGCGCGAGGAAGATTTTTTGCCAGGTCGACCCCCCCTCATATATTGTTCTTGCAAGTCGGAAGCGTCTTTTTGGCAAATAGTGTGCGAATTCGGAAGCCTGCACGTTCGCGATCGCCCCTGCGCTTTCGGCAAGCGCCAAAGGCGCAGCAAAAACCCCAGCTCGCGAAAACTGCCGGCTCTTTCCCG
>ENA-OXEN01000267-OXEN01000267.1-human-gut-metagenome-genome-assembly--contig:-NODE-267-length-12629-cov-15.839908_pt1 | contig 12629 bp, 11 predicted proteins | sample MGYA00249358_ERZ652249 | MGnify/ENA primary metagenome ERZ652249 (study PRJEB26925, sample SAMN05826761) | human gut metagenome | biome: ENVO:2100002; feature: ENVO:00000062; material: ENVO:00002003... | reverse complement strand
CTGATAGGGAGTCCCTGAAAAATTATCCCGATTACTTTTTGCTTAGGCCCCATAAAGTCTGATATAATTTCAAATAAGTCGATGCACTGCCGCTGTCTAACGCGAGCTGCTGTTTATACTTTTCCAAAATCGCATCAAGCACATTTTCCCCGCTTCCATCCTTGGAAAAGCAGAGCATATTTTGTCCATCGGTAGCAGAGAAATTAGTTGCTGGATCGTCCATCATCTGATTCCCTATCAAAGCTCTTCCCAATTGTTTTGATTCTTCATTTTTATTCAGCCAGAGTTCCCGTGTCATCTTGCCGTATTCCTCTTCGCTGATTTGATTAATATTATATTTGGAAACCACCTCTTCCGGCGTAGAATCAAAGATCAGGTACTTTTGATTCTGAGCCGTCTGTGAAGTCTTGCCCTTTTCGCTTAAAGAATACTTCCAGACTGGGGAAGCGGCCACTGAATTTATCTGCATAGATAACAACTCCTTCAATCGTATATCATTGACTGTTCTTTATTCTTAATAATAAAACTTATAAGCACAATTGTCAAATTTAATAATATAATCGAATTATTTTACATAAAAAAACCGGACTGCTGAAAAACAGTCCGGTTGCCGGTTTATCAATCAGGAGGGCGCTGACTCGTCGTAAAGACGGCAGGAAACGAAATGTCCCGGGGACACTTCGCGGAGCTGCGGCGTATATCCGTCACACTCGTCCGTCTTTTTGAAGCAGCGCGAGCAGAAACGGCACCCCTCGGGGGGATTGATCGGACTCGGCACGTCGCCGGTCAGGATAATGCGCTGCTTGGATTTTGTCGGGCCAATAAACGGAATCGCGGAAAGCAGAGCCTGCGTATAAGGATGGAGCGGGTTGGAATACAGCTCTTTTTTAGGCGCGATTTCCACCAGCTTTCCCAGATACATCACGCCCACACGATCGCTGATATGCTTCACGACGTTCAGGCCGTGTGCAATAAACAGATAGGTCAGGCCGAATTCTGCCTTCAGTTCATCCAGAAGGTTCAGGACCTGTGCCTGAATCGAAACGTCCAGCGCGGAAACCGGCTCGTCGCATACGATCAGTTTTGGCTGTACGGCGAGCGCGCGCGCAATACCGACACGCTGGCGCTGTCCGCCGGAAAACTCATGCGGGTAACGGTTCCTCTGATGGTTGGCCAGCCCGACACAGTTCAGAAGATAAGTGACCCTTTTTTCAATCTCATTGTTGGGGAGCAGCTTGTTGATTTTGATCGGCTCCGCAATGATATCGCCGATCGTCATTCTCGGGTTTAACGAAGCATAGGGGTCCTGAAAAATCAGCTGAATGTCCTTGCAGAATCCGCGGCGCTTTTCTTCGGACAGCTTGGTCAGGTCGGTGCCTTCAAAAATAATCTGACCGCGCGTAGGGGTATAAAGATTGACCAGCATTTTGCCGATCGTGGTTTTCCCACAGCCGGATTCGCCGACAAGGCCGAAGGCCTCGCCCTTATGAATGGCAAACGACACGTCGTCCACCGCTTTCAGGACGCTGGTCGGGCGGCCGAAAAAATCGTTTTCCAGATTAAAATATTTGGCCAGATTTTTCACTTCTACCAATACTTCACTCATGCTTTTCCGCCTCCTCTGTTTCCGTTCCGTAAAGGAAGCAGCGCACCTTATGGCCGTTCTTTTCAACCAGCGCCGGCATCTTTTCGCGGCAGCAGTCCATACACCGGTCACAGCGGTCGGAGAAAGCACAGCCGGACGGCATTTTCAGCGGATTCGGCACCATGCCCTTGATCATATAGAGAGGTTCGCTGCTCTCATCCTCCAGCCTGGGGATGGAACGGAGCAGACCGAGCGTATAGGGATGCATCGTATCTTCAAACAGTGTTTTCACATCCGCTTCCTCAACAATTTTCCCGCAGTACATCACGATGACGCGGTCGGCGGCCTCCGACACCACGCCGAGGTCATGGGTGATCAGCAGGACGGCCATGTTGAATTTTTCACGCATATGATAAAGCAGGTCGAGAATCTGCGCCTGAATCGTCACGTCCAGCGCGGTGGTCGGTTCGTCGGCGATCAGCAGTTCCGGGCGGCACGAGAGCGCCATGGCGGTCATGACCCTCTGGCGCATACCGCCGCTCATCTGGTGCGGGTAATCCCTGGCGCGCTCCGCCGGGGAAGGAATGCCCACGATGTCGAGCATATGGACGGCGCGTTCCCACGCCTCTTTTTTAGAGAGCTTCATATGCGTCATGATGCTCTCCATAATCTGATCCTTAATGCGGTATACAGGGTTGAGCGAAGTCATCGGCTCCTGAAAAATCATGGAAATCTGGTCCCCGCGGATCGCCTGCATCTCCGACTTGCTCTTTTTCAGGAGATTCTCGCCCTTGAACAGGATTTCTCCCTCCGTCACCCTGCCCGGCTCCTGTACAAGGCCCATCACGGAAAGCGACGTTACGCTCTTTCCGGAACCGGACTCTCCCACGATCGCCAGAATTTCCCCTTTATTTAATGAGAAGCTGATATCGTCCACGGCGTTGACGGTGCCATGTTTCAGCTGAAATTCCGTTTTTAAATGGTTTACTTCAAGCAACATAAAATTTCACCGCCTCTAATTCTTTCTATATTTCGGGTCGAGCGCGTCGCGCAGACCGTCGCCCAGCAAATTAAACGCCAGAACCGTCAGGGTAATGGCAATGCCCGGGAAAACGAGCGTGTAGGGCGCGGTGAAGATAAAGCCCCTCGCTCTGCCTAACATATCGCCCCACTCAGCCGCCGGCGGCTGTACGCCGAGGCCCAGAAAGCCCAGAGCGGCGGTGTCAAGAACCGCGGTGGAAATTCCCAGCGTCGCCCTGACCACAATGGAGGAAAGCACATTCGGAAGAATATGCTTGAAAATAATGCGGCTGTTTTTGTTTCCGATGACCCTGGCCGCCTGCACATAGTCGTTCTCCTTGACGGACAGGATACAGCCGCGCACAATGCGCGCGTATTCGGGGATGGAAACCAAACCGATGGCGATGACCGCCTTATCGATACCCTTGCCCAGAGCCGCCATAAAGGCGATGGCCAGCAGGATGGAGGGAATGGCGAGCATCATATCCATAAAGCGCATGATAATCGTATCCGTCTTTCCTCCCTGATAACCGGCAACGGAGCCCAGCACGACGCCGACCGTCAGGGAAAGGGCAACCGCGCTCAAGCCAACGGTAAGGGAAATACGCGTTCCTGCAATAATTCTGCTGAAAATGTCGCGGCCAAGCTGATCGGTTCCGAACCAGTGCTCGGCGTTCGGCTGGATAAAGCTCTTCGTCATATCCGATAAATTTGGATCGTACGGCATGATCAGCGGTCCGAAGATCGCCAGCAGCGCAAGGAACCCAATGACAATGAGGCCCGTAATCGCCGCTTTGTCCTCACAAAGCGATTCCCACATCTCTTTTAACTGGGATTCCGGTTTCTCGAGAACGACGGCTGCCTGTGATGAGGATTCTGTTTGCGGCTGCTCTGCTTTTTTCTGTGTCATAACAAGCTAACCTTCTTTCTTGGAAAATTTGATGCGGGGATCAATAAACGCGTAAACAACGTCTACGACAAGATTGATGAGCACGAAGATGCACGCGATCAGAAGCACGACTCCCTGTACGACGGGAAAATCGGATTTCAGAATGCATTCCACGGTATAATTGCCGATACCCGGCCAGGAAAACACGGTTTCCGTCAAAACCGCTCCGCCCAGAAGGGAACCGAGCTGGAGACCGATGACCGTCGTGACGGGGATCATCGCGTTGCGCAGCGCATGGTGGGTAATCACTTTCCCTTCGGATACGCCCTTCGCCCGCGCCGTACGTATGTAATCCTGATTGAGCGTTTCCAGCATGCTGGAACGGGTCATTCTGGTGATAATCGCCATAGAGTACATGCCGAGCGCCAGCGCCGGCAGAATCAAATGACGGAGCACGTCGACAAAAGCCTCCGTATCCCCAATGGCAAGCGTGTCGAACAGGTAGAAGCCCGACGCCGCCATGGGCTGCAGAAGCGGGTCGATCCGGCCGCCGGAGGGCAGGATATGCCACACACCGGCAAACAGGATAATCAGCAGAATGCCCAGCCAGAAGATCGGCATGGAAACGCCGATCAGCGCGAGCACCATTCCTGCGTGGTCAAAAAAGGAATTCTTTTTCACCGCGGAAATAACGCCGATGAGGATGCCGAAAAGGGACGCGAAAATAATAGCGGCAATCGCAAGCTCGATGGTAGCCGGAAAGCGCGAGAAAATTTCCTGTGTAACAGGAGTTTTTGTATAGTACGAGGTCCCAAGGTCGCCGGTGACGGCGCCCTTGATGAAGTTAAAGAACTGGATATAAAGCGGGGCGTCCAGGCCGTTTGCCGCGCGCCACGCGTTGGCGGCTTCCACCGTAGCGTGCTGCCCCAGAACGATCGGAGCCGGGTCCGGTGAAAAGACCCGCATGATTAAGAACACAATGACCGAAACTCCCAGCAGCACGGGAATCAGCATCAATATGCGCTTGACGATATACTTGAACATTTAAAACAACCTTTCGTTGTATCATAACAAACAAGGATGCCGGAAGTCGTATTGAACAACCTCCGGCAATTCATAGAATCATTTCAAACAGAAATCTGCGTTTTGTCTACAAACACCAGTTTAGCTCTTGGAAACACCGGAAAGGAATACAACACCCGTCATGTGCAGGTAGAAATCCTTTACGTTGCTTCTGTAACCGCAAAGGTTTTTACTGTGGGAAATCGGGAGCCATACGGCTTCTTCGGCAGCTTTCTTTTCAAGATCCGTATAAATCTTGTTGCGCTCGTCGCCGGCCTTCGTAGTAAGGCCTTTGGCAATCAACGCCTTGAAATCGGCGTTATCGTAACGGGCGACGTTCATGGTCGGGTCTTTGTCGGCCATCAGGTTCATGAAGTTATCGGGATCGCCGTTGTCGCCGATCCAGCCATAGAAGCAGATGTCATAATCACCCGCTTTGACCTTCTCTTTGTAGGTGGTCCAGTCATAAGCGTCGATCGTGGCTTCCACGCCCGCGTTGCGCAGATAGCCCTGTATGGCTTCTGCAAGCGCCTGACCGTTTGCGGTGTTATACGGTCTTGGGTTGGTGTAGGTAATCATGTGAATCGTCTTCACACCTGCTGCGGCGAGGGCGGATTTCGCAGCCGTCTGGTCAAACGCAACCTGCTTGACACTTTCGTCGTAGCCCTCCATAAAGGTAGGCAGAACGGAAGTAGCGGGGTCCGCATAGCCCTGATACAGGCTCTTGACCAGTTCGGGAACATTAATGGCCTGGGAAACTGCCGCGCGGACCTTCGCGTCGGTGAAGGGCGCTTTGGTAGTATTGTAAGCCAGATAGTTGATGTTCATGCCCGGAGCTTCGTAAATCTTGTTGCCCGCGCTTTCGATCTGGCTGACGACCGTTGCGTCGATTCCGTCGATCATATCGGCTTCGCCGTTGCTCAGGGCAACCACTCTTGCGGAGTTGTCTTTGATGAACTTGAAGATAACGTTCTTTGTCAGAGCCTTGTCGCCCCAGTACTCATCGTTGCGTGTCAGAACAACGTTCTGGCCCTTGGTCCAGCTTACGAATTTGTACGGACCGGTGCCGACAGGATGCTCATTGACGTTATTGCTGTTGTCCTTCAGCGCTTTGGGGCTGACCATCGGTGCGCCCAGGCACATGGCGAGGTTGTTTAAGAACGGTGTGCAGGCGGCTTTCATGTTGATTTTGACCGTGTTTTCATCCACGGCTTCAACATCCTTGACGGAGCCGAATACGAATCCGGCGTAGCCCATATCTTCCGTTACGTTCGGGGCAAGCTGACGGTCAATGTTGAATTTAACGGCTTCTGCGTTAAAATCGGTGCCGTCCTGAAACTTAACGCCCTTTTTCAGATGGAAGGTGTATGTAAGACCGTCGTCGCTGACATCCCAGCTTTCCGCAAGGGAAGGAAGAACCTTTGTGGAATCTTTGTCGTACTTTAAAAGACCTTCGTAAATGTTTACCATGATCTTCGCGGATTCACCGTCATCCACGAGTGCCGGGTCCAGACCTCTGGGGTCGGCGCCCTGTGCGTAGATCAAGGTGTCCTGTGCTCTGCTTTTGCTGGTATCTGCCGCAGATGCCGCGCCACTCTCCGCCGCGGTACTGCTTTTGCTGCCGCCCGAGCAAGCCGTCAGACCGGCGCAGGCAATCACTGCCGCAAGAACGGCAGCCAGCAGTCTTTTGCTCTTTTTCATTGTAAAACCTCTCTTCATCATTCTTTTATCCAATTTTTTGCTTTAACAGGATTTCGCTTTGACAGGGTTTCATAGTCATGCTTTTAAGCCAAAACACTGTAAATGGGGAAAGCAATGGGATAAAAAGACAGGCGCCTAACACCATCAGTCAAGCGCCTTTGCTTTAAACAAGCCTATTTTATCATTTTATTTGCAAGTTTGCAAGAGTAAAGTTGCAGAATAATGCCAATAGTTTATGGAAATTACAGGTTCCTATAGAACATTTGCACAAAGCAGCAAAGAATATTCCTGACAGACCTGTTTCGATGATTTTTTCACGACCGGAACAAAGGGCATATCCCCCAAAATTTCCCCGCGTTTTCCGTCCTGATAACCGAGCTTAGCGCATTTTATCTCGCAAACTGAAATGGAATTGCGCTAATAGACGGAAACACTGATGTCCGCCGCGGCTTTTGTCGTAGGGTCTATGGCATAAATGACCGCGGTCCCCCCGCCCACTGCTGTAATTTTTCCGGTGGACGCGTCTACGGCAGCCACGCCGGTAGAAGAGGACACCCACAAAAGCGAGGAAGCCTCCACCTTATTTCCGTTTAGCGTAATATTGTCCGGCGTATAGTCGCCGAATTTCGCGATTTTTACACTGCTCTGGGAAAACACAAGCCCCGAAGACGAAACGGCAGGAGCTGCGGAGGAACCCGTTACGGTGACGGGCACCGTCGCGCTTGTCCAGTCGCTCTCCGCAAGGGTCCTGTAATAGTACCGCACCTTAGTTGTACCGGCGGCGACGGCGGTCATCACCACATGCCCCTGTGAGTCCGCCGAAGCCTTGATAATACTGTCGTCGTCGACCCGCAGATAAATAACCCCGAAATACGCTTCGCTGACATAGCTGGTGTTCTGCACCAGCGAAATCTCATTCAGTGTGACCGACGCGGCGCAGTTTTCGTCGTTCAGCGCCGAATCCGCAAAAGCGGCGGCGGAAAAGCTTGCGAGCAGCAGCGCGATGACCGGAACCAGCACCGCGGTCCTCATTTTCTTTATCATGGCAGTTCCTCCATTCTCATAGGCCTTGTTTGTGAATTAAAAATCGACGGATTTTCGGAATAAAATTGTGACTGACAAGGAAAAAAGCGCAGGAATACTGCCCGTATGCCGAGCATTTTTGACGCGGTCAGACGCAATTTTAGCCGAATAAGACAAGACTCTTGATTTTGCAAACAAGGCCTAGGCCGTAGCCGTCTCGTTTTCAAAAAGCTCGCCGTCAATAATATTGATGACCCGTTTCGCGTGGGACGCCACATGCAGGTCATGGGTAATCATCACGATGGTGTTTCCCATTTCATTGAGCTGGCTGAACAGCTTCAGGACCTCCTTGCCGGTTGCGGAATCGAGCGCACCCGTCGGTTCATCCGCCAAAAGGAGCTTCGGCCTGCCGACCAGCGCGCGGGCAATGGCGACCCGCTGCTGCTGGCCGCCGGAAAGCTCGTTCGGCTTATGATGGATTCTTTGATCCATTTCCAGCATCTCCAGTCTTTCTCTGGAAAGAGCCTCTGCCTTTTTACGGGTTTCCCCGCGGATCAGCAGAGGAAGCATGGTGTTCTGCAGCACGTCGTACTTCTGTATCAGGTGATATTTCTGAAAGATAAACCCGATCTGCTGATTTCTGAGATGCGTCAGCTGCGCGTCGTTCATCTGATGGACCGGCTGTCCCGTCAGAAAATATTCTCCGTCCTGAAAGCTGTCCATGCAGCCTATAATATTCATCAGCGTGCTTTTTCCGGAGCCGGAGGGCCCCAGAACCGCAAGGTATTCGCCCGACTCCACATCGAGTGAAATATGCTTGAGCACATCCAGGGTATCGCCGCCGACCTTATAGCATTTGTGGATTTTATTCATGGTAATGATATTTTCCATTTCCGGCGCCCCTTCGTTTATTTTGAAACAACGGCCACTTTGACGACCGTCAGCGCCCCGTTGACTTCCTTCTGCGAAATCCGCAGGACCATTCCCGCGGTAATGCTGGAAAATCCGCTCGTGCGTTTCGTGACCGTTCCCGCCTCCGCGGTACCGGCCGTTGTCTTGGAGGTAGAGCCGAATTTGGCCGAACCCGACCGGTTGGCGGAGGTCCCCGTTCCGGTCCGCCCGGCGGCAGTTCCGCTCGGCGCGCCTCCTTGCTGGATGCCCGCCTCACCTGCTCCGCCCGTTCCCCCGGCCTGCGCCCTGACTCCCGCAGCGGAACCCGACAGGGAAAGCCCCACGGGAATCAGCAGCGTCTTTGTTTCGCCGGAGGATACGAATTCCCCCGAACCACTTACCCCGGACATCGTTCCCAGCTCCAGTTCCACTTCATTCCCGACAATGGAAGTCACCTTCCCGATAATCTGATTTTGCGGCTGCGAAGAGGAATCACCCTTTGCGCCGCTGTCTTTTGTGCCCCTGTGCGTCCCTTCCTGCCGGTTTTCCCGACCCAGTCCGGACGCCGTCCGCTCCCCCCCGCTCTGGGAGTTTTTCCCCGACGCACAGCCGGCGAGGGCGGCTGCCGCAACCAGCAGAACCATGAGGACGCATATCGCTCTTCTTTTTATCATGTTTACTCCTCCTTTTATTCCTGCTGCAAGGCTTCGATCGGCGTGAGCTGGGCCGCCTTATAGGCGGGATAAAAGCCGAAGGCCGTGCCGGTCACCACCGCGAACGCAAGCGCCAGAACGCCGCTCACGGCGAGCGGTTCCACCGTCATTCCGATCATACGCACCACCGGTACAAGCGCAAACCCGGCAATAACGCCGAGCACCCCACCGAAAATGCTCATAAAGTTTGCCTCCACCAGAAATTCCAGCAGGATTTCCCGCTTGCTGCATCCCAGCGCCTTTAAAATGCCGATCTCCTGCGTGCGCTCTTTAACCGACACAAACAGCACATTCATAATGCCGATACCGCCCACAATAAATACGATAATCGCGACGGCGATCAGCAGCATGGAAAGCGTGTTCGCCGAAGTGGTCGCCGCTTCCATTTCACTGCCCGCATCCGTCAGGGTAAATCTTCCGTTCGGATAATTTTCTGTGAGTACCGCCGTAATATTCGCCATGGCGTTGGAAATCTCTTTCACATCCGAAGCGATCGCCATAATCGAAGGGGTGGCCGTGCTGCCGAGTACGAATTTCTGCGCCGTGGAATAGGGAAGATAAATGGAATCGTCAGGGCTGACGCCGGACGAGACCGTTCCGATTTCCGAAAGCACGCCGACCACCGTATAGGGTTTCCCCTCGATCGTCAGCACGTCGCCGTACGCGGCGTAGGCGCTGCCGAACAGCGTTTTTGCCAGGCTGTTGCCGATCACCGCCACCTTGTTTTTGCCGTCCTGATCGTCCTGCGTAATAAAATCGCCCTGCAGCAGCTCCAGATTGCTGATATTCCGGTACTCCGGCAGACAGCCGACGATCGTCTCATCCGTTTCCTCATCCAGATTATCCGTCAGCACCGCGCCCGTTCCGCTGAGAACGATCGACGCGGAGGAAAGGTCCGGCACATAGGAGAGAATATCCTCCACATCTGTCGCGGTAAGGGTCACGCCCTTTTGTCTTACGATTCCCCCGCCCGTCTGTCCGCCCCGCATTCCGCTCCCGCCGGTGCGGCTTCCGCCGCTGAAGCTTCCCCGGGTCCCTCCGCTGAAGCCGCCTCCGCCGCCCGTATTTCCGGGAGGCATCCTCCCGGCCATCGCGTCGGCCATATCGGCTTGAGTGCTGACGGTCACGTTGATTGCGCCGACGTTCAGGGTTTTAAACTGCTCCTGAACGTCCACCTCTCCGCCGTGCCCGATGGCAATGACCAGCACGATGGTTGCGGCGCCGACGATGATCCCGAGGGAAGTCAGCATCACCTTGGTTTTGCTCTCCGTAATATTGATCCATACCAGATGAAGGATTTCACTGAATCTCATGACTTTGCCACCGCGCTTTCGACCAGCACGGTTTCCCCTTCCCGCAGGCCGCTTACAATTTCAACGTACTGCCCGTTGGAAAAGCCGGTTGCCACCGTCGTCTTTTTGGGCGTACCGTCCGCGCTTTTCACCAGCACGCTGGAAACGCCGTCCTCAAAGGTAACGGCCTGGTCAGAAACATACAGCACATCCTTTTTCTGCTTTTTGATAAACTCGACTTCCCCGCTCATGCCCACGAACACTTTCTTCGTATTGGGGTCGGTCATTTTTGCCGTGACCGCATAGGTAACGGAAGCGGACCCGCTGCGCGAGGGGGAAGCGGCGATGCTTTCCACCGTTGCAGGGAAGGTCTGACCGTCATACGAGGTCAGCGTAATTTCCGCATTCTGACCGATGGACAGGTCGGCGACGTCCTCTTCCGACAGGGAAACGGACATACTGACGGAGGAGGTTTTTGCAATTGTGACAATGGCTTCCCCCGCCTTTACGTCGCTTCCGTCTGTGTAACCGACCGCAACGACGATTCCGTCGCAGGGAGAGGTAAGCACGCCGTCACCGTTAATCGCGCTGTTGACGCCGTCCAGCTCCCTTTGCAGGCTGTCGTACGTCTCCTGCTGGGTGGAAACCGCCTGCGCGAGCTGGTTGGCCGTCAGCTCATAGGTCGCTTCGGCGCCGGAGCCGCCGATCAGGCTGCTCTGCAGCGCCTGCTCCGCTTCGTCGATGCTCCCCGACGCGGACTTCTGCGCTTTTTCCAGTGCAAACTGAGCCGTTTTTACTTCATTTTGGAGCGAGGTCACCTTGGAGTCGATTTCATCCGATGAAGCCGCCGTATCGCTGTCGTCGCCGCTCCCGGAGCTGGAACCGTACTTGCTCCGGAAGGTCTCATTGTAATCGTCATAAGCCGAGGAATAGTTTTCATATTCCGCTGTGTAAAGGGACACCTTTGTTTCCAGCGCCTCTTTTGCGGAAACCGTAGAGGCTATGTAGTCGGCATAATCGTTGTAGGCGTCCTTTGCCGCGTCGTATTCCGTTTCCGCCTCATCTTCCCCGTCGTCCTGTGCTTTGGCCAGAACCCACGCGGAATACGCGGAATTCTTCGCCGACTCCAGAGAGCTGAGGCCGTCCAGAGCCGCTTTGTGGTCCTTTTCATACTGTTCCAGCTGATCCTCGTAGCTGCTTTTCGTCGTTTCCGTATCATCCCTCCACTTTTTCAGCTGATTCAGCTTCGCGTAATCCGCGGGATAGCTTTTCTGCAGAGCAAAGTATTTCGCAAGGTCGTCCTGCTTTTCCTTGAGGGTCTCCTTGGCGGAACCGATGTCGTTCTGGATCTGCGCTTTGGCCAGATATTCCTGCGTATACGAGTTGGCGGCGTCGGACCGGCTTTTTTCATAAGTAAGCTTCGCAGTCTTCAGTTTGCTGTCCTGATCGGCAAGAGCCTGCTCGAGGGAAAGCTTCGCCTCCGCCAGCTTCGTGCGGGATTCCAGCGTCCCGTCGGTCACGCTGTTCTGGTCCAGCTTTACCAGCGACTCTCCGTCCTTGACCGAATAGCCCACCTTCACAAGCACATTGCCGATAGTGACATCCACCGGGAACGAAACGCTTTGCTCATCCAGCGCAACCGTACCGCTTTCGCTGGTTCCCACAGTTACATTGCCCTTTTCAACAGCATACTCACGGTAATTGACCGTATTCTGTGAAGCTCTGATCTGATGGAGATACAGCAGAACCGTTGTCAGAACGGCAACGCCCAGAACGGTGCCCGAGGCGATGACGATACACAATTTTCTGTGATTCTGAACCAAACCGGATACTCTATTCTTTATTTCGAGTGCCTTATCTTTCATAACCGACCTCCAATTTCCGCTTTCTACATCCAATTATAGGAATTTAATCTTAACCGAAGCCTAAATTTTCGGCGCTTCACATAAATTTAAGCGCATCTTCACAAGACCATCACATGCGAAAAATGCGCTTCTGCTATAATACAGGAAAGACGGGGGGAGGGATTTGGATGAAAATACTGCTTATAGAGAACGATAAAAAAATTGCGGAGAAAATCGGCAGACTTCTGAGCAGGAACCGTTTTGAATATTTCTGCGTTTCCCGCGGGGAAAACGGAGCCGACGAAGCGATGAGCGGCATCTACGACGCGGTGATTCTAGACGTCTCGCTGCCGGACTGCAGCGGGCTGGAGGTACTCAAGCAGATACGGAAATCCGGCCACAGTGTCCCCATCCTGATGCTGTCGCCGAAATGCGGCGTCAGCGATAAGGTTCGCGGGCTGAACGGCGGCGCCGACGACTTTATGGAAAGGCCGTTTGCGGAAGCAGAGCTGCTCGCAAGGCTCTGCGCGGTTTCCCGCAGGAAGGGGGAGCTGATTGCGGACACCCTGTCCTTCGGTGAATTGAGGCTGAATCTGAACACCTACGAAC
>ENA-OXEN01000263-OXEN01000263.1-human-gut-metagenome-genome-assembly--contig:-NODE-263-length-12700-cov-14.774377_pt1 | contig 12700 bp, 12 predicted proteins | sample MGYA00249358_ERZ652249 | MGnify/ENA primary metagenome ERZ652249 (study PRJEB26925, sample SAMN05826761) | human gut metagenome | biome: ENVO:2100002; feature: ENVO:00000062; material: ENVO:00002003... | reverse complement strand
TGCCTGCGGATCGGTTTTCCGGTCTTCTCGCTGGGGACGGTCTCGGTGCCGTGCGGGATGGGGCGATGGAAGTTACCACGCACGGGCACGTGGCCGAGGTGCGGCGAATGACAGGCTTTGCGGTGGCGGGCAAAGGCCACCGCTAGAGGTATGCGCGCTCGGCGAGGCCGCTGCGCTTGGCGACGAAGAAGTCGCCGCGTTCCCAGTAGAGCTCGCGGCGCTGCCGGCGGATGCACACGGCCCAGCGGACGCAGAGGTTCCCGAAAACGTCGCGCCCGAACTCGCGGCGGTCGTAGATGCTGTCGATGCCCCAACTGCGCCCGTCTGGCCAGCGGATGCGCACGGGGCGCGCCGTGGCGGACGCGAGCGCGCCGCCGTCCAGCTCGGTGTCGACCCGGACGTACACACGGTCGCGCTCAAGCGGGATGCCACAGCGGCCCGCGAGCGATCTTCGCCTTGGTATCATGCCGTGCCCCTTCCCTACTCCATGCAGGAAGGTAGCAGCCCGTGCGGACAAAACGGGGTTCGCCGAGGTCAGCGCTCGGGCTCGGTTTCCAACTGAATGCCGCTGCGGTCCGCGAGGCGGGCGAAGTCGGGTCCGAGCCAGACGCCGGACTCGCCGGGGCCGAGGACCAGCGGCATGCGGTCGTGCACGGGGGCGACCGACGCGTTGGGGGCGGTTGTGACGATGGAGAGCTGGCCTGCCTGCTGCACGCCCGCGAGGAGGAAGGCGCCCGCGCACGGCACGCGGAAGCGGTACTGCCTGCGGATCGGTTTTCCGGTCTTCTCGCTGGGGACGGTCTCGGTGCCGTGCGACTCGTAGAACGCGCGGACGGGCACGAGGCAGCGGCCCTGGGCGATGGCGTTTGCCCACATGCCGCGCCGCCCGCGGCGGAGCTGGTCGAGCGCGGTCTCGATGCGGGTGTTGAAGACGGCTCCCGGCCTGCCCTCCAACGTGAAACCCCAGATGAGCTTGACCGTGGCGAGGCGGCCGTGGGAGTCCATGACGTAGGCGGGAACCTTAGAGCCTGGGTAGGCGTCGTAGACGGGGTCGAACTCGTCGCGATGCGCGACGCGTGCACGCCCCGTGTGCTCGCGGGCGTCGAGGGCCGCTGCGGCCTCGTCGTATGTGAGGGGAATCATACGGGTGCACATGGCGATAGCCCACCATCCTTTCTCGGCCTTCTATGAGTCTAGCGGTGTTTTTCGTTGCATCCCGTTTGATAAAATCGATGCGATACCACAAGACCCATATGCGCCGTGCGTCGAGCGCGTTGATGCGATGGGGTCATTGCTTTAAGTGAAACGGACGTGTGTACTTATGCCGACATTGAACTGGATGGGCAAGGAAAAAGTCGTCAACCACCATCGGGACGTGCCCTATCGCGTTCTCGAGCGCATCCCCGAGAAGGGCGTCTTGGACAGCCACGGCTCCGACTGCGGGAACATGATCATCCACGGCGACAACCTCGAGGCGCTGAAGAGCCTGCTGCCGGAATACGAGGGGAAGGTCGACTGCATCTACATCGATCCGCCGTACAACACCGGCAACGAGGGCTGGGTCTACAACGACAACGTGAACGATCCGCGCATCAAGAAGTGGCTGGGGCAGGTCGTGGGCAAGGAGGGCGAGGACTTCTCCCGACACGACAAGTGGCTGTGCATGATGTACCCGCGGTTGCAGCTCCTGCGCAAGCTGCTCGCGCCTGAGGGATGCATGGCCATCAGCATCAGCATGCATGAGGTGAATAATCTCGCAATTATGTGTCGCGAGATTTTCGCAACTTCGACTGTTCAAATCGTTACCGTTAAAACTTCCGGCGGAAAGCCCTCGAATGGATTTAACGTTTCTCACGAATATTTGATTTTCATCTGCCCGCCGGGATTCGCGCCGAATTCCCTGAGCTTCAGCGGTGGCAACGCGCGCTCTCCTTTTGAGGGCCTGACACTCAGCACATTTGATAAAACGCAACGCGACAACCAGGTCTACCCTATATATGTTGACAGACGCTCATGGAACATCGTCGGTATTGGGAACAGCTTGCGCGAGCTCGTCGAAAGCGGCAATTACACGGGAGAACTTAAAGACTTCGAATATCTTGATGATTCAACAGATGAGGTAGCTTGTGTGTGGCCAATCACTTCTAAAGGTAAACCGTGTGTTTGGAGGCTAATCCCGGAAAGGCTCCGAGACGACTGGGGGAAAGGGTACATTAAGGTTTCTCCAAACACATCCCGAGATTGCCCGAACGATTTCAGCATCCAGTATTTGCCCAGCGGAGTTATCTCCAAAATCGAGTCGGGCGATCTGGAGGTTGTCGGTACCGAGAACGGACGTCCAACTCTTATATTTGGAGAGAATTCTACGGTTGGCGGCCAGATTCCTACGATTTGGCTTGAAAAAGAATTCCATACTACCAGTGGCACGCAGGAGCTTTCATCCCTATTTGCGGACCAAGGGAAGGTGTTTGATTACCCAAAGCCGGTTCGCCTCGTCGAGAACGTGATCCATGCGGTGTCCAATCGAAATGCGCTCGTACTGGATAGTTTTGCAGGGTCGGGAACGACCGGACATGCGGTTATGAACCTTAACGAACGCGATGGTGGATCTCGCCGCTACATCCTTATTGAACTTAGCGACTACGCAGACTCCGTCACGGCAGAAAGGCAACGAAGAATCATAGGAGGCCACCTCGCGAAGCGAGAAACAAGGACACGTCTTTACGAGAAGAAGCTTACGAGTGGAAATCTAAAAAACGCAGCAAGGTTCGTCGACGAGGCTCACACCGCAATTAATGCTCTGCCTCAGGGGTCATACGACACAATCGACGGTCCAAAGATGGATGGCCCTTCCATTGTCGTCGAAGGCGTGACTTCCAGCGGTTCTCATGTCCCCGGAATCGACTCGGGCTTCTCCTACTACGAGCTCGGCCCCGCGCTGTTCGACGTGGAGGAGCCGCCAATCGCGAGCAAATCCGTCTCCCCTTCGATCTCCCTCAACGCAAGCGTCCCCATCGAGGCAGTGCGCCGCTACGTGTGGCACACCGAGACGCGCGCGTCCTACGTCGACCGCACCGCTGAGTGCCCGTGGCTGCTCGGCGAGAACGCACAAGCCGCTTACTACCTGGCATACGTTCCCGGACAGGAGACCGTGCTGGACTACGGCCTGCTTAAAGAGCTCACCGTGAAGGGACATCCCACCGTGGTCTACGCGAGCCGCTGCGCGCTCTCCCAGGAGCAACTCGACGCGATGGGCGTCGTATTCAAGCAGATTCCGTCCCAGATTGCGAGGATGTAGCCATGGAGCTGAAGTCTTACCAGCGCGACGTCCTGAGCGAAATCGGCCGCTACGCCCGCACCTACGCCATGGTCGGCGACGCCTCAACCGCCTTCGGTATCTTCCTTAGCGCCGTGGGTCTCGCACCCGGAAAGAACGGCGTCCCAGCCTACCACGACGACCTCTCCGGCGTTCCGCGCGTGTGCGCCAAGGTGCCCACGGGCGGTGGAAAGACCCTCATTGGCGCAGCAGCGGTCGACCGCATCTTCGACGCCCTACCCGCTCACGACGAGGTCGTAGCGTGGCTCGTGCCGCGCAAGGAGATCCTCTCCCAGACGCTCAGAAACCTACGGAACCCCGACCATTTCCTGCGCCAGACGCTCGACCGGGACTTCGCCGGACGCGTCGAGGTCCTCTCGAAGGAGGACGGCCTCGCTGGACGCGGCTTCAACGCGAGCACCATGGGCGACGGCCTCACGGTGTTCGTGCTCTCATACGACTCGTTCAAGAACAAGGAGGGCAGGCGCGCCTACGCGGAGAACTCCGCGCTCGCCGGCCTCACGGAGCTCCAGCGCGCCGGCGGCAGCGCCTTCGACGTCGATGGCGCCGACGAAACCGCGCTCATCTCAGCGCTCGCGGGCTCGAACCCGCTCGTGGTGGTGGACGAGAGCCACCACGCGGGCAGCAAGCTCTCCGTTGACATGCTCAGGAACCTCAACCCGCGCTTCGTGCTCGAGCTCACCGCGACGCCCGATGCGCGGCGAACCAACGTAATCGCCCAGGCCACCGCGCGTCAGCTCAAGCGCGAGGAGATGGTGAAGCTCCCCGTGGTAGTCTACCGCCGGCCCGACAAGCGAACCGTGATCCAGGACGCCGTCATGCTCCAGCGCAGGCTGGAGGCGGTCGCCGAGTCCGACGAGCGCAGGACCGGCCGCTACATCCGCCCGATCGTCCTCTTCCAGGCTGAACGGCGCGACTCCGCCGGCGCGGAGACCTACGAGCTGCTGCGCGACCGCCTCGTCGAGGCGGGCATCCCCGCCGAGCAGATTGCCGTGCGAACCGGCGACGTCGACGAGATCGGCGGCGCGGACCTCATGTCCCGCGACTGCCCGATACGCTTCATCATCACCGTCGAGGCGCTCGCCGAGGGGTGGGACTGCCCCTTCGCCTACGTGCTCGCGACGGTGGCGAACAGGACCTCGCGGATGAGCGTGGAGCAGATCGTGGGCCGCGTGCTGCGCCAGCCCCACGCCTGCCGCGCGGGCTCCCGCAGCCTGAACATCGCCTACGTGCTCACCTCCTCCGCCGACTTCGACGGCACCGTGCAGCAGGTGGTCGACGGCCTCAACGGCTCGGGCTTCTCGCGCCGCGACGTCGTCGAGGAGCGCGGGGAGGAGGCTCCCGCACCCGCCCCTGCCGAGCCGCTGTTCGGGGCCGGCGGGGGCGCCGATCCCGAAGGGGCAGGCGAAGAGGCCATCGGCGCGCTGGACCTGTCCGGCGCCACGGAGGGAGGACGCCCTCCCCAGGGTGACGAGGTGGACGAAATCATGGCGCGCGGCGGCGAGCTCGAGGAGAGCTACGAGGGCCTCGACTGCAACATCGGCACGGTCGGCGGCGTCTACTGCAGCCTCGGCGGCGACGCCGGCGTCCACGGCATGCGCGAGTCCGTCGCGGACGCCGCCCGCGCGCTGAGGATTCCGAAGTTCCTCGCGCGCGTCGACGGGGGTCTCTTCACGCTCGACGAGGAGTACGTCCCGCTCGAGCGCGAGAACCTGCTCGGCGACTTCAAGCTCTCCAAACTCGGTATCGACCGGGTGCACATCGACGTCACCGCGTTCTCCGACGCCCGCGCCGTGGACCTCGTGGAAGACTCCGACGCATATAAGATCCGCCGCCTCGACGAAGACGTGCGCAACAACATGCGCATGCTGTTCTCGACGCTCTCGGACGAGGGGAAGCGCGACAGCCTTGTGGCGCTCGTGCTCTCCGCCACGACCTCCCAGTTCCGCCGCACCTTCGGCGAGGAGCAGATGCGGGCGTACATCCGCCGCATCGTCGACGACATGGACCAGGCCACCGTGGAGGCGTGCTTCGACAGCGTGGCATCCGTCGCCACGTGCGTCCAGGACGCCGTGAGGGAGCTCGCGTCGGAGCACTGCGAGTCGCGGTTCGAGATGATGCTCACGAACGGGTCGATCGTCTGCGAGCGCTCCTACAAGCTGCCCGACTCGTTCAGGCTGGCGAGGCCAAACACGAGCTACGCCCAGACGCTTTACGAGGCCGAGGAGGGCGGCCTGGACGGCATTGAGCTCAAGATGGCCGACCTGCTCTCCAATAGCGGCCGCATCAGGTGGTGGCACCGCGTGGCTGAGCGCCACGAGGGAGAGTTCTGCATCAACGGGTTCATCAACCACTACCCGGACTTCCTCGCGCAGACGACCGACGGTGTGGTGCTGGCCATCGAGACCAAGGGCGGCCACCTCATCGGCGAGGACTCCGAGGCGAAGCTCAGGCTTGGCACCCGCTGGGCGGACATGGCCGGGCGCGAGTTCCGCTACGTGATGGTGTTCGAGAGCCAGAAGCTCGACATGGCGAACTCGCTCACGCTGGCGGAGTTCAGCAGCGGGGTACTTGGGTGCTAGGAGGCAGTTTGAATCAGGCAGGCGAAGAGCTAAGGCAGTCATCAGACGCAATGGAGGCGACTATCTCCCGAATTCCCCAAATAGGCAGTTCAGCAATCGGTCAGGCGGCAAAACTGGCAGACATAGGCAGCTCGGTAATGAACCCCATCCGAGATGTTCTTGCGGGCGCAAACTTTGAATCCTTATCCAACTCGTTTTCGACTTTACCAATGCACGAGATGGTAAAGTCCTTTGACATTCCCGCACCGAAGCTACCCGATTACAACCTAGGTGAAGTATTTCAGAATGTAACTCCAAACTACACGATCCCCGATCATGCCCTCAGGGGTCTCGATAGCCCCACCTACCCCAAGGACAGCTGGCAGCAACTCATTATCCTTGGGAACGGCTTCGATCTACAATGCGGACTTCGGTCGAAATTCGGCGACTTCTTCAAACCCCGGTTCGAGGTAATAGCTAACATCGAAGGCTACACCAAAGCAGCCTGGAGGGGCGTCTTGGAAGATTCCGACCTGACCCTTTGGGACTTTATTCTTGAAGCGAACATAGACGACGCATGGTGCGACATCGAGGGTGAAATAGAGAGCTGGATTCTCTCTTTCTCTGACCAAAACTCTAAAACATCGTTGTTTTGGGGTGCGCTCGAAACAACAAAACGGAAGGATCTGTTCACGGACGGGATGCCGTACGTTGTGTTGTGCGAAGGCGGAAAACGTCTCGCAGGCGAAGAGGATGACAAAATCCATCTTTTTTGCAACATGGCTCGCTACATCCTAACGACCAATCCCAAGCTCCCAAGCGAAAAATGTACTCCAGAGACGTTCATTGATCTCCTCAGACAAGACTTAGGGAAGCTCGAGCACGCTTTCGGCGCTTATCTATCCAAAGAGATCGACGGCAACGATGAGTATGTCAAGAAATGCAGAGATCTCTGCCAGATGATTGACGGAGACGGAAAACAAAAAGACGAAGACTTCTATGTGTCAACCTCCGTTTTGAGTTTCAACTACACGAATGTTGCCGAAGACCACTTCGACAAGGGCGATGACGGTGTTTTCGTCAACATTCACGGAAAGCTTGGGGGAGACATCATATTCGGTATAGATGGCAAAGACTGCATGGACAACCCCGTCGCAGTCCCGTTCACCAAAACATACCGCCTCATGCTGCGCGGCGGATCGAGGACTGGTGGTCTGATAAGCACCGCAAACAGCTCAACCCTTCAAGATGCGACCGACGTCATTAAGTTTTACGGGCACTCTCTCGGCAAAGCAGACTATTCCTATTTCCAATCGATATTCGACGGCGTGGATCTTTACGAGAGCGGGACCGTGCTCGTCTTCTATTTCCCTTGGAATAATTCAGATGGCGCAGAGTCTATCAACAACGAGTGGCGCTCGAGGCTTGCAAACTCGATCAATAACCTGCTGGTTGCCTACGGGGCAACCATGGACAACCCAGATCATGGCAAGAACCTTATGCACAAGCTGCTGCTTGAGGGAAGATTGATTATTCGCGGACTGCCAGTTAACCGATACGCCCGATAAAACGATCCTGGAGGCAGCAATGATTGACATGAAGCACGCTGAGCTTATCAATCGAGTCGTGAGGGGTCATAGGCACCTTCGACAATGGCGATTGGCAGCTCCTCGCCATGTACCTAGGTGATTATGGCGTGATTATCACTGGCCACGACAGGCTTCTGAGGAGCCTTCATTTTGGAGATGAAGATTATCCGTCATGCGTAGCTTCCGCCATTGGACAGCTCTACAACAAAGACCCTGACTCACTGGCACTGGTTGAAAAGATACTTGCCGACAAGGGTGTCGAAAACGGCTCCCACCCCGAAGCCGGGAATGGAAAGTCCGTGAACCCGGCATCTGCCGCTTCAAATATTGACTTCTCAACGGCTGCGGTGATGATTCCTTTCGCCCCGCAATTCACTGACGTCAGAAAATCCATGGCTCAGGCATGCCAGGAAAACAACCTGACACTGAAGGCTGCAGATGACGTCTGGAAAAAAGCAATCCTTATTGACGACATAATGCGTCTGATTCGAACGGCGTGCATTGTAATCGTCGATTTCTCAGGAAAGAATCCCAACGTAATGTATGAGACCGGCGTTGCGCACGCCCTGGGAAAGGAAGTCATCCCAGTTTCTCAGTCCATCGATGATGTCCCCTTCGACGTCAAACATCACCGCGTGCTCTTGTATGAAAACAACGAAGCGGGCCGAGAAGCTCTCAGGAAACACCTGGCGAGCCGAATCAAAACTATACTAGACCGAAATGGCTGGTATGCCCCATTTTAATCTCTCGGGCATGGGGGCTCCAATCTTGAAATAAGCAAAATGTTGCACGATTCCCAGGCGTTGTAAAACCTGGTCCCAATCACATACCCGATTCCTCGGGTCTGAGGGGACGGAGCAACGCTGGTGTTCGACCTGCTGGTGGCGTTCGAGGACCGATCGCGCTCTCCCAGTCTTCCAAGAACTCGCTCGGCGGCATTCAGACCATTTTCGCCATCTCGGCCGAGGTAATGGCCAACCTGGAATCGGCAGCCTCCCATACGCGCCCGGCGGCGGGCGCCGGGCTCGCCTGCAACCCCGACGAGCCAGCCCAAGATTCAAGCGATGACTCCTCCAGTGACGACGAGGCGCTCGCCGCCACCTACGACAACGGCATCGAGCTCATCAAAGATCGTGTGAGCCAACTCAGCTGGGAGGACATGGAGTGCCTGGTGGCGGGCATGCTCAAGGCGATGGGTTATTGCGCCCGCGTGACACCCAAGGGCCCCGATGGCGGACGCGACGTGATCGCCTCCCCCGACGCACTGGGGCTCGAGTCTCCGCGCATCGTGGCGGAGGTCAAGCACCGCAAGGGGGCCATGGGCGCGCCCGCAGTGCGCTCGTTCATCGGCGGGTTGCGTGCGGGCGATCGCGGGCTCTACGTCTCCACCGGGGGCTTCACCAAGGAGGCCCGCTATGAGGCCGACCGCGCCAACGTACCCGTTCGCCTGCTCGACCTCGATGCCTTTGTTCGCCACTACGTGGAGGTCTACGACAAGGCCGACGACGAGACCCGCAGCATCCTCCCGCTCACCCGCATCTGGTGGCCGGCGTAAGCGGGCATCCGATACAACTCACATCGAATTAACGGTATCTTCTCGCCTCAATCGTGGTATAAACAAGTTGGAGACGTCATATAGACGTTTCCTCCAAGTCGCGGAGGGGTGTCCCTCCGCTTTTTGTATTGAGGGGTCGCATGAGCGAAGTCAGCATCTTCGTCGATGAGTCCGGTGGGCAGGGCGGGGACTCGAAATATTATGTCCTGACCATGCTTTTCCATGACCAAGCCGATGACATCGCGCCGATCATCGACTGCCATCGCAAGGGGCTTGCTGAACGAGGGCTCCTCGACCTGCCGTTCCACGCCGGGCCGCTGATGAACGGCCACGATCAATATGAGGGGATGCCTCTCGAAAGACGCAAAGCACACTTCTCGCTCTTTTTTATCGATTTGCAGCACCTCCCTATCACTTACCAGACCTTTTTCTACAAGAGAAACGAGTTTGCAGACAAAGAGGCGCTGTCGAACCGCATGCGTCGCGATATCACCACCTTTCTGTTTGACAACCTCTCCTTCTTCCAGTCGTTTGAAAAGGTAAAGATCTATTACGACAACGGTCAGCAGATTGTTGCAAGCGCGCTCCATGCAGCCATCGAGTATGTCCTCTCGACCAACAGCTATCTTTACAGGAAGAGCAAAAACGCCGACTTCATCTTGGCCCAGGCGGCTGATTTCCTCTGCGCTATAGAACTCGTCGCTCGCAAATTCGACAACTCAGAAGCTTCAAGAACGGAAGAGAAATTCTTCGGCAGCGCTCGCAACTTCAAAAGAAACTACCTCAAGAAGGTCAGACGCAAGCTTCTACGGGAATAAGTGATCCCCATGGGGCAGAGCACGGGCGCATCGAACAGAATCGAGAACATCTCGACCTCAAACAAGCGCCTGCGCGAGCTCATGCTCGAAAAGGCAGAGCCAAAAAACCGTGACGAGCGCGAGATCGCCGGCTATCGCTATGTTCTGGACCTCATCCACGAGAGTCATGGTGGCATCCCTGACCCGTTCAACGACGGCAACGGACGCATGAGCAGGCTGCTCACGCTGCTGCTCATGTATCGATCCGGCTACGACGTGGGAAAGTACGTCTCGATCGAGAAGGAGATCGAGCGCACAAAAGAGACCTACTACGAAGCCCTTGCCGCAAGCTCCCAAGGCTGGCGGGAGGGAAAGGGTGACTACGCCCCCTTCGTCACCTATATGCTCGGCATCATTGACGCCTGCTACCGAGAGCTCGCCAACAGGTTCTCGCTTGCGGGCGCGCCTTCAGACAACAAGGGGGCCGTCCGCGCGTTCTTCGACCGGCTGATCGGCTCGGCCACAAAGCGGGAGATCCTGGACGCCAACCCGGAGATGAGCCAGCGCACGCTGGAGCGCATTCTCTCGAAGCTGCAGCAGGAAGGCCTGATCGAGAAGATCGGCGCCGCGCGATCGACCGCATATCGGCGGTGCAAAGGCGTCACAACGCCGTGGGCGTGACACAACGGGAGGTCGCTACGAGGCCGACCGCGCCAACGTGCCCGTGCGCCCGCTCGACCTCGACGCCTCCCGAGCGAGTCGCAAGATCAGCTGCGCGTTGTTGTGGATAATGTTGTGGATAAAGGAATCAAGGCGAGTCATGTCGGACTCATCGAAGCCCTCGATCGCCGTCCACTCAAATGAGGGAAGCGTGCACATAGCGGAGTCAAACCCAAGCTCAACGGGTCGCTCGATAGAAACCTGCACCTTGCCACCATCGAGGACGTTGGAAAACGTCAACTGCGTCCCGTCCTCGAGCTCCGCATAGTTGTAGAACATCGGGCACCCCTACCGTCGCGATTACAATCCCAACAGATCGCTATGGCTCCCCGTGCGCGTAGCAACGAGGACCAAGCCTCCCTCATCGATGCGATAGATAAGGAGCCAGTCCGGCTCAATATGACACTCTCGATGACCTCGATACGTCCCGCCTAGAGAATGATCGCGCATCGACTCCGATAAGGCTTCTCCGCGCACGAGCATCTCGAGGGTGGCCTCAAGCTTTGCAAGATCTTTACCCTGCCTCTTGAGGCGCTTGTAGTCCTTCTTGAACTTTGACGTAAACCTTAGCTCCAGCATGGCCTACTCCTCGTCGAGCGCAGCCATTGCCTCCTTGACCGTCCGATAGGGGCCAGAGAGATTGCGACCCGTTGCAGCATCATCCATTGCGGCCAGGGTCTCGGAGTTGAACCCATATGGATTCGAAGGGTCGAACGGGAAGCCGCCCCGACGATTAAACGCAGAAACGAACATTCGGATTGCATTGCTCGGCGACGTGCCAATTTCGTCACAGATGGCAGTAAAGCGGCTCTTCTCGTCTTTACGAAGCTTGGCAGAAATCGATTCAGATGCAACCGTGATGGACATGGCAACTCCTTTAATACATTAGATTACTTTGTAACACATTGTATACCCTCTTTGAAGGCCCGTTATCAACCCATAAAGAAAGCCTTATCCTTTAGTATCCAAACACCTGTTCGATGGATTTCGATTGGACGCCACCGCATGCGGGCCTGGCTATGTTACGGTATTCATTTACATGGCTACATAGACCAACACAGCTACAACGACGCAAAAGGGAACCACCGAGAGAGCGAGCATGGCAAAGAACACCGCAAACTATGGCAACGACAGCATCCGTCAGCTCAAGGACGAGGAACGCGTACGCCTGCGCCCCGCCGTCATCTTCGGCTCGGACGGGCTCGACGGCTGCGCGCACGCCGCCTTCGAGATCCTGTCCAACTCGGTCGACGAGGCGCGCCAGGGCTACGGCAACCTGATCACCCTCACTGCCTTCCGCGACGGCTCCATCCAGGTCGAGGATAACGGCCGCGGCTGCCCGCTCGACTGGAACCCCTCCGAGAAGCGCTTTAACTGGGAACTCGTCTTCTGCGAGCTCTACGCCGGCGGCAAGTACAACAACAACGAGGGCGGCGACTACGACTTCTCGCTCGGTACCAACGGCCTGGGCTCCTGCGCGACCCAGTACGCCTCCGAGTACATGGATGTCACGGTCTGGCGCGACGGCAACAAGTACTCCCTCCACTTCAAGAAGGGCAAGGTCGTGGGCGCCAAAAAGAAGGCGCTCGAGGTCGAGCCCGCCGATGGCGACCGCACCGGCACCACCATCAAGTGGCGCCCGGACCTGGAGGTCTTCACCTCGATCAGCATCCCCCACGATTGGTACCGCGAGACCATGCGCCGCCAGGCCGTGGTCAACGCCAACGTGACCTTCCGCCTGCGCATCGAAGGCGACGACGGCGAGTTCACCGAAGAGGACTTCTGCTATCCCAAGGGCATCGAGGACTACGTGCTCGAGAAGGTGGGCGCCGACTACCTGACCGAGCCCTTCTTCATCGAGGCCGATCGCCGCGGTCGCGACCGCGAGGACCTGCCCGATTACAACGTCAAGATCACGGCGTGCCTGTGCTTCTCGCGCACCTTCCAGATGCAGGAGTACTACCACAACTCCTCGTGGCTCGAAAACGGCGGCTCGCCCGAGAAGGCGGCCCGCAGCGCGCTTACCAGCGCGATCGACGCCTACATCAAGGGCCAGGGCAAGTACAACAAGAACGAGAGCTCCATCAAGTGGCAGGACGTCCAGGACTGCCTGGTGCTGGTGACCAACTGCTTCTCCACCC
>ENA-OXEN01000258-OXEN01000258.1-human-gut-metagenome-genome-assembly--contig:-NODE-258-length-12856-cov-17.135849_pt1 | contig 12856 bp, 12 predicted proteins | sample MGYA00249358_ERZ652249 | MGnify/ENA primary metagenome ERZ652249 (study PRJEB26925, sample SAMN05826761) | human gut metagenome | biome: ENVO:2100002; feature: ENVO:00000062; material: ENVO:00002003... | reverse complement strand
CTTTAGGGAGGTACATCTATGAAAACAAAAGCAATCAGACTGCACGGAACAAAAGATCTTCGTGTAGAGGAATTGGAATTACCTGAAATCAAGGAAGATGAAATTCTGGCAAAAATGATGACGGACAGCGTCTGCATGTCTACATACAAGCTGGTTCAGCAGGGCAGCACGCATAAGCGCGCACCGGACGACCTGTCCAAAAAGCCGGTAATCATCGGCCATGAAATGGCGGGTGTCATTATATCGGCGGGCGCCAAATGGAAAGACAAATACAAGGCGGGACAGCGGTTCACAATCCAGCCTTCCCTGAATTATAACGGAACATTCGACACCCCGGGCTATTCGTATTCTTATTTCGGCGGAGACTGCACCTATTGTGTAATCCCGCACGAAGTGATGGAGCTCAACTGCCTGATTCCAATCAGAGGGGAGTCCTTTTTCCAATCTTCGCTGGCGGAACCGATTGCGTGCGTAATCGCGGGATACAACCGGATGTACCACACCTCGGATGCCAATCACGAGCACATGATGGGAGTAAAGCCCCAGGGGAACCTCATTATTTTCGGAGCCTGCGGCCCAATGGGGCTCGCCGCTATCGATTATGCTCTGCAGTTGGAAAACGGTCCGGCGCTCATCGTTGCCGTCGATGTCTCCGAAGAACGAATCGCGCGCGCCAAAACCGTTTTGACTGTGCCGGACAATAAGCAGCTTGTGTTTTTCAACGCGGCGTCAAGCAGCGATGTCGTGCAGGATCTTAGAAATCTCACCAAGGGAGCCGGATACGACGATGTTTTTGTATACGCGCCCATACAGCAATTAATCGAACAGGCCGACAAGGTACTGGCAACCGACGGCTGCCTGAATTTCTTTGCCGGTCCCGTGGACAAGAACCTGTCCGCAAGGATCAATATGTATAACATACACTATGCCAAAACCCATTATGTCGGCTTCACCGGAAGCACCAACGCCGACCTGCTTGACGCAATCCGCCTGTCGGATGAGGGGCGCATAAATCCCACCGTCATGCTGACACATATCGGCGGATTAAACAGTGTCATTGAAACGACCTTAAACCTGCCAAAGATTCCGGGTGGAAAGAAGCTGATTTACACGCAGATCGATCTGCCGCTGACCGCAATTGCGGACTTTCGCAAATTGAGCGCGAAGAATCCGCTGTTCGGCAAGCTTGCGGACGCCTGCGACCGTGCAAACGGCTGCTGGAGCGCAGAGGCGGAACGTATTCTGCTCGCACATTACAACGTCGATACAACAAAGTAGGAGGGTAAAATCATGCTGGCCAATCTAAAAGATGTTTTAGCCGACGCTAAAGCGCGTCAATACGCAGTAGGTGCATTCAACGGTACAACATTAGAAAGCGTGCGCGCGATTATCGCGGCCGCCGAGGAACTGGGATGTCCCGTTATCCTGCAGCATGCTCAGAGCCATGACAATATTGTCGATATGCACGAGATCGCACCATTGATGCTGCACTATGCCGGGCGCGCACGCGTCCCGGTTGCGGTGCACCTGGATCACGGAAGCTCCTTTGAACGCTGTGTGCAGGCAATCCGGCTCGGTTTCACGTCCGTGATGTACGATGCATCTGGAAAAGACTTTGACACAAACGTCGCTCAGACAGCGGAAATCGTTAAGATCGCACATGCCGCGGGAGTTTCCGTGGAAGCAGAGCTCGGCCACGTTTTCACATCAAAGGTGGTCGTCGGCGAGGGCACAAACGCTGACAGCGCCGACGATTACAGCAATCTGGATGATATATACACCGATCCGGATATGGCACACCGTTTCGTGGATGCCACCGGAGTCGACTGTCTGGCCGTTGCTTTTGGAACTGTGCACGGCGTGTATCTCACCGAACCCCGTTTGGATCTTGACCGTGTCAGTAAAATCCGCGACGCGGCAGCCGTTCCGCTTGTTATGCACGGGGGGTCCGGCGTTTCCGATGAAGATTACAGAACCGCCATCCGGAACGGTATCTGTAAGATCAATTACTACACCTATATGAACAAAGCCGGCGGTGAAGCTGTCAGGCAGTATCTGGCCACAGATCATGACGCGCTGTTTTTCGATGCTGTCTCACTTTGCGCCACGAGCGCTATGAAAGCGGATGTTCTGCGCGCAATGCGTGTCTTTTCCGGCAAGTAAATTCGCGCTGAGTGACAGAACGCTTTCTTTTTTCGAAGCATTGCGTTATAATGTACAAAAAGGAGCATGATGCAAATGTTCAAGACAACCGTGATTACAATTGGCAGGGATGCCATATTTGACGAAAGTCCGATGCTGGTTCTTTTCGGCAAAGATTGTCCTGAAGAATTACAGGATGCCTGTATTATTCACGAATTCAAGGGTGAACAGAGTGATGAAATGCTGCGCCCGGGCGGACGTATGCTGTTTGACGATAAGGAGTACACGATAGAACAGGTCGGCGAAGTGGCGAATGAAAATTTCAGCCGTTTGGGACACATGACATTAATATTCGATCCGTCTGAAGACGTACTGCCGGGGGCGGTCGTACTCTCTCCTGCCGGTGTTCCGGAGATCAGAATTGGGAGTTCAATTGTATTTATGTAAGCTGTGAGGGATTAGAGAATGGGTACTTCCGATGATACGCAATTGCTGGTAGAAATCGCACATCTGTATTATGACAACTACCTTACGCAGGATCAGATTGCGAAAAAATACAATATGAGCCGCTCGCTGGTCTCGAAACTGCTCACAAAGGCGCGCACCGTCGGTATTGTGCAGATTATCATCCATGACGCCGGTATGCGGCCTTACCATGTGCTGGAAAACCAGCTAAAATCCACCTTCAAGCTGCACGACGTCATCTGTGTCAATGTGGACGAAAGCAACCAGCCCAAGAAAAGGCTGGGGCATTTAGCGGCGAAATACCTGTTCCGGCGCATGTACTCGGCCAAGCTGGTCGCAGTATCTTCCGGCACGACCAATTTTGCGCTGGCCAACAGCTTTTCCTCCCCTGTCCCATTTCCGGACGTCACCTTTGTTCCGCTGTCCGGCGGATTGCTGCGTAACGACCGGGACACCCAGGCGAATGTTATCGCCGAGATTTTCGCGCGCCAGTGCGGCGGCGACAGCTTGCAGCTCCATGCTCCTGTGGTTGTCGATTCCCCGGAAGCAAAGCGGATTCTTATGAAACAGCATTTTATCAAGGATGTGCTGGACAAGGCCAGAAACGCGGACCTTGCCATCGTCGGTCTCGGCAGTTCCCCTATTTATTTTGAAATGACAGAGGCCTACCTGCACGGCATTGATAAGTATACCGACAATGTCAGCGATCTGATAAAGGGCGATATTTCATTTAATTTTTTCAATGAACGCGGTGAGCTGGTGGATTGCAAATGGAACCAGCAACTGATGTCGCTGAGTCTGGATGAAATTAAGAAAATACCGGAAGTGATTGGGGTCGCAGGCGGGGACGAGAAAGTTGAGAGCATTTATATCGCCATCCGCTACCGGCTGATCGACACGTTGATCACCGACATTACCACTGCAAAGGAGCTGCTTCGTGTCAGCGCCCGGCAATTTACGAAAGATCATGTTGACGGGATATAAAAAATGCAACTTTCTCTCTCCCGGCCTGTATCGGGGTTTGTATCCCTTAGAAGGAATCACCCATTCAATCCATAAACCACAAACGCCCACAGAACGGAAAATTCCGTTTTGTGGGCGTTTGCTTATAGAATCTTTCAGACACAATTTCCCCTAAAATCTGGTATTTCCCTGTTACCGTCCTTCTATTGAAATCCGTGTCATTGTAGAATATAATGAAGCATAGATTTAGTAAGGTGCTGTTGACGGTCGAAACACGAAAAATATTCCGTTTTTCCCCGGCTTTTTGGCACGGCGTCCGCATCCCCCGGGAAGCAGGCGCTTCACAATGAAATAGGTAAAGGAGAAATGGGAATGGGCTTTATTCTGATCCCGCTGTATATTCTGGTTGCTGTCGCAGTGCTCTATCTTTTGATTTTTAAGATTCTGGGTTTGCGGATTATTGGCTCCAATGAGGTCGCCGTAATTGAAAAATGGTGGAGCAGAAAGGGCTCTTTGAAGGATTCCATCATCGCCCTGCACGGCGAGGCCGGCTATTCGCCCGACCTTCTGCGCGGCGGCATGCACTTCAAATCCGCCCTGATGTATAAAATTCACAAATATCCCCTGATTACGGTTCCGCAGGGTCAGGTTGCCTATTTATTCGCGCGGGACGGCCTTCCGCTTGCTCCGACACAGACGCTGGGAGAAGTGGTGCCTCAGGCCAACAATTTTCAGGACGTGCGCGGTTTTCTGCAAAATGGCGGCCAGCGCGGCCCGCAACGCGGGATTCTGAGAGAAGGTACATACGCCATCAATCTGGCGCAGTTCATTGTGATTACTCCCAGCGACATTAAGGCAATCGGCAATTCCCGCAGCGAACGCGCGGAGATTGCCAGCATGCAGCAGACGCTGCTGGAACGCGACGCGTTCCGCCCGGTGGTCATCATGGCCAACGCCAGCGATACCAGCGATATTGTGGGTATCGTCACCGTGCACGACGGCATGCCGCTGGAGCAGGGCGAAATCATTGCGCCGAGCGTGGGCGAAGGGCACTCCAGCTTTCAGGACCCGGAGCGATTTCTGCAACTGGGCGGCCGCCGCGGCAAGCAGCTGCAGGTGCTGACGGACGGCACCTATTATATTAACCGCCTGTTCGCGACGGTGGAGTTCCGCCCGAAAACAGTGGTTCCCATCGGATTTGTCGGGGTCGTGGTTTCCTTCTTCGGAAAAGAAGGCGTCGACACAACGGGCGAGGATTACAGGCACGGCGAGCTGGTGGGGGCTGGCTGTAAGGGTGTGCTGGAAAAGCCGCTGATGCCCGGCAAATATGCATTTAACACCGACGCCGGACGCGTGGTTCTGGTCCCTACTACCAATATTATTTTAAAATGGAATAAATCTGAGGTCGGCGACCATAAATACGACGAGAACCTGACCGAAGTCGATATCATCACCAAGGATGCGTTCGAGCCTTCGCTCCCGCTTTCCGTCGTCATGCATATTGATTACAAGCAGGCACCGTGGGTCATCCAGCGTTTCGGCGATATCAACATGCTGGTCAACCAGTCCCTTGACCCGCTTGTAAGCGCATACTTTAAGGATGTGGCGCAAACCAAAACCCTGATCGAACTGATTCAGGAGCGCAGCGCCATCCGTGAACGCGCCGTAACCGAAATGCGCAATAAATTTCAGAAATACAACCTGCAGCTGGAGGAAGTGCTCATCGGTACGCCAAGATCTTCCCACGCGGATGTGCAGATTGAAAACATACTGACGCAGCTGCGTGAACGCCAGATTGCGGAGGAAAAGAAAATTACCTATCAAAAGCAGCAGTCAGCGGCGGAAAGTGAAAAATCCCTGAGGGAGGCCCAAGCGATTGCCGAGCAGCAGAACTTCCTGACCAAGTCGAAAATCCAGATTGAAATTGAAGGAAACAACGGTGCCGCCATGGCAAGCAAGGCGGAACAGGAAGCCAATCAGATCATCGCACTGGCAAAAGCCAACGCATCGAAAGTGCGGCTGGAGGGCGAAGCCGAGGCTTCCAAAGAGTCCAACGTCGGCCTTGCCAAGGCGCAGGCCATTGACGCGCAGGTACGGGCTTACGGCGGCGCGGAGTACCGGGTCATTCAGGAAATCGCCGACAAGCTAACCGACGCGATTAAAAACTCCAAAGTGGACATTGTTCCGAAAACAGTCGTCAACATGGGCGGAAACGACGGCCAGTCTTCGGGCGCCGGCAACGGCAGCGGCAGCAACACGGTCATGGACACTCTGCTGAAATTTTTGACGCTTGACAAACTGGGCGTGTCCCTCCAGCATATCTCAGAACCGTCCACCACGGCGCAGGCTATCCAGGCGGCGATGGAATCGGCTAAAGCCGGGCAGACAACCCCGGAACAGCCGGTCCCGGCGGACGGCGGGCAGCCGAACCAGCCCGTACAGCCTGCGCCGCAGGAAAACGCACAGGAGAAAAAACAGCCGGTGCCTCCAAAAGAGAAAAACTAAGGGGGTTCTCCCCAACTCCAAAATGAAGCAGATAAAAGAAAAGCCGCATCAGATAGCCGAAAAACGGTTATCTGATGCGGCTTTTTGCGGATTAAGTTCAATATCGGCGGACTTCCTATGGTCATCTTTCTGTCATTCAGGCTGTGAGAAGGTCAAGGACTTGAACAAAAAGAAGCCGCTCCGGTTAAGAAGCGGCAGACCAAAGGCAAATGTTTTATATCCTGAGAAGTAGACAATGACGATATTTATTTTTTACGGCTGCAAATCAGACGCTCAATAATATCATCTAATATTCGCAGGTCCTGACTGTTCAAATCATCCAGTAAGGAAAGGATTCGTTTCAATGCTCTCGCGCTTCCGCTATCACAGCTGTCGCTACAGTTGCCGCGATCTGATGCTGATTCGACGGCATCAAAATCGTCATTGACATAACGATTCAGACTCAATGCAATACCTCCTTCATGAAAGATTAATATATAATATTCAAATCGCTAATGGCTTGTCAATATGGCTATTAGGAATCCCAAACAGACAGAAAGAGCCGCCGGAAAGGACTGAGTTTAAATTTTCCCCGCGGCTCCGTCGTTCAGGGTCTCTTTCAGGATACGGATGAACGCTTTCGCCGTGTTGGTCAGATAACGGTTCTTTTTGAAAGAAACTGCTATTTCCCTGCTGGGGGCAAGTCCCTCCAGCGTGTAATAATCAGGATGAAGTCTGGAGTGAAGGAAGATATAAGGATTATAGGGCAGAAGGGATACTCCCAGCCCTTCGATCACCATCGCCCGGACGGCTTCAATATTCCTGCAGTAAAGGATGATGTTGGGTGTAAACCCGGCTTGTTCACAGAGATTCAGCATAATGCCGTGCAAACGATAGTCCCTCGTCAACCCAATGAAAGGGGCCTCTTGAAACCGCCGAAGATCAACGGGCGCCAAAGATTTTCCGCGTGTTTCCATGGGAACAAAGCGGTCAAATCCTTTTTTCGGGACGGCCAGAACGATCTTTTCGTTAAAAAGCACCTGATGCACCAGCTGATCGTTGCGCAGCGGCAGCACTGTAACGGCGAAGTCCACATCACCGGAAAGAAGCAATTCTTCCAGCTCCTGATTTCTTTTTTCGTTCAGCTCAATTTCTATATCCGGATACCTTCTGCGAAATTCACGCAGGGCGGGCGGCAGCAGATAAGTGGTTCTGTACGCGGAAATTCCGATGGAAATGCGGCCGCGCTTGGAGTTGGCCACGTCTTTGATCTGTGCGACAAGCTGATCCTCCAGGGACAGAAACTCTTTTGCCGTGTTACAGTAAAGGCTGCCGGCATAGGTCAGTTTGAGCGGAATCGACGAACGGTCAAACAGCTCCGTTTCCAGCTCTTCCTCCAATCTTTGAACATATTGGCTCAAAGACGGCTGAGAAACGTGGAGCTTTTCGGCAGCTTTGGAAAAGCTCTTTTCCTCTGCAATTGTCAGGACATACTGCAGTTGACGTGTATTCATAAAATTCCTCTAAATCTTAAAAATTCAGCTACTTATAATATTTTTATTATACTATATATGGATTTTCGTATTTGAAGTTATAATATTAATTATTATATAATAAAATCGTCAAAACGGCAAATGTTTTATAGATAACAGCAAAAAATGAGATCCAAAAAAAATTAGTTTCTGTCACATTTTAGAAATATAAGGGACAGAAACAACGACAAACAAAGAAAGCGAGTAACAGAAGAATGAATGTAAATCACAAAAAAGCGGTTATTGGCGTAGCACTGGGGGATGCAGCAGGCATCGGAGCAGAAATCGTAGCAAAAACGGCAGCAAGCGGAGTTCTGGAAGAGTTCGGACATGCTGTTATTATCGCAGACGAAAGGGAGCTGAAAAGAGGTATGGAAATTGCCGGTGTACAGTTTCCATACCTAAAGGCCGCAAACGTGGAGGAAGCTGCCGCTATGGACGGGATTGCTCTTTTGGACACAAGAGCATTAGACGCATATGCCGTCACCATGGGACAGGATTCTCTGGATTGCGGAAAGAATTCGGCACTTAATGTCAAGCAGACGGTGGAATACTGCATGCAGGGTCATTTCGATGGAGTGTGCTTTGCACCGAACAACAAAAAAATGATGAAAAAAGCAGGATTCAAACTCAACGGCGCAATTGATTTGGTCTCCGGATTTATGGGTTACGAAGGAAAAAAAGGCGAACTGAGTGTTCTGGGCAACGTCTGGACCGCCAGAGTCACCAGTCACATCCCCCTTGCCGACGTCAGCGCCGCGCTGACCGTTGACAAGATCATGGATACCATCAACCTGCTGAACAACGCGCAGAAATCCGCCGGCTTTGAGAATCCGCATATTGCGGTCGCGGCGTTCAATCCACACGCCGGTGAAGGCGGAACCTGCGGTATGGAAGAAATCAATGTGATTGCCCCCGCCGTAGAAAAAGCCCGTCAAGCCGGAATTAACGTGGAAGGCCCTTATCCGGCGGACACCCTGTTTTACAATCTGTTCAACGGCGTTTACGACTCTGCGGTGACTCTGTTCCACGATCAGGGACAGATTGCAATGAAGCTGAAAGGCTTTGATAAGGGAACCACCGTCATGGGCGGACTTCCCTACCCCGTAACGACCTGCAGCCACGGCACCGCCTACAACATTGCCGGTCAGGGCATTGCCAATCACGGAGCGTGGGAAAGCGCGTATAAGCTGGTATGCGCCATGGCGAAATAAGCATTTAAAACTCAGCCTACCCAGAATTTTGCATATGACACCGATTACGCATCCGGAGCCTTCTACACGGATTCCGGATGCTGAAGACGGATCAAAATCACAATTAAGAAAACAGGTGAAAAAATGAACCTTGCCTATCCTGTCGCGGCTCCCGACAGCAGCGTGCCGCTTATGGGCTTCGCCGGACCTTTTGAAACAAACCTGGATTTTATCCGGCAGGCCGGATATACCGGCGTGGAGCTGCTGGTGAGAAATGCCGATGAACTGGATATTTCCCGCCTGGAAAGTTCGCTCTCCAACAGCGGTCTGACCGCTGTTTCCTTTGGTACAAGTCCAATGCTTGCACAAGATAAACTTGATCTGCTCTCCGAAATCGAGGAAATCCAGGAAGTAACCTTTCAGCGCACCCTTCGGATGATCGAACTGGCTTCCCGCTTTCAAGCCCCTGTGGGCATCGGAAAACTCAGGGGAAATCTGCAGGAGGGAACGGGACGTACAGCCGAACGGAGAAACAAAATTTTCCTAAAACTTTGCGAATACTGCGAAAAAGTCGAGGGTTCCATTGTCATGGAGCCTCAAAAATATGACAACGTAAACAATTTGAATACTATTGACGAATCTCTTGAATGGCTAAGGCAAATAAACAGCAAACGGCTAAAATTGCTGGTGGACACCTTTCATATGGATCTGACTGAAAAAAATCAGTTTGACAGTATCCGCAGGGCAGCCAGACAAATCGGTTTCGTGCACCTGTCGGACACCGACAGAAAGGCGCCCGGCTGCGGAAACATCGACTTCCGCGCCGTACTGAAGGCTTTCAGCGACATTCATTACGGCGGTTTTTTATCCATGGAGATCAAGCAAAGTCCAAGCAGCAAAGAAGCTGCCGAAATATGCGTAAAAAATTTGATGAGCCTCACGGGGCAAAACTGGGCCAAAACATACCGGTGACTAAGCAGGAACACTTATTCCTCTTCCTGCAAAACTTTATACAAGGGGCTGCGGAAATGAAAAGAATTGCACTGGTCAGTGTCACGCTGAACGCAGTGAATCCCATCGTGAATTATATGACCAAAACGGATCCCGACGTTCATGCCGTCAATTATTTGGACAGCTATCTGCTGGAAAAGGTAGGAAAAGATAACGGAGTGATTACGGACGAATCCATGGGGCGCATGTTTGATATGCTGGTAAAAGCCTGCGCGGACGGGGCTCGGTGCATCATTATGACCTGCACAATTTTTTCACCATACGCGGAAAAATTCTCGGAGCTGCTCTCCGTTCCCATCATCTGCCCGGACGGCGCCATGTTGGACGAGGTGGCTAAGGATGGCGGAAAAACGGCGATCATCTGTACGTTCACCGGTACGGTCGATACGACCAGATCCGTATTCTTCAAATACCAGCGCTTAAACGGAAAAGCGGAGTCGGTCGACATGTATGTGGTCCCGGAGGCGTTTAAAGCCGCCCAGGTTTCCGAAATGGAGGCCCATGACAGGTTTATCCGTGAAAAAATTACGGAACTCGACGCTTTTTACGACCATGTTGTGCTGGCACAGATCAGCATGGCAAGAGCGGCACAGGGGGTCGTCATGAAGCACGCAAAGCTCTGGACCAGCCCCAAAAGCGCGGTGGAAGCAGCCGTAAACCTTCTAAAATAAATCTCTGAAGCCTGACTATGTGGAGGAAAACTATGTTACAAAAATTAACGTTCGGCTGTATTGCGGACGATTTTACGGGAGCCAGCGACGCCGCCTCCTTTTTGGTTAAGGGAGGCATGAAAACAGTCCTTTACAACGGTGTGCCGGACAGCGACCAGACAATACCGGAAGGCGTGACCGCAGCGGTCATTGCGCTGAAAACCCGTACCGAACAAGTGGACACTGCTGTTTTACAGTCCTTACAGGCGGCCGAATGGCTGAAAAGCAAGGGTGCCGAACAGCTGTATGTGAAATACTGCTCCACATTTGATTCCACACCCGCCGGCAATATCGGACCGATCTGCGACGCGGTTCTGGAACGGTACGATATTCCCTGCACCGTGCTGTGCCCTTCCCTGCCGATCAACAAAAGAACGGTAAAAAACGGTACGCTGTTTGTGGACGGAATACCGCTTTCTGAAAGCAGCATGAAAAACCATCCTCTGACCCCCATGTGGGACAGCTACCTTCCCAATCTGATGGGCGGGCAGAGCAAATATCCCTGTCATGTCCTCGACAGCGGGGACATGGCCGGGACTGACGAAGAAATCCACCGTAAAGTAGCCGATTTTGCGGAAAATCATCCGCGTTTTTACCTGATACCAGACTTTGTAAACGATTCGGACGCCGATAGAATCGTATCCCTTTTCGGTAATCTGCGCCTTTTGACCGGCGGCTCCGGCCTGATGCAGCCCATTGCGAAAAAACACAGTCGCAGCTCGGCGGAACAATCGGCAAGGCTGGGCGGAAGCAAGGGCCCTGCGATCATTGTGGCGGGAAGCTGCTCGGTAACTACACAGGGTCAGGTTCGGCACTACCTGGAAAACGGCGGCTTCGGCATTATGGTCCGTCCGGGAATGCTGCTTTCTGGCAATCAGACGGTGGACAGCATCTGGAATCAGGTACAGGAGTCCCCGCGTGCCAGCGTCCTGATTTACAGTGCCGGAAGTGCCGGACAGGCAGAAAAGGAAATGGACGGCGCCAATGAAGCCACTCTTCTTGAAAATACCATGTCCGAGCTTGTGCGCAGAGCTATAGAAGCAGGCTACACCCGGCTAATCTGTGCGGGCGGAGAAACCTCCGGTGCAGTTACCAAAGCGCTGGGGTATTACGCTTATCGAATTGGGGAAAGCATTGCGCCGGGCGTTCCGGTCATGATCCCGCTGCAGCACCCTCAGATTCGTCTGGTTTTGAAATCCGGTAATTTTGGTCAGCGGGACTTCTTCTTGAGAGCATTGAAAATAACCGTGGAGGAATAAAGATGACAAGCATACTGCTAGATAAAATAGAGGATGCGATTTGGATTGCAAACAGCCTTTTTGAACGTGGAAAGACGTCTGGATCCACGGCAAATCTGAGCTTTCTGCATGAAGGAAAGGTATATATCAGTGGAACGGGAACTTGCTTCGGCACTCTTTCACAGGAAATGTTCTCTGTCATTGACCTTGACGGGAACCATCTTGACGGAGTCAAGCCCAGCAAAGAGTACCCTCTGCACACCCTGTTTTACAAAAAAAATCCCGACGTAAAAGCAGTGATTCACGCCCATAGTTTTTACGCTACCCTATGGTCCTGTTACTGCCGGTCGGACGGACGCAATGCCATCCCACACTACACGCCGTATCTTCGCATGAAGGTGGGAGACATTGGATCAGTTGCTTATGCCCCTCCGGGTTCTAAGGAACTCTTTCATGCATTTTCCGAAGTACTGGACGACCGTTGCGGCTACCTGCTGCAAAATCACGGCCCCGTGGTGGGTGCTGCAGATTTGTTTTCCGCTTTTTACGGGCTGGAGGAACTGGAGGAAAGCGCTCACATCGCGTGGGAACTGCGCCATTCAGGATTAGCCCATATAGAGGACAGAAGTAATCTGGACTTCTGAGCAAAGCTTTGCAACCCTTGCACAAAAGGCTGTCCGGAGTGGAAATAGAATTCCGAGCGGTGGAATTTCTAGAGTTGTATGAAAAAGCAGGAAAAGGGGATAAGGGTTCAGGGAGGAGTCAACCGGCTTTCCATCCTGCTCGGTACCGGGATCGAAACAGTCTTTTGATGTCTTAAAATAAAGCACAGAAATTAGGGGGAGAAAAATGCTTACTGTTTTAGCGTGGTTAATGATTATTATCTTCATGATTATGATCATGAAAAAAAAGATGCATCCATTTACCGCAATCGTGCTGATTCCTTTGGTTTTTACCTTTGTAGGAACATTTACGGGTCTTTACAATGAAATAGCGGCCAAAACCTATGAAATGGCTATTGGCGACGTAACCTATATGGATCAGCTTAAACTCCTGGGCACCTGGGTGCAGCAGGGTCTGACAAAAACTTCAACCACCATTTTCATGATGTTCTTCGC
>ENA-OXEN01000251-OXEN01000251.1-human-gut-metagenome-genome-assembly--contig:-NODE-251-length-12965-cov-14.728040_pt1 | contig 12965 bp, 11 predicted proteins | sample MGYA00249358_ERZ652249 | MGnify/ENA primary metagenome ERZ652249 (study PRJEB26925, sample SAMN05826761) | human gut metagenome | biome: ENVO:2100002; feature: ENVO:00000062; material: ENVO:00002003... | reverse complement strand
GTATGAACCACACCATTTCCAAGATGTTTGATTCTCGCCATCCCGCAGTGCTGCGCATGATTGAAAAGACGGCGGAGAGCGCAAAGAACGCCGGAATCTGGGTGGGTATCTGCGGGGAATCCGCAGCGGATACCGCGCTGACGGAATTCTACGTGAAAATCGGAATCAGTGAGCTTTCAGTTACTCCGTCCGCGGTACTTGAACTGCGCAAGGCGGTCCAGCAAGTCGAATTATAGATCACATAAATGGGGCTGTTGCAAAATGAATTTGCGATAGCAAATTGCACAAAGAAATAGCTCAAAAAGCAAGAAAGTGCGTCTTGAAGCGGCTGCCGAAGCCCAATCAAGACGCATTTTTTGTGCAGTATTTTTCGTCGAGGCTATTTTGCAACAGCCCAGACTGAACCGCGGAATTACGATTGTAAACTGCGGTTCTTTTTGTAAAACGGGAAAATATGTTACCTTCCTGCGTGTCGGGAAACCGATGGGCTAAAACATGAACACGCGTGCGGGCGCATTGCTGTTTTTCAGACAGGGATCGACCTTTCATTTTACTGATAGGGGCCAATTAAAATCAGGAATCCAGATAATGGGCGAAGAGAAAATATACCGCAACGGGCCCATACGTTTTCGTCAGCAATTCTTTTGAATATCCTGGAAAAAAATATGCAAAAAATCGGAATATTTAAGAGTATTCCACATAATTAACTTGTATTCTGAATTGAAAATTGATATAATAACAAAATGAGGGATAGCATGTAGGGCACATCCGAAGAAGGGTGTGTCCTACATAGGCGTATGAAGGTAAATGACAGACTGTGTTGAATTAAGGACATATTTGTGATATAATTCCGTATTGTATTCCCTTTAGGATACCCGGTCATATTCATTTGATGCGTGAAATATGATATTGCCTTCTGCAAACAGGAATTTTAAGGAGTGGCTGTAGTGACAAACTATGTGATAAAGCGTATCGCCTATGCGCTTTTGACGATTTTTCTGATTTCCGTCATCACCTTTGCGCTGATGAACATGATACCCGGAGGCCCGTTTTTAAGTGAGAAAGCGGTTTCGCCGGAGACGACACAGGCTTTAAAAGTAAAATACGGACTTGATAAACCACTGTATGTGCAGTACGGAAATTATATGAACAATTTGCTGCACGGTGATTTCGGTCTGTCCATCAAACAGACGGGCAGGACCGCCAATGATATTATTTTTTCAACGTTTCCTGTTTCGGCAAGGCTTGCCGGCATCTCAATTTTACTGGCGCTGATTCTGGGTGTGACGATGGGCTCCGTGGCGGCGTTGAACAGAGGAAAATGGGTCGACAGTCTGCTGATGGTCATTTCCACTATGGGAATTGCCGTGCCGGGTTTTGTTGTCGCCTCTTTTCTGTTGATTACGTTTGGCGTAAATTTGCACTTATTGCCGACGCTCGGCCTGAAAACGCCGCTGCATTATATCATGCCGGTTGCGGCGCTGTCGTTTTATCCCATGGCGTACATTACGCGCCTGATGCGTTCCAGCATGCTGGATGCGCTCAATCAGGACTACATACGCACGGCAAAGGCGAAAGGCGTAAGTAAATTTTCCATGCTGTTCAAGCATGCGCTGAAAAACGCGATCATTCCGGTAATCACTTATGTCGGCCCGCTGCTTGCCTACACGATGACCGGAAGCTTCGTGGTTGAGAAAATATTTACGATTCCGGGTTTGGGCCGTGAATTTATCAACTGCATTACCGGCCGTGATTATCCGATGGTAATGAGTACCACTCTTTTCCTTGCCATTTTATTGGTCTTTATGAATGTGATTGTAGACATTTGTTACAAACTGGTTGACCCAAGAATTAAACTGAAGTGAGGAAGGCAGGAAAAGATGTTGGACGATATTAAGCTCAAAAAGAATCCCTTTAGCCTCCAGTTGAATGCAGATGATTTTTTGCCTGCCAGCTCGGATGAAAAAGAATCTTTGGTTGTGATGCGCGAAAGCACAACTTACTGGAAAGACGCAATGCGGCGTTTTTCTAAAAATAAAGTGGCCATGGCCGCAATGGTTGTCATTGTGATTATTTTGGTCTTTGCGTTTATTATTCCTAATTTTTACCCGTATCAGTATGATCAGCAGATTCGCGGAAGCGAAGATTTGACACCGATGCAGTACTCAGAGATGGAATTAAAGAACATTTCTCAGGGGGAAAGCGTTTTTCCGCATATTTTCGGTACGGACAGCTTTGGGCGCGACCTTGGGATCCGCGTAATGATCGGTGCCAGAATTTCTCTTTTGGTCGGCTTGATTGCCAGCGCACTGGTCCTTTTGATCGGCAGCATCTACGGCGCGATTGCCGGCTACTTCGGCGGCAAGGTCGATATGGTGATGATGCGTATCGTGGATATTATTTACTCTGTGCCGGATATGCTGATTATTATTCTTTTGCAGGTAACATTGAAAACACCGCTGACACAGCTGTTTGACAGCAATCCCGCCTTTGAGGGACTGCAGAAGATCGGAGTCGGGCTGATCAGTATTTTTATTACCTTCAGTCTGCTGTACTGGGTCGGTATGGCGAGAATCGTACGCGGCCAGATCATGACGCTGAAGGAACAGGAATTTGTTACGGCGGCAAGGGCGCTGGGCGCTTCAAATCGCCAGATTATTGCAAAGCATCTGCTTCCGAACTGCATCGGGACGCTGATCGTTACAACAACCCTGCAGATTCCTTCTGCAATCTTTACGGAAGCCTTTCTGAGCTACCTTGGCTTGGGCGTTGCGATTCCCATGGCCAGTCTTGGTTCGCTTGCTTCCGATGCACTGGGCGGAATCAACGCGTTTCCTTACCGTTTGATTATTCCGTCCATTGCCATCAGCCTGATTATTCTGTCATTCAATCTTTTCGGTGACGGTCTGAGAGATGCGTTTGATCCGAAGCTTAAGAAATAGGAGATTTGAAAATGAGTTCAAATTGTTTGCTTGACATAGAAAACCTTCAAGTTTCCTTTTTTACCCCCGCCGGAGAGGTAAAGGCTGTCAGCGGCGTATCCTATACGCTTGACCACGGCGAGGTGCTTGGAATCGTTGGAGAATCCGGAAGCGGGAAAAGCGTTTCCGCTTACACCCTGATGGGAATTATTGCCGACCCTGGTAAAGTGGTGGGCGGCACCGTAGAGTTTAACGGACACCATATTGAAAAAATGAAAGAAAAAGAGTTCCGGAAAATGCGCGGCAGCGAAGTCAGCATCATTTTTCAGGACCCGATGACCTCCCTGAACCCGGTCTATACCATTGGGAACCAGCTTACCGAAATGCTCCGTCTGCACACGGATAAGAGCAGGGCGGAGTGTAAGGCAAGGGCAATTGAGCTTTTGGCTTTGGTTGGTATGAACGAACCGGAAAAACGCATGAAGCAGTATCCGCACGAATTTTCGGGCGGTATGCGCCAGAGGGTGATGATCGCCATGGCGCTGGCCTGCGAGCCGAAGCTGCTGATTGCCGACGAACCCACCACGGCGCTTGACGTTACCATTCAGGCGCAGATTCTGGAACTGATGGTGGAGCTGAAAACGAAAATCAACATGTCGATTATCATCATCACGCATGATTTGGGTGTTGTTTCCGACGTTTGTGACCGCATTGCGGTCATGTATGCCGGAAAGATTGTTGAAATCGGCAGTACGGACGATATTTTTTATAACCCCAAGCACTGTTATACGGTCGGTCTTCTGAACTCCGTCCCGAAAATCCACGAGCAGGGGCACGAGAGACTGATTCCGATCGAAGGAACCACTGTTGATCTGCTGTATCCTCCGGCGGGCTGTCCGTTTGCTTCCCGCTGCGACAGGTGCATGAAAATCTGCCTGAGGCAGATGCCGGAGTTTACCGAGATTTCTCCGGGTCATAAAAGTGCCTGCTGGCTCTTGCAGAAAGAGCAAATGGAAAATGCCGGGGAGGGAAATACAAAATGAGCGAAAAGCTGTTGGAAGTTCAGCATCTTCAGCAATATTTTCCGGTAAGCGGCGGTATATTCAAGACAAATTATGTGCAGGCTGTTGATGACGTCAGCTTTTATATCAATAAGGGAGAGACCTTAGGGCTGGTTGGAGAAAGCGGCTGCGGGAAGACGACGACCGGCAGAACCATCCTGCGGCTGTATGAGCCGACCGGGGGAAAAATTATTTATAACGGGGAAGATGTCACACATGTGGATTTTGCCCCTTACCGTAGAAAAATGCAGATTGTTTTTCAGGATCCTTACGCTTCGCTGGACGCCCGTATGACGGTCGGCGACATTGTCGGCGAGCCGATCGACATCCATAATCTGGCTTCAAGCCGCAAAGAGCGTAACGACAGAATTCTTTCCCTGCTGGAGAGGGTAGGGTTGAATTCCGAGCATGCAAACCGCTATCCCCATGAATTTTCCGGCGGTCAGCGCCAGAGAATCGGCATTGCGCGTGCGCTGGCGGTGGATCCGGAATTTATTGTTTGTGACGAACCGATTTCCGCACTGGACGTTTCCATACAGGCCCAGGTTGTCAATATGTTTGAAGATTTGCAGCAGGAGCTGAACCTGACCTATCTGTTTATTGCCCACGATCTTGCGATCGTAAAGCATATCAGCAATCGAATCGGGGTCATGTATCTCGGAAAGCTCGTCGAGCTTGCGGACAGTGCTTCGCTCTATGACCACCCGATTCATCCTTATACACAGAGCCTTCTTTCCGCAATTCCGATTCCGGACCCGAAAATGAGCCGTGAAAAGAAGCGGATTGTGCTGGAGGGCGACGTGCCCAGCCCGCTGAATCCGCCTTCCGGCTGCCGTTTCAGGACCCGCTGCCCGTACGCGACGGAGCAGTGCGCGGCTGAGGTGCCGGAATTTAAGGAATATGAGACGGGCCATTTTGCGGCCTGCCATCGTATCGGGGAATTTTAACAGGTTTTAATTTGCATTGCAAATTGAAATAATTTGAAGAGAAAATAAGAAAGAAATTGGAGGGATTTTTATGAAAAAGAAAATTGTTGCTCTCGTTCTTGCGACGGCGATGATGGTTTCCGCCTTTGCAGGCTGTGGAAACGGTGCAGCCGTCTCCTCTGCCGCAGAAGGAACAGGGAGCAAGGCGCCGGCCAGTCAATCGCTGAGCGTCAGCCTTGGCGCGGAACCGGCCACGATGGATCCGGCCTTGAACCAGGCGGCGGACGTTACCAGCGTGATGAACCATCTGTTTGAAGGACTTACCCGCTATTCGTCCGATCATAAGATTATCAATGCGCAGGCGAAAGAAATCAAAAAGAGCGACGACCATAAAACGTATACGATCACGCTCCGTGATGACATTAAATGGTCTGACGGCAAGCCGGTGACCGCAGGTGATTTTGAATACGCCTGGAAGAGAGCGGTCGATCCGAAAACAGCTTCCCAGTATGTTTATATTTTTGATCCGGTTCTCAACGCGAACGAAATCGCCGCGGGAAAAATGGATAAGGATAAGCTGGGTGTCAAGGCTACGGACGATAAGACGCTGGTCGTGACCTTAAGAGCTCCATGCGCGTATTTTGACGAGCTGCTTTCCTTTACTGCTTATTTCCCGGTCCGCAAGGATATTGTTGAAGGAAACGATTCCTGGACCCAGGATCCGAAAACCTATATTTCCAACGGTGCTTTCAAGCTGAAGGACTGGAGCCATAAAGAGAGCATTACGTTAGAGAAGAACCCCAATTATTACGACAAGGATAAAATCAAACTGGACACCTTGAAATTTGTGCTGCTGGAAGACGATTCGCCGAGGCTCGCCGCTTACCAGAACGACGAAATCAGCTTCTGCTACACCATTCCGGTTGAAGAGATCGCTACCTGGCAGGATAAGCCCGATTTCAAAATTCTGCCGGATTTAAGCACAAACTATTGCATTTTTAATACCTCGAAGAAACCTTTTGACGACGTAAGAGTCAGAAAAGCTTTTTCCCTTGCGATCGACCGCAATTATATTGCCGATAAGATCACAAAGAAAGCCCAGGCTCCCGCCGGTGCTTTTGTACCGACCGGTCTTCAGGACGAGGACTCCTCAAAACAGTTCCGCGAGGTCGGAGGAGATTATATTTCCATTAAACCGGAAGATTATGAGAAAAATGTAGCCGAAGCGAAAAAGCTTCTCGCGGAAGCCGGTTATCCGGACGGCAAGGGCTTCCCGTCCGTTGAGTATATCACCAATCCCGCTTCCCTGAACAATGCTACTGCCGAAGCCCTGCAGAATATGTGGAAGACGGAGCTGGGCGTTAACGTCACGATTTCCCAGCAGGAATGGTCCGTGTTCCTTGATACGCGCAACAAGGCCAACTTCCAGATCGCCCGCGGCGGATTCGGCGTTGATTTCAACGACGCTGTTTCCATGCTTGATCTGTTTGTGACCAACGGCGGCAACAACAGCGGTAAATATTCTAATCCGGAATATGATAAACTGATTGAGCAGATCAAAGCAACGGATGACAACAAAGTCAGAATGCCGCTTTTGCATCAGGCTGAGGATATTCTGATGCGTGATATGGTGGTTGCACCGCAAACCTATCGTACCCGTATTGTTTTGTTGAACCCGAAGGTGAAGGGATACTATCAATCCCCGATGGGTTTTGACTTCTTCATGTATGCTTCTGTAGAAGGCTGATTCGTTAAAGAGCTTTTAAGCGTTCCCGTTTTACGGGGACGCTTTTTTGCACAATTTTATTTCTATTTGAATGATTTGGATAGGTTATACTGCACCAGAACAAAATTTTATCGGTTTAAAGCAATAGTTGAGCGATAAATTTGCAATATTAATAATTCGATATTTCATTTATATACGACCGAAGATTAAAAAACAAATAAAAACTGTTAATTTTTACGGTTTTCCAAAATAAAACGAATAATTGTAAATATGCAGTTGCAAATATACTTTATCAGTAGTATAATCAAAAACATTAGAATATTAAGATTAGGGCATGAAGCCGGGTTGTTTCGGCAGCTCGGCTGAAGTATAAAAATGCGAAGAGACTATTTTACTTGGGAGGTAAAACATGATGAAAAAGCGTTTATTGGCAGCTGTTTTGACGGCTGTAATGCTTTCTGCTTCTGCTACAGGCTGTGCTCAGGGAGGCGGAAACACTGACTCCGCGGCTGCAGGCAGTGCCGCTGCGACGGGTGAGACAATTAAAATCGGCGGACTTGCGCCGCTGACCGGAAACGTATCCGTTTATGGGATTGCTACAAACAACGGCGTTAAGCTGGCCGTAGATAAGATCAATAAAGCCGGCGGCGTCCTTGGAAAACAGATTGAATACATCGCTTATGATGAAAAGGGCGATGCAATCGAGGCTGTCAATGCTTACAACAAGCTTGTACAGGACGATAAGGTAGTCGCGTTGGTTGGCGACGTTACCTCTAAACCGACCATTGCCGTTGCGCAGAAGGCGGTGAAAGACGGCCTTCCGATGATTACGGCGACCGGCACCGCGGCGGACATTACAAAGGCCGGCGACAATATCTTCCGCGCCTGCTTTATCGATCCGTTTCAGGGCGAATTGATGGCTGCCTATGCGGCTCAGAAGCTCGGCGCAAAGACCGCTGCCATTATCTATGACAACGGCGACGACTATTCCACCGGCGTTGCAAATGCTTTTGAAACTGCTGCAAAAGAAGCCGGCATGACGATTACCAACAAAGAAGCCTATCAGAGCGGCAGCGTTGATTTCAAATCGCAGCTTACAAAGATAAAGGCCGGCAACCCAGATGTCGTTATGGTTCCGGTTTATTATTCCGACGTAGCGCTGATCGCCGTACAGGCGAAGGACGTCGGTCTGAGCGCGAAGCTTCTCGGTGCGGACGGCTGGGACGGCGTTCTTGAAAAAATTGACAAGAGCAACCTCGACGCCGTGAAGGACTGCTACTTCTGCAGCCAGTACTCCGCTGAAAGCTCCGATCCCGATCTGCAGTCTTTCCTGAAAACCTACAAGGAAACCTACAATGCGGACCCCAACATGTTTTCTGTTTTGGGCTATGACGCCATGGGCATGATGGCCGCCGCGATCGAGAAGGCCGGTTCCGCGGATTCCGACAAGATTGTTGAAGCGCTCAAAGGGATTGAATACAAGGGCCTTACCGGCAACACCACCTTTGACGAAAACCGCAACCCGGTCAGAGAGGCTGTCATTACGACCATTGCGGACGGAAAATACAAATTTGTAGAGAACTTTAAAAAGTAAGTTTACCCATTCTGTTTTGGAATTAAAAGGGGACAAGAGGGTGAAGAAATTCGCCCTCTTTTCGGATTTTCTGCGAACAATATCACTGTTTCAATTAAATGCAGGAGGGTGCGGTTTATGGATTTTTTTTCGCAAATCATCAATGGTCTGGGTATCGGCAGCATTTACGCGCTGGTCGCTCTGGGCTACAGCATGGTTTATGGTATCGTACAGCTGATCAACTTTGCGCACGGCGATATCATTATGGTAGGCGCTTATGTCGTATTTGTTATCTTGGTTATGATGAATCTTCCCCTGTGGCTTGCGGTGCTGGGCTCGATTATTTTCTGCGGGATTGCCGGCGTTGTGATTGAACGCGTAGCATACCACAGGCTTCTGGTTCGGGACGCACCCAGAATTTCTCTGTTGATTACGGCAATCGGCGTCAGCATTTTTTTGCAGAACCTTTTCCAGCTGCTGTTTGGGTCGGATGCAAAATCAATGCCGAAAATGTTCTCTTTCAGCCCGCTGCAGATCGGCGAACTGCAGATTACTTCGTCCACGGTCCTGAACATTTTGGTATCCGTTGTTATGATGGCCGGGCTGCAGCTCATGGTCGGCAAGATGAAGATCGGCAAGGCGATGCGTGCGACCTCTGAGGATGCGGGTGCCGCCAAGCTGATGGGCATCAACACAAACACCACCATTGCCTTTACATTCGGCATCGGTTCGGCCCTGGCTTCTGCGGGCGCGGTGCTTTACTGCAACACATATCCGCAGATTAAGCCGATTATGGGCGGCCTGCTGGGCTTGAAAGCGTTTGTCGCCGCCGTGCTGGGCGGAATCGGCAGCATCCCCGGCGCCATGCTGGGCGGCTACCTGCTGGGCGTTGCCGAAAGCCTGACAAACGCCTATATCAGCAGCAATCTGACGGACGCCGTGGTATTCGGAATCTTGATTATCGTCCTGCTGGTAAAGCCCGCGGGTCTGCTCGGCAAAAATACAAGGGAGAAGGTGTAACGAATGTTGGGGATTTCAAGAAGAAAAAAGATTTCTTACGTTGTGAATCTGGTGATCGTTATCCTTCTGTATGTGGTCTTTACCATGCTGATCCGCCAGGGCGTTGTGAACAGCTATTATTCCGATATTATCAACATGATGTGCATCAACATCATTATGGCCGTCAGCCTGAACCTTGTGACCGGCCTGCTGGGCCAGCTGGTTCTGGGCCATGCGGGATTCATGCTGGTGGGCGCGTACGCCGCGGGTCTGTTCACCATTCACTCCGGGCTTCCGCTATCGGCTGCGTTCCCCATTGCGCTGGTGCTGGGCGGTTTGGTCGCGGCGCTTTTCGGTGTTATCATCGGCGTGCCGGCTCTGCGACTGAAAGGCGACTATCTGGCGATTATCACGTTGGGCTTTGGCGAAATCATACGCGTGATCGCCAACAATTTGACTATTACCAATGGAGCGAAGGGCCTTTACGGTATCGACTCCCTGAACTCGCGCCATGACCCTACGGCGATGTTTACCTATATGTTCTTTATCGCTATTCTGGCGATCTTTATTAGCTTTACTTTCGGGACTTCCCGCCACGGCCGCGCCGTCATCGCTATCCGCGAGGATGAAATCGCCGCGGAGGCCTCGGGGATCAACACCACCTATTACAAGCTGCTTGCGTTTATTCTGGCGGCATTCTTTGCCGGCGTGGCGGGCGGACTTTACGCGCACCAGATCGGTCTGATCGATCCGTCGAAGTTCGACTTCAACCGTTCGGTGGAAATCCTTGTAATGGTCGTGCTGGGCGGCATGGGTTCGATTACGGGCTCCATCATTTCCGCGGGCGTGCTTACCGTCCTGCCGGAAGCGCTGCGCGGGTTTTCCAGCTACCGTATGCTGCTTTATTCCCTCGTGCTGATCTGCGTGATGCTCTTCCGTCCTACCGGGCTGCTGGGCCGCAGCGAGTTTTCGCTGATGAAAACAGTGGATAAAATCAAAGGTGCTGTAAAAGGGAAAAAGCAGGACCCGGCTTCGAATAAGGAGGGCTGACCGATGTCTGTACTGGAAACCAAAAATCTTGGAATTGCTTTCGGCGGCCTTCAGGCCCTTGAGGATGTGCATTTCTCCATCAACAAAGGGGAAATCATCGGCCTGATCGGGCCGAACGGAGCGGGCAAAACCACCGTTTTCAACCTGCTGACCGACGTTTACATGCCGACGGAGGGCGTGATCGAGCTCGACGGAAACAACATTGTCGGCAAAAAGACCTATCAGATCACCCAAAACGGGATTGCGAGAACTTTTCAGAATATCCGTCTGTTTAAGGACGCCACCGTCATTGACAACGTAAAGATCGCGATGAACAGCCAGATGAAGTATTCCGTTCTGGCGGGGATGTTCCGTCTCCCTTCCTACCGTAAGGAGGAGAAGTCGGTGTCCAAACGCGCGCACGAGCTTTTACAGGTTTTCAGCCTCGACGAGCATGCGCACGATCTGGCGAAAAACCTTCCCTACGGCAAGCAGCGCAAGCTGGAAATTGCCCGCGCGCTTGCGACCAATCCGAAGGTCCTGCTTCTTGACGAGCCAGCCGCCGGTATGAACCCGACCGAAACGATGGAACTGATGGAAACCATCATGCTGATCCGTGATAAATTCCATGTTGCGATCCTGCTGATTGAGCATGATATGAACTTCGTCATGGGCATCTGCGAACATATTGTCGTTCTGGATTACGGCAGAATCATCGCGGAAGGTACCGCGGAAACGGTGCGCAACGATCCGAAAGTGATCGCCGCGTATCTTGGAGGTGAGTGATATGGGAGTTATGCTGTCGGTAAAAAATCTGGACGTTTTCTACGGGTCCATCCATGCTATTAAAAACGTTTCCTTTGAAGTGCAGGAGGGGGAAATCGTTACCTTGATCGGTGCAAACGGTGCCGGAAAGACCACAACACTGCATTCCATTTCCGGACTTATCAAGCCGAAAAACGGCGAGATCACCTTTATGGGCAACGATCTGCGTACGACGGAGCCCCACAGGATTATCAAGCTCGGGCTGGCCCAGGTCCCCGAGGGAAGACGTATTTTTTCCAAAATGACTGTGCTCGAAAATCTGGAGATGGGCGCGTATATCCGCAATGACGGCGATCAAATCGAAGACGACTTTGAAAAGCTGTTTGAGCGCCTGCCCCGGCTGAAAGAGCGCCGCAAACAGATTGCCGGTACGCTCAGCGGCGGGGAACAGCAGATGCTCGCAATCGGACGCGCGCTGATGTGCAATCCGAAAATGCTTCTGCTGGACGAACCGTCCATGGGGCTTTCCCCGCTTCTGGTGAACGAGATATTCAGCATTATCCGGGATGTAAACCAGTCGGGCGTTACCGTCCTGCTGGTCGAGCAAAACGCAAAGAAGGCACTGGAAGTTGCCAACCGCGCCTATGTTCTGGAAACAGGCACGATCGCCATGGAAGGCGACGCGGATGAGCTTGCGAATGATGAGAAGGTCCGCAAGGCTTATCTGGGCGGCTGATGTGAAGGGCCTGCTGCAAAACGAATTTTCAATAGAAAATTGCACAAATCAATAGCCTAAAACGTAAGAAAATACGTCTTGAAGCGACTTTAAAAGCCCCATCAAGACGTATTTTTGCGCACTGTTTATGTAGCAATCGCTGTCAGCGAAGTGGTGGGATAATACCACGCCAGAATCTGTTTGTAGGTCGACCCCTGCGAAGCCATGTAATCCGCGCCCACCTGGCTCATGCCGACGCCGTGTCCGTATCCTTTTACCACAAAGGTAAAAACATTGTCCTTACAGGTAAGGGTGAAGTTTGCCGAACGCAACCCGAACGCGCTGCGCGCGTCGTTGCCCGTTACGGAGACCCCTCCGATCTCTATGGTTTTCACGGAGCCTGCGGTGGTGCGGCTGACGGCGCCGACCCATTTGGCCGCGTCCGTTCCAAGGCTTGCCTTCGGTGCGGCTTTCAGGGCAGCCGCTTTGAACTGGTCGGCGCTGAGTGTGACCGTGGTCTGGTACCCGCCGGCAAATACGTCCCCGGGGCTTGCGACGGAGACCAGATAGCTGCGCTTTCCGCCCCAGATATCTTCGGAGGTTTCCGTTTTGCCGGAGGAAATGGCATAGTAGGTCGCGTCGGCAAGATCATTTCCGCTTTTGAGCACCTGCCCGTATACGGCGTTTACCACCTGCGTAAGCTTGTTGTAGTATTCGTCGAACTTGGTTCCCCAGCGCTCCTGCATCTGCGCTTTGGTGACGTAAATCTGCCATCCCTGTGTGTCCGCGGAGAAATCCGCGCCCTTGAGCGCAGCCGTGGGATTGGTCTTTTCCTGTGTACGCAGACGGCTGTAATAGGTATACGCGGCGACGCCCTGCGCTTTCAGCGCTTCCGGCTGGGATTCGGGAGACATTTCGGTGACGATTGCGCCGTAAAGAAAATCCCGGTCGTTTACCGTCAGAATCTGATTGCTCTTGGTATCGAGTATCTTGAATTGGGCCGTATTCTGGGCCGCGGGCGCACTGCTTGGCGGTGTCTGGGATACGGGCTGGGACTGCGGTTTTGCCTGCGACTGCTGACCGGACTGTACGGCGGACGAAGAACTTTTGGAGCTCAGCTTGTCTGTCTTGTCCGGAATTTTCGCACCCATGGATAAAAACGGGATCAGGAACATTATCAGAAAAAGCAGAAGTCCCAGTAAGGTTTTGCCTTTCATTTTCAACCACCATTCCTCCGTGCAGTATCAAAT
>ENA-OXEN01000250-OXEN01000250.1-human-gut-metagenome-genome-assembly--contig:-NODE-250-length-12976-cov-15.624952_pt1 | contig 12976 bp, 13 predicted proteins | sample MGYA00249358_ERZ652249 | MGnify/ENA primary metagenome ERZ652249 (study PRJEB26925, sample SAMN05826761) | human gut metagenome | biome: ENVO:2100002; feature: ENVO:00000062; material: ENVO:00002003... | reverse complement strand
CTGAACCGGAACGCGGCGAGTTGACAAATTTCGCAAAATCATATACATTAAAACCATAGTAAATTGATATGGATCAGCAAGGATGTGAGCGCTTGAATTTCATTGTTACCGCGGGCGGAACGCGGGAAAGAATCGACGCGGTCCGAACCATTGCGAACGAGGCCACCGGGAAACTCGGCAGCCTGATTGCGGAAGAACTGGCCGAAAGGCTTCCGGAAAAAGAGCACACCGTCTATTTTCTTTGCGGAACGGGCTCGTGCCTTCCGAAGACAAAGCGTGGAAATATACGCGTCCTGCATATCGAAGGGACCGACCAGCTGCAGGACACGCTGATCGGCCTGCTGAAAGAGCAGGAGATCAACGCGGTCATCCATTCCATGGCGGTGAGCGATTATAAGGTAAGCAGCGTGACGACGCCGGAGCACATTGCGCAGGTGCTGGCGGAAAAATTCCGCGGTGCTCCGTTGCCGCTTTCCGAAGCGGAGTGGGAACAGGCGGTCGCTCAGGCGGTTTTTGCTCGGTCGGTCAGCGCGGAGCACAAGATCAGCTCCGATCTGGCGCATCCGGTGCTGGTGCTGGAAAAAACACCGAAGATTATCGGCCTGATCAAAGACGCCAGCCCGAAGACCCTTCTGGTGGGTTTCAAGCTGCTCAGCGGGGTCAGCCGGAAAGTGCTGATCGATACGGCGTACAGCCAGCTGAAAAAGAATCGCTGTACTTACGTTCTTGCCAACGATATGGATTCCGTCGTACAGGGAAACCACGAGGGATTTCTGGTGGACGGGAGCGGAAGCTATACGGCGTTTTCCGGAAAGGAACAGATTGCGAAGGGCGTCACGGACAGCGTGCTGAAAAAACTGATGGAGGATCAAGAATGAAAAATATGATACTGGGAGTGACCGGAAGCATCGCGGCGTATAAGGCCGCCGATCTGGCCCACCGCTTTTATAAACAGGGATATCAGGTAGAGGTGATTCTGACAAACGGCGCGACGAAATTCGTAACGCCGCTCACGTTTCGCAGCCTGACGCAGAACCGCGTGTATACGGATGTGTTTCAGGACGATTTTCCGCATGAGATCAAGCATATTTCCCTCGCCACGAAAGCGGACGTCGTGCTGATCGCTCCCGCTACCGCCAACATTATCGGGAAGATCGCCTCCGGCATTGGGGACGACATGCTTTCCACCACGATTCTGGCTGTCAGGAACAAACCGGTGCTGATTGCTCCGGCGATGAATACGAATATGTGGGAAAATCCGATTGTACAGGAAAATATTTCTAAATTGAAAAAATACGGCTACCAGTTGATAGAACCGAAGGAAAGCCTGCTCGCGTGCGGAACTCTGGGAAAAGGCGCGCTCGCCGAGCTGGACGATATCTGCAATGCGGTGAACGCCGCCGTAGGGCGGTAATTTGCTTCTGCGTTCGCTTCCATCTTCATAAATTCTCCACAATCTGTTGATAAAATGATGCCAAAACAGATCAGAGGAGTGCATGAAATGGCAAAATCCCAAAAACCAAATTCCGGCCGAAAGGCGATTTATCTCAGCGCGGGTTTTCTGGTCCTTCTGGCCGCGGGTTTCTTTCTTATGAAGGGGCTGACCGCCTCCAAAACGGCTGTTCCGTCCGGCGCGTCGCTGACCAGCGTTGCAGAGACGGGCGCGGACGTTTCCGTTGCCAAAAGCGAGATCACCGAGACGGCGAAGTTTATTCCCTATAACGCCGGGGGTACCAATATGGAACTGATTGCAGTAAAAGCGCCGGACGGCACGATCAGGACGGCGCTGAACACCTGTCAGGTCTGCTATGACTCCGGCAGGGGATACTATGTGCAGGAGGGCGACGAGCTGGTCTGCCAAAACTGCGGGAACCGGTTCCAGATTAGTCAGGTGGAAAAACAGAAAGACGGCTGCAACCCCGTGCCGGTTCCGGAGGACAGTAAAACGGATGACGGAACGACGATTACCGTTTCAAAAGATTTCCTGCAGCAGAGCAAAACCTTGTTTGGAAACTGGAAAAGATGATAAAAAGCAGTACCGCCGGCCGGCAGTACTGCTTTTTCGATCAGGCTTGGAACCCTGCGGAGAATTTCTTCTTCGATCTTCATAAGATCTTCACAGCGGGCTGGTAGGATGCAGCTACAATCATCTTCGGACGGGAGAAATGGTATGGAACGGAAGCTGGCACAGAAAACACTGAAAATAGAGGGCATGACCTGCGCGAACTGTGCCCTGAAAATCGAAAGCACACTCAGCGGGCTTTCCGGGGTGGAAAAGGTGTCCGCAAGCTACGGCAGCGGGACGGCGACCGTCGTTTACGACCCGGAAATCATTCGCCTTGAGGAAATGATTTCCGCGATTGAAGAGCTGGATTATCATGTAATAGACGATAAAAACCTTCGGAACGCAAAAAAAGAAAGCGCCGCGAAGGAACAGGCGGGCGGGACGGCGGACAAAAAATTTGTCAGTCAGCTCATCGGTGTCGGCCTGCTCCTTTTCGCAGGCTATCTGATCGTTCAAAATACGGTCGGCCTGAATTTTATTCCCGAGGTTTCCCAGAATATGGGATACGGAATTCTGTTTGTGGTCGGGCTGATTACCTCCCTGCATTGTGTGGCGATGTGCGGCGGAATCAATCTTTCGCAGTGTGTGTCCTACCGGTACGGGGAAAACGATACGGGGAAATGGGCAAAGCTGAAACCAAGCCTCATGTACAATGCGGGCAGGGTGCTTTCCTACACGGCTGTGGGCGGTATCGTCGGCGGTCTGGGCTCCGTCGTCAGCTTTTCGGGGACGGCGAAGGGGATCGTCGCGATTCTTTCCGGCATTTTTATGGTGATGATGGGCCTGAATATGCTGGATCTGTTTCCGTGGCTGCGTAAATTCGTTCCTCGGATGCCCAAATTTTTCGGCAGCAAAATTTACCGCAATCAGGGGAAGCACGGGCCGTTCTATGTGGGGCTTCTGAACGGGCTGATGCCCTGCGGCCCTCTGCAGGCGATGCAGATTTACGCGCTGGGTACGGGGAGCGTTCTGGTCGGAGCGGCCTCCATGTTCGTTTTCAGCCTCGGCACCGTGCCGCTGATGTTCAGCTTCGGTGCGCTCAGTTCTTTCCTGAGCAGTAAATTCACCCATAAAATGATGAAGGCCAGCGCCGTTCTGGTGATGCTTCTGGGCGTCGTGATGCTCAACCGGGGCTTTGCCCTGTCGGGAATCGGTTTTCCCGGCGTTTCCGCGGCGGCGGCCGGGGGCGGCAATATTGCTCGAATCGAAAACAATGTGCAGACCGTATCGACAACGCTGCAGCCCGGCAGCTACAGCCCGCTTGTCGTACAGAAGGGTGTCCCGGTAAAATGGACGATCAAGGCCGACGCGGACTCGCTGAACGGCTGCAACCGGACCATTACGATTCCGCAGTACAACATTACCAGAACGCTGGAAGAGGGCGGTAACGAGATCGATTTTACCCCCCAGGAAACCGGAAAAATCACCTATACCTGCTGGATGGGGATGATCCGGAGCAATATTACGGTCGTCGATGATCTCGGCAATATTACCGGGCAGGAGGTTGCGCAGGAGTCCGACCTTTCCGCGGGCGGCGCGGCTGCGGCGGGCGGATGCTGCGGCAACACCCCGGCGAGATTCGCGGACGGCGGGGTCCCCGCAGACAGCATCGGCGTTGCAAAAATCAGCGGCAAGGAGCAGGAAGTAACGGTTAAGGTGGACGATCAGGGCTACACGCCCGCGGTGGTCGTTCTTCAGAAGGGAATTCCGGCGAAGATCAAATTTGATACCGGCAGCCTGAACGCCTGTAACAGCGTCATGGTTTTTCCGGAATACGGCGGTCAGCTTGATCTGAGTACGGATAAGGAAACGCCGCCGATTACGCCCGAGCAGGATTTTACTTTCCAGTGCGGAATGGGAATGCTCCACGGCTATGTAAAAGTGGTCGACGACCTTGGCAAGGCGGACCTGAACGCGATCAAAGCCGAGGTGCAGAACTATGTTCCCGCGGGCGGGGGCTCCGGCTGCTGCGGATAATTTTGTGAAAGAGGAAATTTGAATGCTGAAAATTTTTAGACGAATGAAAGCTTCCGTCAAACGCTGTTTGGACCGCATGGCAAAGGAAAACCAGAAGCAGTTTGGCGGCGGGGTGCCCGACTGCTGCAAAATGAACCGTCAGACCAACGACCGGCCACGAAAATAATACGCCGCTTTCAGAATCGGCAGAAAAATATGGTATAATAATGAAAACGGCAGGCTCCTTTTGAAGAAGGGGCTTTTGTCATTGGAGGCGGAAACGGATTGAATCGGAACAGAAAGCGGATTTTGGTTGTGGACGACGAGCCGAAGATTGTGGAGGTCGTGACGTCCTATCTTGAAAAAAGCGGATACGCCGTACGCGGTGTTTTCAGCGGAAAAGAAGCCTATGAAAGCTTTGAAAGGGAAAAACCGTCCCTGATGATCCTCGACTGGATGCTTCCGGACACTACGGGGGAGGAAATCTGCCGGGCGCTGCGGCGGAAGTCCGACGTCCCCATCATTATGCTGACCGCCAAAGTGGAGGAGGAGGACATCCTGCACGGGCTGCAGATCGGCGCGGACGATTACGTGACCAAGCCGTTCAGCCCCCGCCAGCTTGTGGCGCGGGTGGAGGCGGTCCTTCGCAGGACGGAAGGCGACTCGTCCCCGGTTTTTTCTTTTCGCCGGGGAGAACTGGTCGTGGATATGGACGGTTACGACGTTATGCTGAACGGCCGTCCGGCCGGTCTGACCCCCAATGAATTTAAAATCGTCGGCGCGCTGGCAAGGCATCCGAACAAGGTGTTTACCCGCGAAGAGCTGATCGCCATTGTCAGCGGGGAAGATTTTAACGGATTTGACAGGGTCATTGATACCCATATTAAAAATATCCGCCAGAAGATCGAAACGGACACCAGAAATCCGGAGTATATTCTGACGGTTCACGGAGTCGGTTACAAGTTCGGAGGCGATTGAGCTGAAATACAGTTTAAAATCCAAATTGTCGTTTTCCTATGCGGTGATGTCGCTTCTGATGGTCGCCCTCATCAGCTTCTGCATCAACGTTCTGCTGCAGAACCGTTTTCAGGATTATGTCATCAACCAGCGGGAGCAGAGAAACAGCGAGATCATCAGCATGATCGAAAAGCAGTATAACGGGCTGAACGGCGGCTGGAATACGAACGTCATTGAAAACATCGGCGTAAACGCCTTGGAACAGGGAGTCATTGTCCGGCTGAAGAACGCGGAAGGGAAAACGGTGTGGGACGCCACGGTGCACAACAACGGCCTTTGCGTACAGATGCTGACCCACATGTCCGAAAATATGAACAGCCGCTATCCCGGCTTCAAGGGCGGGTATGAGCAGAAGACGTATTCCGTCAAAGCCGGTGCAAAGGAAGTCGGGCACGTCGAACTGGGGTATTACGGCCCTTATTATTTTACGGACAACGACATCGATTTCCTCAACAGCGTCAACACCATCCTGATTGCGGTGGGAATTCTGTCGCTCGTAATGGCGCTGATTCTGGGGACCTTTATGGCGAAGCGGGTGAGCGGGCCGATTTCCAAATCCATCCTTGCCGCGGGGCAGATTGCAAAGGGAAATTTCCGTCAGAGAATCGCGGAAAACTCCGGAACGAGGGAAATGGCGCGCCTGACGGATACCATCAACTATCTGGCGGACTCTCTGGAAAAGCAGCGGGACTTAAGAAAGCGGATGACCGCCGATGTCGCCCATGAGCTAAGGACGCCCCTTGCGAATCTGCAAAGCTCCATGGAGGCAATGCTGGACGGAATTTGGGAACCGGATGAGGCCCGGCTGCAAAGCTGCCATGAAGAAATCATCCGGCTGAATCGTCTGGTCGGCGATCTGGAAAAGCTGGAACGGTATGAGGCGGAAAACGCATCCCTTTCGTTTTCCGAATTCGACGTATCCGATCTGATCCGGCACCTTCTGCATAATTTTGAGTCGGAGTTCCACAAAAAAGGCGTCTTACTCTCCTTTGAGGGGGAACCGGAAATCCTTCACGCCGACCGGGATAAAATCAGCCAGGTCGTCACCAACCTTGTTTCCAACGCGCTCAAATATACCCCGGACGGCGGACAGGTACAGGTGCGCGTGCGCACGGCGAAGCACAGTGCCGAGCTGATCGTCAGCGACAGCGGAAAGGGGATTCCGCCGGAGGATTTGCCGTACATCTTTGAACGGTTTTACAGGGCGGACCGGTCGCGCAACAGACTGACCGGCGGCCTGGGTCTGGGGCTTACGATTACGAAGGCCATTGTGGAAGCCCACCGTGGAACCATTGAGGTCGTCAGCGAGGTTGACAGGGGAACTACCTTTACAGTCATCCTGCCGCAGTCCGGGTAATCCATGGAAATTCAATAGAAGCATCATTGATTTTACCGGCCGTTTACCGTGTGATACGGAAAGGAGCGGATTCCGTGACTTGGTAACAGGATGCCGGCGCGTTTTATGAAAACAGGGCGGTAAGGGATTGTAATCTTGAAACGTGAGTGTTATAGTGAAAATGTCGATATCATTAAAACAGCAGAAAGGTGATAAACATGGAATTTATTGAGAGTATTATTGAGAGAGCGAAACAAACGAAAAAGACGATCGTCCTGCCGGAGAGCGGCGATATGAGAACCCTGCAGGCCGCCGCGGAGGTTTTGGAAAAGGGAATCGCCAATTTGATTCTTGTGGGCGACGAAGCGAAGATCAAAAAACAGGCCGGCGGGCTGGATCTTTCAAAAGCAAAGTTTGTAAATCCTCTGACTTCCTCCAGCCGCGAGGAGTATATTCATACATTTTACGAGCTGAGAAAAGCAAAGGGCATCACGCCGGAAAAGGCGGAGCAAATCATGGCGGACAACGTTTTCTGGGCCGTGATGATGGTGAAAAAAGGCGATGCGGACGGAATGGTTTCCGGCGCGGCGCACTCCACGGCGGATACGATCCGTCCGGCACTGCAGATCATTAAGACCGCTCCGGGCGTAAAGCTCGTTTCCAGCTTTTTTGTTCTTTCCGTTCCCGACTGCGAATACGGCTACGAGGGCAACTTCGTTTTCGCGGACTGCGCGCTGAATATTAACCCCAACGCGGACGAGCTTTCCGAAATTGCGATCGCGTCGGCAAAGTCATTCAAAAATATGGTCGGAGCGGAGCCGAAGGTCGCTATGCTGTCCTTCTCCTCGTACGGAAGCGGCAAAGACGAGCTGGTAGACAAAGTGGCGGAAGCGACGAAGCTGGCAAAGGAAAAAGCACCGGAGCTTTTACTCGACGGGGAACTGCAGGCGGACGCGGCGCTGGTACCGAGCATCGGCCAGTCCAAGGCAAAGGGAAGCAACGTAGCCGGTCAGGCCAACGTTCTGGTTTTCCCGGACCTGAACTGCGGCAATATTTCGTATAAGCTGGTACAGAGACTGGGGAAAGCGAAAGCGTTCGGCCCGGTACTGCAGGGAATCGCAAAGCCGGTTAACGACCTGTCCAGAGGCTGTTCGGCACAGGATATTGTCGGCGTCGTCGCCATGACGGCGGTACAGGCTCAGTCCTGACCTGTATTTTTATAAGGACTTTCTTCAGAAGCTAACCGATAGATCGCTTTTCCTTTGCCGGCTTCCTCTTTGAGGGAGCCGGCAGGCGAAACCTGAGCTTTCACTCCCTCCGGCGCGCCACCTCCCTTACGGAGGAGGCTGTTTTCCCATACCGGACAAGTTCTTAGACACTCTGAGCCGTGCGTTTACGCGCGGCTTTTTATATACAGAAAAATACCGCCGTTTTACGGGCGGTATTCTAAGAAAGAAGAGAAATATGAAAAAGATATTGAAACCCTCACCTGAGGTGCTTGTAATTGATTTTCCGGCGCTTGCGCCGATATTGCGTCGCAAATTAAGACCGGAGATCCAAATGTATTTGCGATAAGTATAGTATAGGCATATTATGTGTATTTATGGTGAAGTTGACTTGAAAATTTCGAAAAATCTTTTTCAATATTTTAGAGGGGAGAGCTGTTTCCTTCTTTTCAAAAAGACCCGGAGGGATGTTTACAAACGTCCCTCCGGGTCCGGCTTTAGATATAGAACATGAATCCGCCTTCCTGTGTCCTCTTTTCCACATCATCCGCAATATCATAAAGAGTTATCTTTTTCAGCTCCGTTTCAATTGCGTTGTCGATGACGGAAAAAACGGAGTGCTGCATGGCCTGTTCCATTGCGGGGGCTTTCTTTTTCACCGATTCTTCCGTTTTCTCGAACAGGGACTGTTCCAGCGACCGCAGGATGACGTATGCATTTATTTTTTGAGGGGGTATTGCAAGCTTGTACCCGCCCTGTGCTCCTTTGACGGCGATTACCAGCTCGGCCCTTTTTAAAAGGGAAAACACCTGCTCCAAATAAATTTTGGAAATCCCCAGCTTTTCCGATATGCTCACAATCGTAATACATTCATTGGCGGTATAATTCTGCGCCATGGTAATCATGGCGGCCAGTCCGTACCTTCCTTTTGAAGAAATTCTCATGGGTTTCTCCTTTATAAAGATCATATTTTTTAGAATACCTATTTATCATATCTTGAAAGAAGGATTTCGTCAAGAGGGGCGCGGTTTTTTCGGGTTACCGCAATGCCTGTTCCAGGTCGCCGGTCAGGTCCTCCGCGCTTTCCAGTCCGACGGAAAGACGCAGCAGGCGCTCGTTGATTCCCTTTGCTTCCCGCTCCGCTTTGGGAACGTCGGCGTGCGTCTGCAGCATCGGATAGGTAATCAGCGTTTCCACCCCGCCGAGGCTTTCCGCGTATTGGATCAGCCCGACGTGCTCCAAAAGCTGTTTTGCCGTCTGCTCACAGTCCACCTCAAAGGAGATCATTGCCCCGAACCCGGAGGACTGCCTTTTTGAAATCGCATATCCCGGGTCTTCGGGCAGGCCGACATAGTGCACCGCTTTGATCTTTTTCTGTGCGCGGAGCCAGCGGGCGAGCCGCATCGCGTTTTCCTGCTGCTTTTCCATGCGCACGGCAAGCGTCTTAATGCCGCGGATCAGAAGCCAGCTGTCAAACGGGGGAAGGCACGCGCCCGTGGTTGTGCTCAGTACCTGCAGCCGGTCATAGAGCTGCGGGTCGGCGGTGACGACAAAGCCGGCAAGGGTGTCATTGTGCCCGCAAAGATATTTTGTCCCGCTGTGTACGACGATATCGGCCCCCAGCTTCAGCGGCTGCTGGAAATACGGGGTCAGAAACGTGTTGTCCACAATGAGCAGCAGACTCCGTTCTTTGGTGATTTTTGAAACGGCTTCAATGTCGGTCACCTGCATCATCGGATTGGTGGGAGTTTCGATAAACACGGCTTTGGTTTCCGGTCTGATACGGGACTCGATCAAAGCGGGGTCGGAAGTATTTACAAAGTCGAAGGTAAGACCGTTTTTAATGGATATCTGGTGAAAGTAACGGTGGGAGCCGCCGTAGAGATCATCAGACGCGATGATGTGGTCGCCGGGCGAAAAAAGCTCCATAAGGGTCGCGATGGCGGCCATTCCGCTGGAAAAAGCCTTGGCACCCGCGCCGCCTTCCAGCGCAGCGACCGTTTTTTCAAGATGCTCCCTTGTGGGATTCTGCAGCCGCGAGTAGTCGTAGCCCGTGCTTTGGCCGACCAGGGGGTGTGCAAAGGTGGCCGACTGAAAAATAGGTACGCTCACGGCGCCGGTACAGTCGTACCGGTCGGAACTTCCGTGTATACAAAGTGTGGTAAAATCCATATTCCCGTCTCCTGTCTGAATCATATTAGAGAGAAATGCGTATCCTAAGCAGATAACCGGGTGCGGCTATCTGCCCGCGCATTCGCGCAATTCCTCCATTTCGTCCGGGGCCGGTGATGAGAATGGGCGAACAGTGCGCCCTTGAAAATTTTTTCATCACATTCTCCAAGTCCTAGTAATATTATATGTATTAAATAATAATCTAAAACAAGGGCTCTGTCAAGAGCCCGCGCCGGGAAATCCCGCTTGCAATCTCCTTGCCGGCCTTGACAAGCGGATTTGTTCCGGTTAAAATATTTTTATATATTAAACATATATGAAAATTTGCATATCCTAAATTATTAAATTTGAACGGAGGTTTCCTGTAAATGTCGAAGATTTATCATAGTCTGACCGATTTGATCGGAAAAACACCTTTGCTGGAGCTGTCAAACTTTGAAAAGAAGCATGACCTGAAAGCCGCGGTCGTTGCTAAGCTGGAGTATTTTAATCCCGCGGGGAGCGTTAAGGACAGAATCGCCAAAGCCATGATCGACGACGCGGAAGAAAAGGGCCTTTTAAAGGCGGATTCCGTCATTATTGAACCGACCAGCGGCAATACCGGTATTGGCCTTGCTTCCGTCGCGGCCGCCAGAGGATACCGGGTAATTCTCACCATGCCGGAAACCATGAGCATGGAGCGCCGGAACCTTTTAAAGGCTTACGGGGCGGAGCTTGTGCTGACGGACGGCAGCAAGGGGATGAAGGGAGCGATCCAGAAAGCGGATGAGCTTGCCAAAGAGATTCCGAATTCCTTTATTGCCGGCCAGTTTGTCAATCCCGCCAATCCGCAGATTCACCGGGAGACAACCGGCCCGGAAATCTGGGAGGACACCGAGGGCAAGGTCGATTTCTTTGTCGCGGGGATCGGCACCGGCGGAACCATCACAGGCGTCGGGGAATATCTGAAATCCAAAAATCCCGGCGTCAAGATCATTGCGGTGGAGCCGTTCGATTCGCCGGTCCTATCCGAAGGCAAGGCCGGACCGCATAAAATTCAGGGAATCGGCGCGGGCTTTGTGCCAAAGGTGCTCAACACGGCGGTGTATGACGAAATTATCAAGGTGAAAAACGAAGACGCTTTCCGGACCGGCAGGGAGCTTTCCAAAACAGAGGGCCTGCTCGCGGGAATCTCTTCCGGAGCGGCGCTGTGGGCGGCCGCCGAGCTGGCAAAGCGGCCGGAGAACGCCGGAAAAACGATTGTGGCGCTATTGCCGGATACCGGGGAAAGGTATTTATCCACCCCGCTTTTTTCTGAATAATATCCCCACACAGAGCAGCGGGCCAGGGCGATCTTACTGATTGCCCCGGCCCGTTTGCCGTTTTTCGGCAATCCGGAGCGGCAGGCGGTTTTATTTTACCATTTCCAGGATAAACTGATTGGCGGCCTCCAGGTCGGCGTCGTTGGGATGCCCCTTGGAAATGCCCCCGACGAGCTTGAACGGCCCGTAGGTGTCAAATCCCTTGCAGGCAAAGTCCCCGGCGATGACAGCGCCCTTCTTTTTCAGCAGGTTATTCAGAGCACTGTGGCTTGCGGTACTTCCCATTCCGCTCGTAGAAAACACGAAGACCGGTTTGCCGTTCAGGCTGAGCCCCTCCAAGGCCTCCATCAGCCCGCTGTAATGTTTTCCGTAGGCGATACCCGCGCCGAATCCGATCATGTCATAATCCGAAAGCTTTTTATTTTTGATTCCGTCCGCTTTGCAGAGTTCTGCACCGGCAGTCTCCGCCATAGCGGAGGCGATCTTTGCCGTGTTGCCGTGATGGTAGGAGTCGTAAACAATCAGGCATTTTTTCAAAAAAGATTCCTCCTAAAATAAAATCGGTCCGTACTGTCTCTATGATAGTATGATGAAGGGAGAGATGCAATATTCCCGTGGTGAAAATCAATGTTTTATTTTCGGGCGGTACAAAGCCGATACGGACGGCTTTTGGGAGGAAGGTACAATTTTATTGAAGAATTACAGAAAAATATTGGTTATAAACTTGACAAACTATATCCAGAATGATACACTGGGATCAATGAATAAAAGCTTCCATTTTACGGGGCGGAGGGGTTTTATCTGCTGATTACAAGGGAAACGGATTACGCGCTGCGCATTCTGCGCGCGGTGTCCCACGGGGAACAGCTTACGGCCGGGGATATCTGCCGGCGGGAACTGCTGCCGCAGCAGTTTGTATATAAAATTCTCAAAAAGCTGGAACGGGCCGGTCTGGTTCAAATCACCCGCGGTGCGGGCGGCGGATGCCGGTTGACTGCGGATCTGAAAAAGGTGAGTCTTTACGACCTGACGGAAGTGATGGATGCGGAAAAGCTTATCAGCGCCTGTATGCAGCCCGGGTTTCAGTGCGCGTGGCAGCAGAAATGCAGCGCTCCCTGCACGGTTCATCGGCAGCTTTCCCGAATTCAGGGAATTCTGGACATCGAGCTACGTGCGGTCAGCCTTTATCAGATGCTGTTTCAGGCGGATTAAGCCTGCGAAAAAAGCACTCGGCGCGGCCGACCTTTTTTTGCGATTAAACTGGATAAGATTTATCAAGTATGTTACTGTCTGAGCGGAGGCTGGTTTTTCCGGTCTGCCGCGTTTCCTTACGATTCTGTTTTATAAATTTCCTATGGAATTCATAAAATGAAATATAATGATTATGAAAAGGGAGGAATCAATATGTCTTTTAAAACAACGGAAAATCACGAAGCTCTCCGTGCAAAAGTCCGGGAGTTCGCCGAGGCGGAGGTGAAGCCGCTGGCGTTCCTGCTGGACAAGGAGAATAAATTTCCTGCGGACATTGTCACAAAAATGGGGCAAATGGGGCTGATGGGAATCCCTTACCCCAAGGAGTACGGCGGTGCGGGTCTGGACATGGTCAGCTATGCCGTTGCCGTGGAGGAACTGGCCCGGGTGGACGGCGGCACCGGCGTGATCCTCTCCGCGCACACCTCGCTCGGATCGTGGCCGATCTTCGCCTACGGCACGGAAGAGCAGAAACAGAAATACCTGATTCCGCTGGCCAAAGGCGAAACGCTGGGCGCTTTCGGCCTGACCGAGCAGAACGCGGGCAGCGACGCGAGCGGAACGGAAACCACCGCCGTGCTGGACGGCGACCATTATGTCTTAAACGGCGGCAAGATTTTTATTACCAACGCCGACAAGGCGGATACTTATG
>ENA-OXEN01000246-OXEN01000246.1-human-gut-metagenome-genome-assembly--contig:-NODE-246-length-13061-cov-15.899047_pt1 | contig 13061 bp, 15 predicted proteins | sample MGYA00249358_ERZ652249 | MGnify/ENA primary metagenome ERZ652249 (study PRJEB26925, sample SAMN05826761) | human gut metagenome | biome: ENVO:2100002; feature: ENVO:00000062; material: ENVO:00002003... | reverse complement strand
GTGATAGCCACAAAATATGTAAAATTGAGGAACGGGGCATCTAATAAGTTTATACTGATCCACAAGATAGTAAATAAAAAATATAAAATGATTTTTGTCCTTTTTTTCAAATATTGAGGCTCATACATTTGGTTCATAAAGTCAAACAAAATCGCGGTACCGGCGCTGCACGATATCACGTAAGAGAGCCATTTAATGGTTGTTTCTAACATATCATCATCTCTTTATTAACATATTAAAATTGTTTTTCAAAAAAGAGTGAAATTCCGCTTTGAATTTCACCGCTCTTTTCTGAGATATCGGAATTAAATCGCCACTTGTCAGAGTAACGTCATATCCCTTAATACTCGATATATATAGCAGGTTAATCACAAAACTTTTGTGCGGCATGGAAAACCCATATGGTTTGAAACTGTTAAAAATATTATTAATACTATCATTAATTTTATAGGTTCTTTCCTTTGCCACAATTTCAATTTTGTGATCGCAGGATTCAAAATAATAAATATCTTCCAGGTTAAGCGTTTTGATTCCTAAATTCGTATCAAAAGTAAAGGTGATTTTATTTTTCTCCATTTTCGTATATTCGACGGCGTCGTCCAACTGTTTACAAATCGTCTCATAAGTAAACGGTTTCGTTACATATCCAAAAGCTCTGACGGAAAAAGCGTCTGTTTGATAGTTTGAAAAATTCGTTACATAAATAATTTTGACGTTCTTATCCTTCGAGCGGATTACTTTGGCAACTTCAATGCCGTCCATTTGATCCATCCGAATATCCAAAAAAATAATATGAAATTTTTTTGTGCTTTGTAATAATTCCTCCCCTTTTGCAAATAAACTTGTAAACATTCTGATACTTTTCTCATTGCAATACTTTGCAATCATGGTGTTCAGCTGATCCAATTCGTATTTATCGTCATCGCAAATAGCAATTTCCAACATATAATCACCTGTCTTTAATTCGTTTTTCCACTACATTACTTATTAAACCCATATCAAATCAAATTGTCAAGATTCCTGAAAAATTTTGTATTGATTATGAGGAAATAAAGAGAACACGTCGTGTCTGTCTTTCCTATTCTTCTTTTACAATCATACAAAATTCTGCCCTCTCCGCCGGATGGCTGAGAGGGCATTTTCAGGAATTCGTATTTTTGTTCTCTGCAGAATCCCGGCAGGCGGCGTCCAGCATCCTGCCCTTCCCCCACTCATTGATGATTTCCAGCGCAGGCAGCAGCTGCTTGCAGCTTTCAGTCAGGGAATACTCCACATGGGGCGGTATCTGGCAGATTTCCGTACGCAGTACCAGACCGTTTTTCTCCAGGCCATTCAGTGCTCTGGTCAGCATGATATTGGTGATTCCGTCCAGATGCCGTTTCAGCTCGTTGTAGCGCATGCTTTCCTTCGCGGAAAGTTCCCAGATAATCGGCAGCCTCCATTTTCCCCCGATAATTTCCAGAGCATGTGCCACTGCGCACTTTTTGCTGTGAACCGATTTTATTTTTTCCTGTTCTTCTGGCATATGATTTCTCCCGCTTTAAGGCACAAAAATGTGCGTACTTGTAGATATGTTCCCTGCTGAATATACTAATAGATAAAGAACCGCGCAGAGCGATGAATGTCGCACTTCCGCGCGGCAAAAATAAACAAAAAGGTGGAGATGCAGATGAAATTCATAGAACTTGCACAGGACCGGTATTCCCTTCGCAAATTCAGCGAAAAACCGGTGGAGAAAGAAAAACTCGACCTTGTGCTGCAAGCGGGCAGGCTGGCCCCGACCGCCTGTAATAATCAGCCGCAAAAAATTTTAGTCATTGAAAGTGAGGAAGCGGTTGCAAAGCTGAAGGGCTGCACCCGGTACCATTTTGACGCACCGATGGCGCTGCTGGTCTGCTACGACAATACGGTAAGCTGGAAACGCAGCTACGACAGCAAAGACAGCGGAGATGTCGACGCAAGCATCGTCGGCACCCACATGATGCTGCAGGCCGCAGAGCTTGGGCTGGGTACCACCTGGGTCGGGCATTTTGATCCCGACGCCGTGATAAAAGCCTTTTCTATTCCGGAAAATCTGGTGCCGGTCGCCCTGTTCCCACTGGGATACCCCGCGGATGACGCCGAACCGAACCCCAAACTGCACCCAAGCAGAAAACCGGTAGAGGAAACCGTATTTTACAACCGGTTTTCCTGATATACGGGCTTTTCAAAACAAACGTCAGGAGGATTTCCTATGATTCAAAATGAAGTGCTGAACTGCATTCACAAGCGCAGAAGCACCCGCCGGTTCCAGGAGCGCCAGATCGAGCCCGAACAGCTGGAAACTCTGCTCGACGCCGCAATCTGGGCGCCCAGCGGAAGCAACAGCCAAAGCTGGCTGTTTACCGCTGTTCAAAACAGAGAAACCCTGCTTCAATTGAACGAAGTGGTGAAAGAAGGCTTCCAGAACTGGGTTCCGGACGACAATTATCCCGGAAAAGTCAGGGCCAAAGCCAGCTCGGAAAAGGAAAACTACAATTTTTATTACCATGCACCGACCCTTGTTATCGCGTCGAACCGGCCGGATTACGAAAACGCCATGGCGGACTGCGCTCTTGCACTGGAAAACATCTTTTTAGCCGCGCAGTCGATTGGACTGGGTACCTGCTACATCAATCAGCTGCACTGGCTGAGAAGTGACCCCGGCGTGCGCGAATTTCTGTTTCAGCTCGGGATTCCCAGAGAGCACACCATCTGCTCCGCGGCCGCGATCGGGTATATCGGCGCAGAGTCAGCCGCTCTGCCGCGCAAAGAAGGGACTATCCGCATTATCAAATAAGGGACTTTCCTTTCATACGCCGGGCGGCAGCTTGTCCTCCATGAAACTGCTTCAGAAAGCATCGCTTTTTGGAGCAGTTTTACTTGCTTCCTTTTACCGTTTCGGCAGCGCAAGCTGCGGAAGAGGGATGAACGGGTCCGGGTCCTCAACATGTTCTCCGATCATTTTTTCCATCCAGATCATGTCGTACCAGGTGTGAAATTTATATCCGCACTTGGTAAAATGCGCGACGGTCTTGTATCCCAGATGCTCATGAAAGCCGACGCTTTCCGTATTGGAACAGGTAATGCAGGCATTGAGATTGATGACATTCTGTTGCTTTAAAATTGCTTCCAGCGCCTGATAAAGCTTTTTTCCTGTCCCTTTCGCTTTGCAGCCCACTTTAACATAAGCCGTGGTCTCCACCGCCCAATCATAGGCGGCGCGCCCTTTGAACGCGCAGGCATAAGCATAGCCGATAACGGAGCCGTTTCGCACTGCCACCAGATAAGGATATTTTTTCAGGGTATTTCGGATTCTCTGCGTAAATTCTTCGATGACCGGTACATCATATTCAAATGTAATCGCCGTATCCGTAACGTACGGCGCGTAGATGTCCAGTATCTGCTGCGCGTCCGATTCCAAGGCCATACGAATGGTGATCGTTTTATCCATATCAGGTTCTTCCTTCCGCTGAGTGATCCTATCAAAACAAAGGATGACTGAGCGTCTTTTTTTCTTTATTCTACCACGACTTACGGGAATTGAAAATCAGCATGATCATAATTTTTGCAATAAAAGCAACCATGCCGCCCCATAACAGAGCGGCATATCGCAAGAAACTTTCATCTGGAAGACTTATTACTATCTCAGAGCCCAAATTACTATTTCTCATAGCACCCCATTATTTTACTAAAAAAGGAGCGTGCTTGCAAATGTAAATGATGGCAGGAAATCATGAAAATCATGCCTACTGTCTCTCGGATGTTCCAAGCGGAGACCCGGTTCATCCCCCGAGCGGCCGGCTCCACCTGCACAGCAGGTCTGAAAGCAGGTCGATAGCGACAAACAGGGCAAAGCCAACAATGGAAATCACGATAATTCCCGTATACATATCGATGTAATCGATTCTTGACCATGCATCCAGAATGTAATAGCCCATACCGTATTTTGTTCCGTAGCCCTCCACAAAAAACAGGACGGATACCGCGGTTCCCAGAGAAACGCGAATGCTGGTGAACAGCTCCGGCAAAATGGCGGGCAGCGTGATATGCCGGATAATCTGCACGGGGCCCGCTCCCGCGCTGACGGTTACCAGATAAACGGAGGGGTCGATGTTGCGGACGCTGTCCCTAGCGGCAACAATCACCTGAAAGACGATGATCAGAAAAATAATGGCCACCTTGGAGCCGTCCCGCATGCCCCACAGGATCATGGCGACCGGCAGAAAGGCCGTCTTGGGAATGGGGTAGCTAAAGTAGATGAGCGGGTACAGAATCTTGTTGGCGCTCCCGGAATACGCCATCAGGATGCCGACCGGGACCCCCACCGCAAGAGAGAGACCCAGACCGACCGCGATTCTTTTCAGGCTGGCGAGGATATGGAGGAAAATATGGTTCGAAAAAGCGGTGCCGAAATTTAGGTAAATGACCGCCGGGTCCGGGATGACCGTTGTGCGCATCAAAAGATACGCTAGAAACCAGAGGACATTTAAAAGCAGAAAGCCCTGCAAAAACAGCAGGCACTTATTCAGCAGTCTGTTCAATATCGCCCCGCCTTTCGCCCTCCGGCCCCAGTTTTTCATGAAGAACCCGTTTCGCTGTCAGGTAATCCACCGCCTCCGGGTCGGATTGCCCGAAATAAGGATTTTTCATAGAATACCGGAGCATCCCGCGGCGGTTCCCCATGACCGCAACGGTGTTTCCCAGATACAGTGCCTCTTCAATGCTGTGGGTCACCAGAATCGTGATCGGCCGGTTCCGCTTCCATATCCGTAAAAACAGCTCCCGCGCGTCCTGTCGGGTAATCGCATCCAGTGCGGAAAAGGGCTCATCCATCAAAAGCAGGTCGGGATTGAAAATAAACGCCCGCGCGAGCGCCGCGCGCTGGACCTGACCGCCGCTGAGCTGCGCGGGATACCGGCGCAGCAGCCGCGAAACGTCCAGCGCGTCGCAGATTTCGCCGATCTCCCGTCTGCGCTCTTCGGTGACGGGCTCTCTGCGGAGCTTGAGCGGAAGCAGGCAGTTTTCCCCGACCGTCTTCCACGGAAGCAGCCCGCAGTTCTGAGGAATCACCCCGATCTTATGCGTTCTGGGGTTCAGAGGCCGCTTTTCTCCTTCAATCACGCTATCTACGCTGCCGCCGTTCAGGGGGAGCATCCCCGCCAGCGCGTTGATCAGCGTCGACTTGCCGCAGCCGGAAGGCCCGAGTATGGCAAGGACCTCCCCCTCCTCTATTTGCAGGGAGAGTCCTTCAATCACCGGCGTTCTGCCTTTTTTGGTTTTGTAGCTAACCGTTACCTGATCGATTACAAGCATCTTGCTCTCCCTATAATTCCGCCGTTACGATTCGGAATAAACGTCATACACCATCTGGTCATACTGCAGGGTCGGCTTGCAGAGGCCCTTTTTGCTTGCCCACTGCACAGCGTTTTCCACTTCCTCCTTGGCGGGGAGCTTGCTGGTACGGAAGGGCTTCACCGTGATCTTGCCGATCATTTCCTCCGGGTAGCCCACCGCCTTGATCACGGTTTTTTCATATTTGCGGATATCCGTATGGTTCATATAGTCCACGGCCTCGTTATAGGCCTGATACAGCTTGTGGATCGCGTCGGCCTTGCTGTCCAGCGCGGTCTTTGAAAATGCGGAAACCGCCGGGTACAGCCCAAACTGGTTCGCGCTGCCCAGATAAACGGCCCCGTCGTTCAGCGCCAGGGTGGCGAAGGGCTCCGGCAGCAGGCCGAGGTCGATTTTTTTGTTGCGCAGAAGCTCCAGACGGTCCGGAATTTTCGGGACCACTTCCTTCACAACGTCGTCGCCGGTCATGTCATTATTGCTTAAAATATCTTCCAGCGTGTACTCGATCAGCGTTTTCTCGGAGATCGCGATGCTTTTCCCTTTGATCTGGCTGATATCCTTGATGCCCGTATCCTTACCGGCAACAAGGATGTAGTCCCCGTCGGTAATCCCGGTGATTTTAACGTCCAGCCCGGCGTTCTGATACATGCAGACCCCGATAAAATCGGTCAGCACGCCGTCCAGTTCCCCCGCCTGCAAAGCGGCGTCCCGGTCCTTTGATGAGGTAAAGACCTCCAGATCAAGCTGGAAGCCGTATTTTTCGGCGAGCTTGTTTTCATTGATCAGCACATAAGGAATCACGTCGGAGGACGACATCATCCCGATGCGGATGACCGGTTTCTCCGTATTGCCGGACACGCTGCCCGACGTACTGGACGCACTGCCTGCTGCGTTCTGCGGTGCGCATCCCGCCGTGAACGCCATAAACAAAAGAACAAAAACTGCTATGATTTTATTTTTCATGATTTCCTTTCCACCTTTGATAACAATCGTTTTCAATTTCAAGGCTGTCCAGCACCTTGCCCGCGACAAAACCGACGATCTCGTCCAACGTCTGCGGATGCCCGTAAAACCCGGGCATGGCGGGCAGGATGGTCACGCCGAGTTCCGAAAGCTCGGCCATTCTTCTGAGGTGAACCGTCGACAGCGGCGTTTCCCGGGGGACCAGCACCAGCCTGCGTTTTTCCTTGATCATGACGTCGGCGGCACGGGTCAGAAGCGTTTTGGTAATGCCGCAGGCGATTTCGGCCACGGTGGACATGGAGCACGGCAGAATCACCATGGCGTCGCAACGGAAAGAGCCGCTCGCGACCGGAGAAAACATGTTTTCGTTGTCCTCGAGAACGATCTTTGCCCTTCTGCTGCTCCAAAGCCGCACCTTTTCCTCCAGGACCGCCCCGGTTTCATAGGTCAGCACTTTGCGGCCCTGTTCGGAAGCAATCAGATGGATTTCCAGCTCCTGCTGCGACAGCGCTTCCATCACGCGCAGAAAATACGCGCTTCCGCTCGCCCCCGTGATTCCCACGATGATTCTCTTCATGTTATCCCTTCCTAAACAAACGCATCCAGAAGCCCGAACACCAGCAGGACGATGCTCACGAGCTGGTTCACGCTGTAGGACGCAATATTGACATGGGTCAGATTGTCGGGAGACACCATCCGGTACTCCGCGGTAAACAGGGCGGCGATGACCGCCACACCTACATAATAGATCACGCCGAACCGCGGCACAAGAAGGCCGATGACGACGAGGCAGATCAGGGTGATGGTGTGGAACAGCATGGCAATACGCAGGGCGTTTTTCACGCCGAAGGCAACGGGGATGGAATGCAGCCCGTTCTGTCTGTCAAAGTCATAATCCTGCGAGCCGTAGATAATGTCGAACCCGGCGACCCACAGGGTATTGGCGGCGCCCATAACGAGCGGGACCAGCGCGGGCTTTCCCGTGACGGCAAGCCACGCGCCGACCGGCGCACAGGCGCAGGTGACGCCCAAGATCAGGTGGCACAGAAAAGTGAACCGTTTGCAGTAGGAGTAAATAATCAGCAAAAACAAAGCGACCGGGGACAGGGCAAAACAGACCCAGTTCAGCCGGTACGCTCCGTACAGCATAACGAGGAAACAGACCGCGGTAAACACAACGACCTCGCCTTTTTTCATTTCTCCCTTTGGAATCTGGCGGCCGGCCGTGCGCGGATTTTTCGCGTCGATCTTCGCGTCGATCACACGGTTGACGGCGTTCGCGCCCGTGCGCGCACCCAGAAAGCAGACCACGATCCAAAAGACGGTGGAAGCTCCGGGAAGGCCGTTCGCCGCCAGCACCATGGAAACCAGCGCAAAGCTGAAAGAAAAAATCGTGTGCGAAAACATGACCAGCTTGCCGTATGATTGAATCTTATCGATAATTTTAGTCAAACCCATATTCGTTCCACCTTTTGTTGACCTGCCGCTTCATCGCGTCCGTCATGACGATATCATCCGGCCAGGGGCGGGTCAGACCCTCCTGTTTCCATTTTTTCGTAGCGTCCACACCGATTTTAAAATCGATGACCGCAACGTCCCTTTTGGCGTCTATATTATTGAACACCTTCCACATCACGGTGGAAAGGTCCCTCGTATCCACATCCTCGTCCACCACGATCACAAACTTGTCCGGGTGGTTCCAAAGATAATTTTCGACCAGCTCCCTGCCCTTTCCCGGGCGGTCCTTGCGGACGGGCAAAATTCTGAACGTATCGGTAACCTCGTCGTTGTAGCCCCTCGCGGGGCTGGCGGCGTCGATTCCCAGCCGGCACCCGTACAGCGCTCGGTTGGAGGAATGATCGAGCGCGTCCAGCGGACCTTCCGAAAAAAGCAGGCTCTGCGGCCCGCTGACATTTTTCAGCACCGCGTCCCGCACGGCGGCCAGGTTTTGAACGTCCACGGATTCGTCCACGGCGACAATCAGCTTCGTATACATCATTTGCCCCATGCCCCAGACCGCGTTCATCACCTTGCGCGCGCAGCCGGGGTATTTGTTTTTGATCGAAACAATGGCGCAGTTGTGAAAAACCCCTTCCAGCGGCAGGTTCAAGTCCACCAGCTCCGGAATCTGCATCCGCAGCAGCGGGAGGAAAATACGCTCCGTCGCCTTTGCCATATAGCAGTCTTCCATCGGCGGCTTGCCCACAACCGTAGCGGGATAGACGGCTTCCCTTTTATGGGTGATACAGGTCACATGAAATTTCGGATAATAATCCGCAAGGGAATAATAACCCGTGTGGTCGCCGAACGGCCCTTCCAGCACCGGTTCTTCCGCGGGGTCTACGTAACCTTCCAGCACAAATTCGGCGTCCGCTGGAACATAGATGTTATTCGTAATGCATTTGACCATTTTAACCCTTTTCCTGCGCAGCCAACCGGCCAGCATCATTTCATCCAGCATTTTCGGCAGCGGCGCGGTCGCTGAGTAGGTAACGGCGGGGTCGCACCCCAGCGCGACCGAAACCGGCATTTTCAGGTTCTGCTCCGCGTAGCCGCGGTAGATTTCGGAACCGTCCTTATGCTTGTGCCAGTGCATCGCGGTGGTGGTGCTGTCAAGGATCTGAAGGCGATACATTCCGGCGTTCTGCCGCTTCGTTTTCCGGTCCCGCGTAAAGACGACGGGAAGCGTAATAAACGGCCCCGCATCCTGCGGCCAGCACTTCAAAACGGGCAGAGAGGACAAATCCACGAACCTTTCCACCACCTGCTGGCATTCTCCCCGAAGCAGGCTTTTTCGCGGAAACGCGCTCAGCAGACGGAACAGCCGGGGAACACTTTTGATCAGCCGGGGAACGGACAGGCGGCTGACGATGTCCAGATACTTCTGGATATCGTCAGCAATGTCGTCCAGCTTTTCCACGCCCAAAGCCATGCTCATTCTTTGATAGCTGCCCATCGCGTTCATCAGGACAGGATACCTTGACCCGTTTACCTCCTGGAACAGCAGGGCAGGGCCGTTGGCTTTGGAAACACGGTCGGTGATTTCCGTAATTTCCAGCTCGGGCGACACGGGCGCGTCGATCTTCTTAAGCTCCCCGCTCGTTTCCAGTTTTTTGATAAAACTCTGAAGGCCTTTATATGCCATCCGCGCATTCCTCATTTGCTCAATACTTTTTGAATCCGTGAAATTCAGTTCTTGATATATTTCTGAAAATGGTCGCTGTATTTGATCTCGTTATTCGGAAGCACCCAAAGCGCCTCCGTATCCGGCAGCGTCCTGATATAAGCCAGCCCCTGCTCGTAAGGGACGTTGAAAATAAGCTTGCAGTAGATATCCGCCATACCGGAATCCGGCGTAATCACGGTGACGGCTTTAAAATAAGTAGACGGCATCAGCGTTTTAGGGTCTATGATATGGTGGTAGGTCTTGCCGTCCACCGTATAATACCGCTCGTAAATCCCGCTGGTCACAACGGATTCGTCCTTGATATTGATCGTGCAGAGGGATTTTTTCTCGCTTTCCTTATCCGGATTCTGAATCCCGATATTCCAATCTTCTTGATTGACGCCCTTGTCGCCGATGGCCCGCACATTGCCCCCCACACTGAGAAGCGCGGACTTGTAGCCGTGTTCCATCGCGATTTTCGCCACCTGCTCCGTCGCGTAGCCCTTTGCGATCCCGCCGACGTCCAGGCTCATTTCCGGGTCCTCCAGATATACCGTAGAAGCTTTTTCATCGATAACGACCTTGCTGATATCCGTATGCTTCATGGCTTCTTTCAGGTCGGCCATGGGGGGCAGGGCCGCGTTTTCCGGGTCGTCTATCCCCGCTTCCCGGTACTGGTGCCATATTTTCAGCACCGGACCCAGCGCGATATTGAAGGCGAAGCCGTTGTCCGCGCTTTCCTTTTTGCCCAGCAGGAGCATATCGATAATCTTCTTATCCACCTTGACCGGCTTCTTCCCCGCGTTGTCATTGATCGTTTTGATGTTGCTGACGCCGGGGTAATCATTATAAATATCGTAAAGCTCATGGTAAACCTTTAGATTATTATAGATCAAATTGGAAAGGTTTGTAAACTCCTCTTTGGTTTCCGTATAAGCCACAATTTCTGTCATAGTGTCGAAAAGCTGTAAAAATTGCGCTTCATAGCGTGTTTTCTTACTGGTATTGCAGGCCGGAAGCTGAACGATCAGCACCATGGCAAGAATCGCCGAAATCAGTTTTTTCACCAGTTTTCCACCTCAAAAAATGGAGAGGTAGAAATGAATCTACCTCTCGCGAATCACTTTGTGAATTGAGCTTTCCCGTTATTTTGCGCCGGAAACAGCCTTATCGATAACCTTGATGAAATCGCCGACATGCACGGTAACGGAGGCGGTCAGTTCCTTATCGGTCGCTTTGCCTTCGGAATCAACGGCAATCCCCTTGACTTCGTCCAGTGTTTTGCCGACTACATACTTTGCAAAGGCAGCGGCTTCTTCGTTCCATTCTTTGCCGATCTTGGAAGCCTTCTTCATGCCATAAGCATCGCCCAGCTCGTTCTTCGTCTTCTGCTCCGCTTTCAGGTCGGACGTAATCTTGCCCGCTTTGGAGAAGTTTACGTTGGTCTGGGAAGCGTCGATGATGCAGCTGGTGATTTTGCCGTCGGCACCGGTGGTTGTAACGGTGTAATAGGAATAAGCCTGTGCAAGGCCGTCTTCGGTACCGGCATCCTTGGAGCCGGAAATGCTGGTCTCAATGCCGAGGCCCAGCTTGTCGTCCGCTTTTGCGCCGTTATCGGCTGCATTGGCGACTGCCTTTTCAACAGCGGCGATAAAGTCGCCGACATGGATGGTAACGGATGCGGTCAGTTCCTTATCGGTTGCTTTGCCCTCGCTGTTAACGGCAATGCCCTTGACCTCGTCCGCTGTTTTACCGACTACATAGCTTGCAAACGCGTCGGCCTGCTCGTTCCATTCCTTCTTGATGCCGGAAGCTTTGCCAAGGCCGTACTCTGTGCCGAGTTCCTGCTTGGACTTCACAACGGTGTCAAGCGGGGTCAGGATTTTTCCTGCGTCGGAGAACTGGACTTTCGTCTGAACCGCGTCGATCAGGCATTTCGCGATTTTACCGTCCTGGTCTACCGCGACGGCCACTACTGTGGAATCCGCCTCTGCAAGGCCCTTACCGTCCTTGACGTCCGTAGAGCTGCCGATGGACGTAATGACGGCGAGACCTGTTTTCCATGTACCGGACGCCGGAGTTGATTCAGCGGCTTGTGAGCTCACGGCGGGCTGAGAAGCCGCCGAGCTGGCCGCGGGGGTTGTGCCGCATCCCGCAAAGCTGACTGCGGTAATGACTGCGGCTAAAAACGCTGCTAGTGCTTTTTTCATATTTTCCTCCAAAATTTGAATTTATTTACTGAAGCCGACCTTTTTTAAAGCCGGCAGAGTAACCTTGAGCAGGGCGGATGTCGCCGCGCCCGCTATCACACCCGACAGCAACAGCACGGGGGCATACGCCCACAGAAAAAGATTCGTATATAAAAGGGAAACCGCAGCAATCTGTCCGATATTGTGAAAGACTGCGCCCAGAATACTAATCATCAGGTAAGAGATTTTTTCCTTGAAGAGGAACAGAAACAGGATCATGCCCAATACGGAAAGAAGGCCGCCGCAAAAGCTCAGCAGCGCCGCAACCGCGCCTCTGGTCAGAAACACAAAGATGGATTTCAGCACCGCCAGAAGCAGCGCTTCCTTTTTTTCAACGAAAAAAAGAGAATACATCACCACAATATTGGACAGCCCGAGCTTGACGCCGGGAACCGGCACGGGAATCTGCAGCTGATTCTCGACGACGGACAACACGAGAACCACCGCAAAAAGAAGGCCCGTCAGAACCATCCGTTTGATTCTCAGGGAGTTGATCTCGCGTTTCGTCAGATGTTTGTCTACAGCCATTCTTTGTTTTCCTCATCCAATCACAGCATCCAGATCGTCCGCACTGCGCTGATCCTTTGCCACTATTTTCATTACGATGCCGTTCGGAAGGCAGGCCGCGCTCTCACCGATCGTGTGGAGCCTGCCCGCGCGGATACAGATCTTATCCGGGCAATTGGATTCCTCAAAGCAAATGCTGCCATCTTTAAAAACGTGAAAAATCACATTCCTATTTTGCTCAATGGAAAAGCGCTTATCCACTCCCGCCGTCAGATCGACCGTGTCCACCAGCTCCGATTTATAATAGATCTCGGCTTTTGCCGCTTTCTTTCCAACGATGGACTGATAGGAAAACCACGCGGCCGCACAGACCACAAGCGCAACGGCAAGAATCACAAAATCGGTTTTTTTGACAAATTTCATCGATAAACTCCGCCTCAGTTAAAAAAGCCGCCGATAAAAATCAGCAGGCTGTTGGCACCCACAAGGATGACGTAATTTTGGACCGATAGGACAAACGTTTCCTCTTTCTGCTGTTTCTTTTTAAACCGGTTGACATTGTTCCTGATGGGAACGACCGTCAACAGGGATAACAGGCAGACGGAAGGCAGGATTTTCAAAAACACCATCCCGACAACCGAGACATACGAAACGGAATACAGCCCCGCGAATACGGACAAGGCTTTTTCGCCAAGATAATACGGGAGCGTGTATCGCTTTGCCCCAATGTCTTTTTCCAGATCGCACAGATTATTGGCAAGCATAATATTTGCGGTCGCGCAGGCCGGCGTTACCGCAAGCAG
>ENA-OXEN01000243-OXEN01000243.1-human-gut-metagenome-genome-assembly--contig:-NODE-243-length-13100-cov-14.355615_pt1 | contig 13100 bp, 8 predicted proteins | sample MGYA00249358_ERZ652249 | MGnify/ENA primary metagenome ERZ652249 (study PRJEB26925, sample SAMN05826761) | human gut metagenome | biome: ENVO:2100002; feature: ENVO:00000062; material: ENVO:00002003... | reverse complement strand
GAACCGCGCGCCGCGCTCCAGGATGTCGCGACGGAAGGCCTGGGTGTCGAGCATCGCGCGGATGGTCGCACGCATATTGAGGCGCTCGCGCGGCATGTCGTCCTTTTCGCAGATCATGACGTCGGTGCCGGACAGCTCGTGGTCGAACAGCAGGTTGAGGTTGAGCAGCAGCGGGCGCAGCCACACGCCCAGCACCAGGGCCAGGCCCAAAAAGATCGCCAGCACGCCCAGGTTGGCCAGGTAGTCCATGCCGTACATGCCGCCGATGGTCTCGCGCATGGCGTTGATGCCGTAGGTGAACGGCAGCAGCGGGTGCAGCCCCTGGAAGAACGCGGGCATCATCTCGATGGGGTACATGCCCGAGGAGCCCGGAATCTGCACGATGACCAGGATGACGCCGATGGCCTTGCCGATGTGCTTGAACGTGAGGGCCAGCGCGTAAATGATGTTCACGTACACGAACGAGATGAACATGCCCGCGAGCACGAACAGGACCGGCTGCTCGCATTGGATGCCCAGCGCCAGGTCGCCCACGCACACGATGAGCGCCTGCACCAGGCCGAGCAGCACCAGCAGCATCCAGCGGCCAAAGTAGCCCTCGATGGCCGTGATGTGTCCGATGCCCTCGCGGTCCACTTCGAGCTTGATGATGGCGATGAGCACAAAGCCACCCACCCACAGGGCGAGGTTGGTGTAGAACGGGGTGACGCCCGAGCCGTAGTTGACCACGGGATACACCGCCTTGGTGGTGAGCTGAGCCGGGGACGCCATGAACTCCGCCACCTCGTCCGCATCCATGTTGAGGGCGTCGGCGAGGTCCTGCATGGACTCGGAGCTGCGCAGCGCGGCCACGTCGGTCGCCGCGGTGTCGAGCATGCCCTCGATGTCCGCGAGGACCTTGTCCGTGGCGTCGAGCGCCGTCGTGGTCTGATCGAGCATGCCGTTCAGCTGGGAGAGGATGCCCGCGGACTGCGCGATGGTAGGCTGCACGCCCGCCACGGCGCCCGTGAGGTCGCTCGACACGTTCGAGAACGCGTCGAGGCCCGTCGAGATCTGCGGCAGGACCGTGGCGCTCATCTGCGTCTGCACGCCGTTGATGCCGTCGACGCTGCCCTGGACCGCGGTGTTGACCGCGCCCACCGCGCCCTCGACGGCGTTCATGTCCTGGCCCACGGCGTCGCTTTGCGCTTGGAGGCCGTCTTTGAGCCCCTGCATCGTTGCGTTTTGCTCCTGCAGCCCCGCGATGAGCCTGTCGAGCTTACCGGTGATGTGACCGGACTCGTTGAGCTCTACGAGCAGCTCGATGACCTTGGTGTTTGTATCGATGATGGACTGGAGGTTCGAAAGGGAGATATCCGCCTTGAGCTTGGCCTCCGCCACCACGCCCGACACCGTGCCCACCGCGGCGTTCGCCTTGGCCGAAGCCGCACCGAGCTGCGTTGCGCCGCCAGTCAGCGCCGTGGAGAGGGCCGTGGAGAAGTCGCGGGCCGCGGCGCGCGTGGTGCCCATGAGGCTGTCCGCCTGCCCGAGCGCGGTGGTGAGCGCGGGCACCTGCCCGCTCAACTGTGTCAGCGTGCCCTGCGCGGTGCCCACGGCTTTCTTGGTCGCGGCGATCGTCTCGTCCATGCCGCCCAGCGATTCGCGCACCTCGGCTACGGCGTCCTTGGACGAGCGGATGTGCGCAAGCAGGCCCGACTGCGTCGTGGCCGCCTGGGCATCCAAATCGACGCCGAGCTCCTTGGCCTGCGCGACGAGCGTCTTGCTCACCGTCGAGACGAACGTCTCGTTGATCTGCTCCTCGATGGTCTCCGCGCCCGTATCGGTCACCTTGGGTGCGATGGCGTTCTTCTTCTCGTTGACGTAGTAGCTGATCTTGGGCTGCTCAAAGTCGCCCGTGAGCATGCTGGTGAGCTTTTCGCTAAAATTGCGCGGGATCACGATGGCCGCGTAGTAATCGCCGCGGCGCACGCCCTCCACCGCCTCGTCGGCGTCCGTGAAGACCCAACCCAAGTCATGGTTCTTCTTGAGCTCGTCCATTGTCTGCTCACCGGCGTTCAGCTCGCCCACGAGCTCGTTGCTGGTGCCCTCGTCCTCGTTGGCCACCGCGATCTTAACGCCCGCGGTGCTTCCATACGGGTCCCAGTTGGCCGCGATGTTGTACCACGCGTACAGCGACGGGATGATGCACACGCCGATGGTGATGACCATCGCAACCGGGTTTCTCAGCAATCGCAGCACATCGCGCTTGAAGATCTGGAAGGATTTCTTCACGTCCATCTCACCCTTTGACCTTGCGTTTTCCTCTTGTGGGGCAGAACTATACTATGTTCGTAAGTAAAACAACACTTGTAACGTTAACTATCGATAGTTTCTGCAAAAAGAAGTAGCCAGTGGGGCTTGATCGATGGCTTTGATGCCCTATCGGCCGCATGTTGGATTCATTTGGCACGGCTCGTGTGAGGGGCAAGTCACAACCTATCTACCTGCACTTCTATCCCAGTTGATTCCCGTTCTCATCGACACGGCAAAAGTGATGTCCGCGCGTGCGTATTTGCAGGTACGCCCCTCAAACAACAAAACCGGGGCACCCTACGGGCGCCCCGGTCAAACACGCGGGTTCTATACGCAATCACGCACGCGCATATGTCATCGCACGGATTGCAAACGCGATTGCGCACTTGCGTGCGTGATCGCGCACACGTACACGCCATCGTGCGTTCGCAGATGGTATCGCTCGCTTGCATACGCTATCGCTCACTCGCATACGCAATCGCGATGCTTGCAGATGCGATCACGCACACGCATACGCGATTGCGCAGCTCGTGCTACATGAGCTCGCACACGCTCTGGGCAAAGGCCACGGGGTCGGCGGGCAGGATGCCCTCCACCAACAGGGCCTGATCGTAGAGCAGCCCGGCGTAAAGCTCGATCTTGCTCGTGTCGCCCGCCTCCTGCGCGGCGACGAGCTTGTCGAACACCGGGTGCTTGGCGTTGAGCTCGAGCACGCGCTGCGTCTTGGGCATGGTGCCGGCGTCGGTCTCGGGACCGCGCGCCAGGACCTTCTCCATCTCGAGCGACAGCGGGCCCTCGGTGGTGATGCACGCCGGGGCATCGGTCAGGTGCGCGGACACCGCGACCTTTTCGACCTTGTCGCCCAGCGCGTCCTTCATGGCGCCGAACAGGTCCTCGTGTTCCTTGGAAGCCTCCTCGGCGTCCTTCTTCTCATCCTCGGTGGCAAGGTCCAAATCGCCGGTCGCCACGTTCTTGAGCTCCAGGAAGCGGTCCTCGGTCTCCGGCTCGGCGCCGTCGGCCACGGCCTTGGCGGCAGCCTCACGGGCGGCATCGTCCTCGTAGAGCTTGGGCATGTTCTTCGCAGTGTACCCGCGCATGGCCTGGAAGGTGAACTCGTCGACGTCGGTCGTGAGCAGCAGCACGTCGTAGCCGCGGTCGAGCACGCTCTTGACCACGGGCATCTTGGACAGGCGCGTGCGGTCGTCGCCGGCGGCGTAGTAGATGGCCTTCTGGCCCTCGGGCATGGCGGCGGCGTACTCGGCGAGCGTGACCATCTTGTTCTCGCGGGCGCTCCAGAACAGCAGCAGGTCGGCGAGCTCGTCGGCCTTCATGCCGTAGCTCGAGTAGATGCCAAACTTGAGGCCACGGCCAAAGTTCTCAAAGAACGTCTCGTAGGCCTCGCGGTCCTCGTCGCGCATCTTTTCGAGCTCGCTCGTCACGCGCTTCTCCACGCGCTTGGCAATGGCCTTGAGCTGGCGGTTCTGCTGGAGCGTCTCGCGCGAGATGTTCAGCGAGATGTCCTGCGAATCCACCACGCCGCGCACGAAGTTGTAGTAGTCGGGCAGCAGGTCGGCGCACTTGTCCATGATCAGGACGTTGGAGCTGTAGAGCGCAAGGCCCTTCTCGTAGTCCTTGCTGTACAAGTCGAACGGCGCGCGCGAGGGGATGAACAGCAGGGCGTCGTACTCGAGGGTGCCCTCGGCGTGGAAGCTCACCTTGCGCGCCGGGTCCTCAAAGTCGTGGAACGTGGACTTGTAGAACTCGTTGTAGTCCTCGTCCGACACGTCGGAGCTGCGCTTTTTCCAAATGGGCGTCATGGAGTTGACGGTCTCGAGCTCCTGGTAGTCCTCGTACTCGGGGGTGTAATCCTCGCCAGCGTCCTCGGGCTTGTCCTTCTCGCGGCTCTTGGTGACCATCATCTGGACGGGATAGCGCACGTAGTTGCTGTAGCGCTTGATGAGGTCCTTGAGGCCCCACTCGGACAGGTAGGTGTCGTAGCTCTCGCCGGGCTCGCCGTTCTCGCCGGGGATGTTCTCGCGGATGGTGAGGATGACGTCGGTGCCGTGGCAGGCGCGCTCGCCCTCCTCGATGGTGTAGCCCTCAAGGCCGTCGGACTCCCACACGTGCGCGGCGTCCTCGCCAAAGGCGCGGCTGACCACGCGCACCTTCGAGGCGACCATGAACGCGGAGTAAAAGCCCACGCCGAACTGGCCGATGATGTCGACGTCGTTGCCCTGGTGCTCGGCGTTCTCCTGCTTGAACTCCTGGCTGCCGGAGTGGGCGATGGTGCCCAGGTTCTTCTCGAGGTCCTCAGCCGTCATGCCGATGCCGTTATCGGAGACGGTGAGCGTGCGGGCGTCCTTGTCGAACGAGACGCGAATCGCCAGGTCACCCTGGTCGACCTGGATGCTGGAGTCGGACAGACTCTTGAAGTTGAGCTTGTCCACGGCATCGGACGCGTTGGAGATCAGCTCGCGAAGGAAGATCTCCTTATTGGTGTAGATGGAGTTGATCATCAGGTCGAGCAGCTTTTTGCTCTCCGTCTTGAACTGGCGCATGCGCGCTCCCTTCCATACATATAGCGAGGATCGCTTGGCGGTGCCCCAACGCAATGCCCTGCGACCCGTCCCGCGGGACGCGCATTGCGAACCTCGAGCCGCGAGCCGCTAGCCGCAAGTTGCGAACTGCGGGTTGCGGCCACGAGCCCCTGTCCACACGTTGCGAACTTTGTTCGGACCACAAGCTTCAATCCGTGGACCACGAGGAGGCCGCGCTCGTACCCTCGCTTTTGTTGAACGGGAACTATAGTACCCACTCTCGCGCTCATAAAACCTTAGTCTATAAGACTTAGATATATGCTCCACATTGCATCTTCGCTCCAGGAAAATCTCAGAGGTGCTCGAACACGTCCGCGCTTTGCTTTCAATCACGCCTGCGCCCTATTCGAACACGTCCGCGACTTGCTTTCGATCACGCCTATTCGCTGCTCGAACATACCCTTGCTCCGCTTTCAACCACACCTATTCCCTGCTCGAACATATCCTCGTTCCGTTTTCAAACACGCCTGCGCTCTGTTGTAAAACCGGCGCACAGGCGTCTACACGCCGCAGAACGACCTCGCATCGCTCCAGACCACGCACTCGTGCGTATCGGAGCAACGCACCACGCACCACAAAACGGCCACGCACCACTCCAAGCCCTTCTCCACGAGCCGGCTCACTCAGCAATTCGGATGCGTGGAAATCCCTAAAACTACGCGCTGCATCTCTACACGATTACAAACTTTCGGTATTGGGAAGCTCTTGGGGATTTCCTTGAGTAGAGACCGATTTTCTTCAACGTTTGCCCAGATAAATTCATCCTCGCGAGTCCCTCTACTCTGCTAAACCCCAAAGAGCTTCCCAATACCGGAAGTTTCTATTTAAAGACGGCTCGCGACGCACAAATGGGTAGGAGGAACGTTAAAACAAGCGACCGTTAATCGCTTCTTTTGCCGCCGTGGTTTTTACCGCCATGAGTATGCGCCAACCAGCGCAAGCACGGAATCGGAGGTGCCTGTGGATTATCCAATTTGCGCTCAGTCCGCTTTCAATTACTACCGCGTGCCGCCTCAAATTCTTATGCTCTATCCGCCGATCCCGCAGCCCAACAGCAGGTTTTACCACGGAAATATCGCCGACTGCGAATGTGTCGTTGATCTTCTTGGCACACCCGTGCACCGCTTGTCCCCCATAGACTCAAGCCGCGCGAAAACCAACCTATATGTCACGCACGTCTGTGCCCAAGAGCTTCCGTTCGGTTCCATCCGGGAGACGGACCATAACTTTAGCGTCACATCCCCAGCGCTCACCCTGCTTACCATGGCACCGAGTTTGTCGCGCACGCAGCTGCTCATGGCGATGTACGAATTATGCGGCGAGTTTGCCGTGTTTCGTCCATCCGACCGTGCGGAAAGAATCCTGCAGGAGGCCTATCAGCAGGGCATGATTCCCCTGGGAGCCGGATGGGCCCGCGTAAAAGACACCCGTGGACGCAAAACAAGCTTGTGGCGCAGGGACCCGCTTGTCGAAAAGCACGAGCTTGAGCAATTTGCCCAGAACATCAACGGATTCGACGGGGCTAAGAAATTCCGCTGGGCGCTTGAGCGCATGACCGGAATATGCGCCTCCCCGTTCGAAGTGCAAGCTTCGATGTTGCTGGGGCTTGGCCGCCGCGTGGGCGGCGAAGGCCTTCCCATCAAAAACAATCACCGACTTGCCCTCACCAAGCTGGCGCGCAACCTGTACCGCTATGAGCACTGTTACGCTGACATTTTTATCGAGGGCACGGAAGCGCACCCCGCCATCGACATCGAATGCCAGGGAAGCTCGGTGCATGACAGCGAGGCGGCGAGCATCTCGGACTCCGATCGGGCGGCGGCACTCGAATCGCTGGGAATCCAGGTCCTCCCGTTGACATACCGCCAGTTCGTTGACGAGGAGAGCTATGAGGCGGTGCGAGCCCTCATAGGGAAAAAGCTGAACCGCCCGCTTAAAGCAAAAACTCCCGCCCAAAAACGTGCTGAGCAAAAGCTACGGGCCGAGCTGTTCATCAACTGGGAAACGCTCGCACAGCCCATCGCATGCTCGAAGACCCCGCGATAGAAAACGCCCCCGTTTCTTGACCCCTTATTTCTAGGCTCAAAAAACGGGGGCGACCCGAATGGGCGAAAAGCCGTACGCGCGCCGCAGGCGCGCGGGCACATCCCGCAGGGCACGCGGATATGTCCTTGCAAGGAGCCATGACACGCCATGTCAGACGGCCGGAGCACGCCGCGTCAGACGGCAGGAGCGCATCACGTCGGGCGGTCGGTCGCGCCCCGCAAGGTACCCCGACACGCCACGTCGGGCTGCTAGGCACGTCTCACAAGGCAGCCGGACAGGCCCTTGGCATACTGAAACGATGCACCTTTACGCGAGTACCTCGCGCACGGCGAAGGCAATGCCCTCGGCGTTCAGGCCGTACTTGTCGAGCAGGTCGAGCGCCGGGCCGGACTCGCCGTAGACGTCCTGCACGCCCACGCGCTTCACGCGGACCGGAGTGTGCTCGCACAGAGCCGCGCACACGGCCTCGCCCAGGCCGCCGATCACGGAATGCTCCTCGACGGTCACCACGCGACCGGTCTTGGCGGCGGAGGCAAACAGGGTCTCGGTGTCGAGCGGCTTGATGGTGTGCATGTTGACGACCTCGGCGGAGATGCCCTCGGCCTCGAGCGCCTCGGCGGCCTCGAGCGCGGCGCTCACCATAAGGCCGCAGGCGACGATGCTCACGTCCGTGCCCTCGCGCATCACGATGGCGCGGCCAAGCTCGAACTCATACGTCTCGGGGTCGTTGATCACCGGCGCGGCCAGGCGACCAAAGCGCAGGTAGAACGGGCCATCGGTCGCATAGGCGCAGCGCGTGGCGGCGCGGGCCTCAACGTCGTCGGCGGGAACGACCACGGTCATGCCGGGCACCGCGCGCATGAGGGCGATGTCCTCGTTGCACTGGTGCGTGGCGCCGTCCTCGCCCACGGAGATGCCCGCGTGCGTGGCGCCGATCTTGACGTTGAGGTGCGGGTAGCCGATGGAGTTGCGGATCTGCTCGAACGCACGGCCGGCGGCGAACATGGCAAAGGTGCTTGCGAACGCGACGCGACCGGTGGTGGCAACGCCCGCCGCGAGACCCATCATGTTGCCCTCAGCAATGCCGGCGTCAAAGAAGCGGTCGGGGTAGGCGGCCTTGAACTTGCCCGTCTGGGTGGCGGCGGCCAGGTCGGCATCGAACACCACGAAGTCATCGTGCTCGGCGCCCAGCTCGACCAACGTCTCGCCGTAGCTCACGCGGGTGGCGATCTTCTTCACGTCTGCCATCTCTTACGCCTCCTTTGCGAGCTCGGCCGCACGGGCCTCAAGCTCGGCCATGGCCTGCTCGAACTGCTCGTCATTGGGGGCCTTGCCATGCCAGCCCACCTGATTCTCCATGTAGGAGACGCCCTTGCCCTTGACCGTCTCGGCCACAATGCACACGGGCTTGCCGGCAACGGAACGCGCGGCCTCGAACGCGGCGCGAACCTGCGCCATGTCGTTGCCGTCGGCGAGTTCGATGACGTGGAAGCCAAAGGCCTCGAACTTGTTGGCAATGGGCATCGCGGAGTTGACCTCCTCGATGCTGCCGTCGATCTGCAGGCCGTTGTGATCGACGATGAGCACGAGGTTGTCGAGATGGTGGTTGCCGGCGAACATCGCGGCCTCCCACACCTGGCCCTCTTCGATCTCACCATCGCCCAGCAGGCAGAACGTGCGGTACGTATCGCCCCAGTGCTTGGCGGCGAGCGCCATGCCCACCGCGGCGGAGATGCCCTGGCCGAGCGAGCCGGTGGACATGTCGACGCCGGGGGTGTCGTTCATGTTGGGATGGCCCTGCAGGTGGCTGCCGATGTGGCGCAGCGTGGGCAGGTCGTCCACGGGAAAGAACCCACGATGGGCCAGCGCGGCATAGAGGGCCGGCGCGCAGTGGCCCTTGGAGAGCACGAAGCGGTCGCGGTCCGCACGGCGCGGGTCGGCCGAATCGATGTTCATCTCCTCAAAGTACAGGTACGTGATGATGTCGGCGGCGCCGAGCGACCCGCCCGGGTGACCAGCCTTGGCGGAATGCGTCCCGACCACGACCCCCTTCCGAACCTCATTGGCAATCTGAATGAGTTCCTCATCGCTCATGAACAATGCCTCCTTGCATGTGAGCGGTGGCGCGTTATCAGGGTAATCATACCGGCAGTGCGCAAAATTAGGTTGAAAGCAAACGGTAAATTCAAAACCTTTCAGGCTCAAATTACCGTATCTACCTGCGATAAAACGCTTGACCAACACCCGTTTGGGAACACCTCAAATTAGGGACTGTCCCTAATTTGAGGTGACGCGCGCCCAGTCTGCCGCGAACGAGGCCAGACCCGCGTCGGTGAGCGGATGGTGCAGGCACTTCTTGAGGGCCTTCATGGGAACAGTCGCGATGTCGGCCCCCATGAGCGCGGCCTGCGTCACGTGGTTGGGCGTGCGGATCGAGGCGGCGATAATCTCCACCCGGCCGTCGGGGTTCTTGTCGGACCAGTCGTAGTTCTTGATGCAGGCGACAACGTCGGCGAGCTGAGACAGGCCGTCGAGCGCGATGTCGTCGTAGCGGCCCACGAACGGCGAGATGTAGCGCGCGCCGGCGTTGGCGGCCAAAAGCGCCTGCGTGGCGGAGAAGACGAGTGTCATGTTGACGCGCACGCCCTCGTTGGCAAGCGCGCGGCACGCGGCGAGCCCCGCCTCGCACGCGGGCAGCTTGACCACGATATTCGGCGCGAGGGCGGACAGGCGATGACCCTCCTCGACCATGCCCTCGACAGTCATCGCGGTCGACTCCGCCGAGACGGGCAGCCCTTCGCAGAGCTCGGCGATCTTGAGCATATGCGGCTCGAAGTCTTCGAGTTTGCCGCCGGTCTTGGCGTACAAACTCGGGTTGGTAGTCACACCGGCCAAACAGCCCCAGCTCTTTGCCTCGGCGATCTCGTCAAGGTTCGCGGTGTCGATAAAGAACTTCATGGCAGACCCTCCTTGCGGCAATATGCCCGTACCCATTACGCGTACACCGCCAGTATAAAAGGTGCAGAAACACCGCCGAGCCTCCAAGGCCCCGTGGCTTCGATGAGCGGTTGAGTTTTTACATAGCCGGTAACGAATACGTTTTACAAAGCCAGTGGCGAGCGCGATCCGCACCCGCCGACCCGTCTGTGCGCCCATGCGCTGCCGACGCGTCAGCACACCCGCCCGTGCGCCACCGGCTCGCCTGCACGCTCGCCCACGCAGTCGCCTACGCGCTCAGCTCGGGCAGATCCTGCACGGGAAAATGCACCGTGATCGCCGTGCCACGGCCCAGCTCGCTCTCAAGCTCGATGCGCGCACCGTGAAACGCTGCCGCATGCTTGACGATGGCCAGGCCCAAACCCGTGCCCCCGCGCGCCTTGGACCGGCTCTTGTCCACCCGGTAAAACCGCTCGAAAATCTTGCCCTGCTCCTCGGGCGCAATGCCGATGCCCGTATCGGATACGCGGATGTAGGGCGCCCGCATCGCGGAGCCCTCCGCCGGCTCGACGCCGCACGCGAGCACCACGCTTCCGCCCGGTTGGTTGTACCGAATGGCGTTGCTCGCCAAGTTGTACGCCAACTCGTCGATCAAACGCGGAACGCCCATCACCATGGCGGGCTCGCACGCCAGCTCCAAAGTCACCTCGGCACGCGCCGCGACCTGCTCCAGGCGCTGCACGATGCCCTCAAGGGTGCGCGGCACGTCGATGGGTTCGCGAGCGCCCAACGTCGCCGCCGCGGCCTCGCCCTCCGAGCGCTCGGCCTCGTCCAGGTTGGACAGGGTGAGGATGTCGTTCACCAGCGACGTCAGGCGGCCGGCCTCGCTGTAGATGCGGCGGCCGAAATCGCGCAGGTCGGCCTCGTCCGTCACCAGGCCGTTGGCGATGAGCTCCGCGTAGCCCGAGACCGTGGTGAGCGGGGTTTTGAGCTCGTGCGTGATGTTCGCCGTGAACTCGCGGCGCATGCGATCGTTGTCGGCAAGGACGCGCACCTGGCGCTTGAGTTCCTGGCGTTGACTTTCGATACGCTCCAACATGGGCTCCATTTCGGCATAGGCGTTTTGCGCGTTGCGGCGGGGGTGATCCAGGTCGACCTCGAGCAGCGGCTCGATGATGCGATGAGACTCGCGGCGCGCCACCACAATCGAAACCAGCACGCCCGTGGTGGTGAGCAGCGCCACAGGGCCGGCGAGCGACCACAGCACTGCCAGGTAACCGGCCTCGCCCTGGGCCAGGCGAATCACGCTGCCGTCCGCCAGACGCATCGCCTCATAGAGCATGACCTCGCCCAGCGTCGAGCTCGAGCGGTCCGCCGACCCGCGGCCCGTTTTGAGCGCCTGCTCGATCTCGGGACGGTTGCCGTGGTCCTCCATCGTGGCCTCGTCGATGTCGCTGTCGTACAGCACGTCTCCGTCGGCCCCCACCAGCGTGATGCGCGTGCCGTCCAGGTGCAGGCGCTTGAGCGTGGAGAGGTAGCTCGGCGAGCTGTTGAGCGAGGCGGCGACGATGCGGACCTCGTTGGCGAGCTCGGCGGAGGTGGAGCTCATCAGGCGCTGCTGCATGAACAACGTCAGAGCCAGCGCGAACACGGCGATGGTGGTGAGCGAGATGGTGAGCAGCGTTACGAACACGCGGCGGGAAAGCGAGCGAGGGGCGCTCTTCGCCCTGCGCAGCCGCGGGGCAGCACCCGAGGGCTCCGCTCCGCTCGTCGAAGGGGCAGACACGGCGGAGCTACCGGACGAGGCGGGTGCGGACTCCACCGCGCTCGTCGAGGGGCCCGGCACGGCGGAACCGTCGGGCGCGGCGGGCACCCTGCCCGTCTGCCGACGCCCGGACACCGCCGCAAACTTCCCTGCGCTACGCATGCCCATTTAGAGATCGGCGAGGCGATAGCCCACGCCTCGGACCGTCTCAATGCGATCCGCGTGATCGCCCAGCTTTTGACGGAGCGTCTGCACGTGCACGTCCACCGTGCGCGAACCGCCGTCAAAGTCCCAACCCCACACGCTCTGCAGCAGCGACTCGCGCGTGAACACCACGCCGGGCTTGCGCATGAGGTACTCGAGCAGGTCGAATTCGCGCAGGGTGAGCTTGAGCTCCTGTCCCTCAACGCGCACCGTGCGGCGACTGGGAGACAGCTCGATGCCACCCACCTGCAGCGTCTCGGAGGCAGGCCGGCTGGTCATGCCGCCGCGGCGCAGCAGGGCACGGCAGCGGCTCGTGAGCTCCATGAGCGAGAACGGCTTGGTGAGGTAATCGTCCGCACCGCCGTCGAGCGCCACCACCTTGTCGAGCTCGGAGTCCTTGGCGGTGAGCATCATGATGGGAACGGTCGCCGTCGCCTGGTCGGCGCGCAGGCGGCGCATGATCTCGAGACCGTCGGTGTCGGGCAACATGATGTCGAGCAGGACGGCGTCGGGCACGCGGCGTGCGACCGCAGCCTTGAACTCGCTGTCCGAGGCGAAGCCCTCCGCCTCGATCCCCTGCTGGCGCAGAGCGTACAGGGTGAGCCCCCGAATGTTGTCATCATCCTCGACGTAATAGATCATGCGACCGGCTCCCTTCGCCCGTTTTGCGTCCATTCTACCCCGCGTGCCCCGCGTTCCGAGCCAAGCCCAACACCGCTCGCCGCCCCAAGAACCCTGGAGTTCTCAAGCGCCGCAGGTCGGTGTGGGCAAAGAGGGTGCCGTACCCCGCACGCAGCAACCTCAAACCCAACCCACCCAAACGCCTCAGCCCCGCACCTCTGGGTTTCCCAAGTGCCGCAGGTCGGCGCGAACGAGGAGGGCGCACGCCTTGCGTGCGGCGCCCGACGAGTGAGCGCCGAGATGCGGTACTTGGGGAAGCCAGAGGTTAGCCAAAGCGGCCCGTGAGATAGTCCTCCGTCCGCCGATCGCGCGGGGCCTTGAAGATCTGCGCGGTCGGACCGTGCTCCACCAGCTCGCCCAGCAGGAAAAACGCGACCGAGTCGGAGATGCGCGCGGCCTGCTGCATGTTGTGGGTCACCACCACTAGGGTGTAGTCGCGTTTGAGCTCCATGGCGAGCTGCTCGACCTGCACCGTCGAGATGGGGTCGAGCGCCGAGGTGGGCTCGTCCATGAGCAGGACCTCGGGCTTGACCGCGATGGCTGTCTCTTATACACATCTGACGCTGCCGACGAATTAG
>ENA-OXEN01000241-OXEN01000241.1-human-gut-metagenome-genome-assembly--contig:-NODE-241-length-13199-cov-16.524270_pt1 | contig 13199 bp, 11 predicted proteins | sample MGYA00249358_ERZ652249 | MGnify/ENA primary metagenome ERZ652249 (study PRJEB26925, sample SAMN05826761) | human gut metagenome | biome: ENVO:2100002; feature: ENVO:00000062; material: ENVO:00002003... | reverse complement strand
CTGGGACTATTTCATAATGGAAAGAAGCGCGATTAGGATGAATTCGGGCTACAACGGTCCCATCGGTTATCTGGACCGTATCAGACGCGCGCGGGGAGCGAACTTCTGCAAAAACGCCTTCCTGAGAACGGAAAGGGGAAACAGGCAAAACGCCGTCAGGCTCATCAACGACGACAGGCTCCTCTTTGCCACCCTGTTTGTCCTGCAGCCGGAGATCCGGGAGAGGAACCTGTATCAGGAGCTCAGTAAACGCAACCGCACCGCGCTGAACATATGTCAAAGAATCAAGAATGCAAAAAAGCCGTCGGATGGTACGGACGGGGAAATTTCGTTAAAAAGCGAGGACGTCCACTCCGTAATGCTCTGGATGTTCAACACCGGTGCGGGCGAAGACGGGCTGAACGCCGAATTCGACCAGATTCTGGATATCACCGCGTCCGTGCTGGTGAAAACGCACCATGAAAAAACCGTTCTGCCGGTCATTGCGGACCTGATTTTCCGGCGCAACCGCAGGGGCGTATACAACCACGACCTGATCTGGGCTTTCTTCCAGGCCCGCGACCCGCAGTCGCTCACGCACATTGCGGCGAAGCTGCGTTCTTCCTACAAAAAAGACGTTGAGCTGGCCTGTCAGCTTCTGCACATTCCGGAGGATACGCCGCTAAGCACAGGCAGGGACAAACAGAAACAGTACGACGCCTACCAGTCGTGGCTGAAGGAAAACAGCCCCTATGTCTATTTCACGGGGGAAAGCCTCCAGCTGACCAACGCCCCCTCCGTCTGCGGGGTCAACCTGGAAGCAAAGTACCTTTGCAAGGATATTTCCCCGCGCAACAACAGGCCGCTCACTCCCCTGACCGACGAGGAAATCGCCAATCTGGAGCATTTCCACGAAGTGGAGGAAGAAGAGAGGGAGGCCCTCGCGACATTTTCCCACAATCTCCATACTAAAAACGAATCCTCGTGGAATGAATGGATGCAGTATCCTGTCAGCAAACAAGTCGGCTTTGCCAAATATGGCCGGAGGGAACTGGCATGATTGTGATAGCAGGAAATACGGTTCAGCCCGACAGCATAGGGGATTACGCCCCGGGGAGCATCGAGAGGACCATCCTCGACATGCTCGCTTCCAGCAGCGCGAAAAGCGCTTACGACTCCGTCGATCAGCTGAAATTCGAGCTGGCGCTGCGCAAAGAAATCATAGCAGCGTCCCTGCAGCTTTACCGGAGCGGGCTGGGGTTCGAAATTTTCCGTGAAACCCGGTGCAACCCGGATTACTGGAAAAGGACGCAGGAAGGGGGCTTCCTGCTGAAAGACGGCGTGAAACCCTCCAAAGCGATCACGGATATCTACGAAAACGGCTCCAAATACGGCACGGAATGCGCCACCGCCATGATGATCGTCTATTATAAAGCTCTTCTGTCCGTCTACGGGGAAGCCCTGTTCGACAAGACCTTCCCAAAAATCGAACTGATGAACTGGCACCATATCGACCCGCTTCTCCGCGAAGTCGGCTATATCAGCAAAAGAGACGTCTACCTGCCGGGGGACCGGCGGTATTTCGCGAACCCCGACGTCGACCCGCTGGTCCCGCAGTGGCAGGGCGAAAATGTCATCGACCTGGGCGACGGCAAATACTACGGGCACGGCATCGGCATCCGAAACGCGGACCAGATCATCCGCGCGCTCAACCAGAACCGGAGCGAGGACGCAGACGAATCCGCCCATCTGCTCGATTCGGCCGGACGGCCGAACTTTAACCGGCTTTACGATATCTCCCGCCGCAGCGCCGCCTGACGTGTTGCTTTTCTGTGGCGCCGCCCTGTAAAAACAGGTGCGGCGCTTTATTTTGCTTGTATTTGACAGATAAGTATTTTATAATAGAAGGCAATCCGTAAGCACCGGATGAATAACGAAGATTTGAGTGATGACAGTGGTCTTAATCGATATCCTGAAAGCGCTTGTGCTGGGAATCATAGAAGGGCTGACCGAATGGCTGCCCATCAGCAGCACCGGACATATGATCCTTGCCGATGAATTTATTAAGCTGAACGTTAGCCCCGCCTTTAAGGAAATGTTTTTGGTGGTCATTCAGCTCGGCGCCATTATGGCGGTCGTCGTGCTGTATTTCCATAAGCTGAATCCTTTTTCGCCCAAAAAAACGGCCGGTCAGAAACGCGAAACCGTCGACCTCTGGCTGAAAGTTCTTGCCGCCTGCATTCCGGCGGGCATCATCGGCATCCTGTTTGACGACCAGATTGACAAAATTTTTTACAATTACCAGACTGTGGCGGTCACCCTGATTCTGTACGGCGTGCTGTTTATCCTGATTGAAAACCGCAACCGGAACAAGCGGCCCGCTGTTCGCAATTTTTCACAGCTAACCTACAAAACAGCCCTTTTTATCGGCATCTTTCAGGTGCTGGCGCTGATCCCCGGGACCTCCCGTTCCGGGGCCACCATCATCGGCGCTATGCTGATTGGGACCTCCAGAAGCATCGCGGCGGAATTTACCTTCTTCCTTGCGATTCCCGTGATGTTCGGCGCCAGCCTGATCAAGATGCTGAAATTCGGATTTGCCTTTACCCCTGCGGAAGGAATGATTTTAGCGACCGGAATGATCACGGCGTTCATCGTTTCCGTCTTTGCCATCAAGTTCCTAATGGGATACATTAAAAAGCACGATTTCAAGGCGTTCGGTTATTACCGGATTGTTCTGGGAGTGGTGGTCGTCCTGTATTTCCTTTTGGCAGGAAAATAATCCGCATAAAAACTGCCCGCTCCGAAATAGAACTGCCCGCTCCGAAAAGGAACGGGCAGTTCTATTTCTGTCGGTTTTGCCCCCGCGGGCTTTTACCGGATAAAATTCGTGATCTGCGGCTCTTCCGCCTCCGGAATGGAAATGCCCGCCTGTTTTCCGGCCTCAATGGACTTTAAAAGCCAGGCCATGTTTCTGCCCAGAGTCCTCATGGTCTGCATCCCCTCCAAGTCCCGGCGTACTTCCTCGGGCGTATTCCCGTGCACCATGTTCCAGTACTGGGAAGAAACCACCGGCATGCTCGAAATGGTAAAGTATTTGTTCAGCTGGTCAAACGCTGCCGCTGCCCCGCCGCGGCGGCAACTTACAACACACGCGCCCGGCTTATACTTCAGGACGGTACCCGCATAGAAAAACCGGTCCAGAAAAGACGTCAGCATTCCGGACGCCGCCGCATAGTGGACGGGAGAGCCGAAAACAAAGCCGTCCGTTTCTCTGGCCTTTTCCAGCGCGTGATTTACGGGGTCGTTGCCGAACACGCATTTGTTGCCCTTGTTCTTCTTGCAGAAGCCGCAGCCGACACAGCCGCGGATCGGCTGCTGGCCAACCTGAAAAATCTCGGCTTCCACTCCGGCCTTTTCAAGCTCCCCGGCAACCTCGCACAAGGCCGTATACGTGCAGCCTTTTTCATGAGGACTTCCATTGATCAGCATGACTTTCATTTTGGACCCTCCATACTTTATCATATTTCAACATCTCCGCAGACGGCGGAGATGTTCTTTTCAAAGTCTCCTGGAACAGCGGTCCGGCCCATATGGTAATCAGACCGGACCGGTTACAGCAACCGGCCCGGTCTGATCTGCACACAGGAAATACAGACTGAATTTTTAAAACGCAATACGTCAACGATCTATTCCAATTAAATTATGACTCCTGATCGCCGTAATGTCAATAATAATATGAAAAATTTTGAAATATTTTCCATTCATTTTCAGAAATGCCTCACCGTTCCTCAATTGACAAACGTTCCGCGCTGTGATAAAATAGCAGACAATATAAGCCATGAAGGCTACAGTCAAACATTTTTTGAATTTGATGAACCCAAAAAGCTGCTACTGAAGTAGTTCTTTTTGGGTTATTTTTTTTGTGATTGGAGAGGTTGTAGCATGCATATTCCCGACAATTATTTAAGCCCCGCCACCTGCGCCGCTTTAGGCGCGGCCGTCGTTCCGGTCTGGGCGGTTTCCGTAAAAAAGGTAAAAAAAGAAATTACCAGGGCCAAAATGCCCCTGCTGGGGATTGGCGCTTCCTTTTCCTTTTTGATGATGATGTTCAACGTTCCGCTTCCGGGCGGCACAACGGGTCACGCGGTGGGCGGGACCCTTCTGGCGATCCTGCTGGGACCGTTTTCGGCCTGTATTTCCGTTTCGGTGGCCCTGCTGATACAGGCCCTGTTTTTCGGCGACGGCGGAATCCTTTCCTTCGGCGCAAACTGCTTCAACATGGCGTTCGTGTTACCGTTTGTGGGATATTTCATTTATCAATTCATCAAGGACCGGGTACGTTCCGAAAAAGGAGAATATCTTGGAATTGTCATCGGTTCGTACATAGGCATCAACGCCGCCGCGCTGTGCGCCGCAATTGAATTCGGCATTCAGCCGCTTCTGTTCCGGGACGCCGCCGGTCAGGCGCTTTACAGCCCTTATCCCCTGTCCGTCGCCATCCCGGCCATGCTGATTCCCCACCTTCTGGTTGCCGGCGTTGTGGAAGCGGCCTTTACCGCCGCCATTTTCGCATTCATCAAAAAGGTTTCCCCGGGCACGATATACGAAGGCGCAAAGAAAAAAAGCAAAGCCGTATACGGGCTGCTTGCCGCTTTAATTCTGCTGACACCGCTCGGCCTGCTCGCCACCGGCACCGCCTGGGGCGAATGGGGCGCCGACGAAATCGGGGAGGTCGTCTCCGACGGCAAATCGCTCGGCTTTATCCCGCAGGGAATGCAAAACGGCTTCCGCTTTGAAGCGGTGATGCCCGATTATTCGGTCGGCGGCATCCCCGAAGTCGCGGGATACATTCTTTCGGCAGTCGCCGGCGTTGCCGTTTTGCTGATCGTATTTAAAATCGTATCTTCCCTCAAAAAGAACAACCACGGTGTTCACGAATAAATTTGGAAGGGAACCGTAAAATATGCCCGAATGGCTGCTGAAGGATGAAAATTACCAACCGCTTCCCGACAGGGACACCTTTATCGATAAAAGCATTCTCTCCCTGCTGCGCATCCTGTCGCGCATCCGGGCGCAAAGCGGCTACACCGGCGGAAAGTACAGCGTACACGCGCTCTGGAAGGTTGCGGGCACGTTTTTGTTGATCGTGCTGCTTTCCCTTTCCCGAAACCTTTGGTTTCTTGCCGCCGTCGGGGCGTATCTGTTGGCGGCTTTAAGCCTGATGCCCGCCGAAAGGATTCTCCGCATTTTAAAAACGGGGCTGGTCATCGCCTTTTTTTCGTTTCTGGTCCTCGTACCGTCGTTTTTTATGGGGAACCGGTACAGTCTGGTGATGATTCCTCTGAAAACGCTCGCAACCGCCACGGCAGTCGGCATCCTTTCCCACACCACGGGCTGGCACTGTGTCACCGGCGCGTTGAAGAGCTTCTTTATTCCGGATATTTTTATTTTTGTTCTGGATATTACCATTAAGTACATCGTTTTGCTGGGCGAGTTGTCACTGAACCTATTTTATTCGCTGAAGCTGAGATCGGTAGGAAAAAACACGGGAAAATATTCCTCCCTTTCGGGAATCGCCGGAACCCTGTTTCTTCGGTCGAAGGAAATGGCGGAGGACATGTACTCCGCCATGGAATGCAGGGGCTTTACCGGCAGCTACCGCGTCCGCCGGCGTTTCCGCTTTACGGCGGCGGATTTTCTGTATGGTATGGTCCATGCCGCATTCATCGCCATTTTTGTTTATTTAGGATGAAGAAATTAATGATTGAATTAAACGACGTATCGTATTCCTACGAGGGAATTCCCGCGCTGAAGCACATCGGCCTGCGTGTCGAAAAAGGCGAGTCCGTCGCGCTGATGGGCGTGAACGGGAGCGGGAAATCCACTCTTTTAAAGCTTTTAAACGGCATTCTCTTTCCCGACGGCGGAGAATACCGGTTCGCGGGGGAAAACATTACACGGAAAAAAATGCAGGATCCCGTGTTTTCCAAGCGCTTTCATCAGCGGATCGGCTTCGTGTTCCAGAATTCGGACACACAGCTGTTCTGCTCCGACGTGTATGACGAAATCGCCTTCGGCCCGCGCCAGATGGGCATGGACGAAAGCGAAGTCGAAAAAAGGGTGGAGGATTGCCTCGCACTCCTGAATATCGGGGATTTCCGTCACCGCCAGCCGTATCATCTGAGCGGCGGCGAGAAAAAGAAAGTGGCCATTGCCTGCGTGCTGGCGCTGAACCCCGAGGTTCTTGTTTTCGACGAACCGCTGAACGGGCTTGACCCGCGGACACAGCGGTGGTTCGCGTCTTTCCTGATTCAGCTGCACGAGTCCGGAAAAACGCTGATCTCTTCCACGCACGACCTGGAAATGGTGCAGGAAATTGCGGGCAGAGCGGTTCTGTTTGACGAAAGCCACACCATTGCCGCCGACAAACCGGCTCAGGAGCTGCTGGAGGACACGGAGCTTCTGAAAAAAGCAAATCTGATCGACGAATACTACCACAGACATCCGGGAAGCGGCCATCAGCATTTCCATATTCATCCTTTTTAATTTTTTTGTATTGCAAGTTCAAACTCTTTCCAATGATATTTTGCAAGTTCATGGACAAAATAGCTGTTGGAAAGGAGGTCTTTTAAAATGATGGAAAATGGAAAAAAAGCCAATGAAAGTATAAAATGTTCTGTTGACCAGTGTGAATATCACTGTCAGGACAAGGACTACTGTAGCCTGGACTGCATTCAGGTCGGCACCCACGAGACTGACCCCACAATGGAAGAGTGCACGGACTGCGAGTCTTTTGAGCGGAGACAGTAATTAAAACGAAACAATTACGAACCGAACGGGCAAAAACAATTTTGCTTTTTCGGTTCTTTTTTTATAATTATATTCTTCTCAAACCACCAAAAATTTCCTGTGGATAACATGTGAAGTAGTGAACGTGCTGAATTTAAGAATACCAGTATTTACCACAAATTTTTTGGTGAATGGAGCCGATAAAAGGAGTACAGGATTTCCGGTTTCCCATGATTTTCCTGTAAAAAGATAAGGGGTGTGATCTAGGAATGAAACCTAAAAAGAGCTTACTGTCCAAAATGTTCCTCTTTGTCGGCCTGCCGGCTGCAGTCGTATTTTGCGTTACGGCGGCTATTGTTTTATCTTCTGTGAAACAGACTGTCACCCGGCTGACAAACAGCCAGCTCACCGCAGAATCCCAAGCCGCTTCCTACCAGATTGCAGCGTACTTTTCCAAATATACCGAAGTTGCTACGCAGATGTCGGCGAATTCACAATTCGGGGATCTGTTTTTAAAGGCTGTTCCCGGCACGAAAATCACTTCCGCGGAAGGATTCGCCGCCGTAAAACAATCCCTGGTAAATGTGAAGCAGAGCGACCCGGACAATATTGTGGTGGCATGGGTCGCCGATATCGATTCCAGCCAGCTGACCCAGTCGGACGGATATTCATCCGGGGCGGACTGGAATGTTCTGGAACGTCCGTGGTATCAAGAGCTTACGAAAGATCAGACGGTCATACTGACGGAGCCTTACCAGGATACTCAGACGAAGGAGTGGATCGTCAGCGTTGTCGCGCCGGTCTATCAAGCGGGAACCAACACCCTGCTGGGCGCGACCGGAATCGATTTCAGCATCGGGACCCTTCAGACCATGGTATCGGGCTATAAGCTGGGCAATACCGGCTTCTATATGCTGGCCACGGAGGCGGGAAAGCTCATTTACCATCCCGATCAGAACATGAAAGAAAAAAACGTTTCCGAAACCGGCATGTCCCGGAATGTCATTGCCGCCATTCAGAGCAAAACCGCTGGCGCCATTACATACACGGCGAGAGGCCAGACGAATCACGGCTACGTAGCCCCGGTGGGAACCACGGGATGGACCGTTACCACCGGTCTTCCCCAGAAGGAATTTAACGCTGAATTCAGCGCGGTCCAGACTTCTGTTATTGCCGTTTTCATACTGGCTCTGCTGCTTCTGCTGGCACTGATCGTATTTATGTCAAGGGGGATCATCCGACCCCTGAAGGACCTAACGGCCGCCGCCGGCAAAATAGCTGACGGGGACCTGGACGTGGAGCTGAGCATCAGCTCCAAAGATGAAACCGGGCAGGTTGCACAGGCGTTTTCCCGCACCGTGGACAGGCTCAGGCAATATGTCCACTATATTGAGGAAATTTCCTCCGTGCTGGACCAGATCGCCGTGGGAAATCTGTCCTTCGAGCTGCAGTACGACTATGTTGGGGAATTCTCCAAAATTAAAAACTCTCTTGAGAATATCAAAACGACCCTGACGAAGCTCTTTATGGGAATCTATGAATCCGCGGAGCAGGTCGCGAGCGGCTCGCATCAGGTTGCGGGTGCTTCCCAGGCCCTCGCGCAGGGCGCGGCGGAGCAGGCGAGCTCCATTGAGGAGCTGTCCGCGTCCATCATGGAAATTTCCGGTCAGGTCAATCTGACCGCCGCCAACTCGGCGACCGCAAGCCAGCTTGCGGACCGGGCCTCCGCAGAGATTCAGCACGGCAACGAATCCATGCAAAAGCTGATTGCGGCGATGGACGGGATGAGCCGGTCCTCCGGAGAAATCGGCAAAATTATCAAAACGATCCAGGATATCGCGTTCCAGACCAACATTCTCGCTCTAAACGCCGCCGTGGAGGCCGCACGGGCGGGTTCCGCGGGTAAGGGCTTCGCCGTTGTGGCGGATGAAGTGAGAAATCTGGCGAGCAAAAGCGCCGAAGCCGCGGCAAATACTACAACGCTGATCGAAAATTCCATCAGCTCCGTTGCCAACGGCACCAAAATCGTTCAGGAAACGGCACAGTCGCTGAATCTTGTGATGGAAAGCGCACAGAAGACGACCAATCTGGTCGATGAAATTTCAAAGGCTTCCAAAGAACAGGCCCTTTCCATTGAACAGGTGACGACCGGGGTAGACCAGATTTCCGCCGTCGTCCAAACCAATTCCGCCACTTCCGAGGAGAGCGCAGCGTCCAGCGAAGAGCTGAACAGCCAAGCGCAGACACTGAAGGCACTGGTGGAACGGTTCAACACGGCAGCTTCCGCCAATGGAACGGAATAATCGGGAATAAAAAAGCACGATAGCCGGCCGCATCCGTGGCCGGCTATCGCATTTTCTAAAAGATTTTTATTTTCTGCTTGTGCGGAGCAGAATATTCAGTCCCGCGGCGTCCAGATAATTTAGTTCTCTGACAGAACGCACAATCTGGTCAGCCGCCAGCGTATCGTATCCGTTGCTGAAATACACGCCGGCCAGAGCAGTCAACGCCGCGGGACTGTTTATGTCGTTTAAAACATACAGTAGCTTCTGAAACAGATCAAACTCCCTTGCGCGGATCAATCTGTCAAAAAAGAGCGTCACTGCATTTAAAACTCTCTTCCAGTTTTCATCCTTCCGGAAAGCAAGTTCGCCGTTCCCCCGGTATACGTTCCAGATCTGCCGGAAGGTACGGACGGTTGTTTCGTCGCAGCCGCCTTTTGCCAGACGGATACACTCTTCTGTTTTTCCATTGCCAAGAATCAGGGATAAAAGATACAGGTACTCCGCGCTCTCCCCGCCGATCTGCCGAAAAACGGCGCCCGCAGGGCGCGCGGCCGCCAGCGGTTCAAATAGTTTCCATGCCTTTTCATACTCCTGCGTATAAAAATACAGCTTCGCCCGCAGAAAAGTTTTGTCCGGTTCGTATCCGGGCTGCTTCGCAAGAATATCCCAGTAAACCACGCCGTAAGCGTAAAGCTTTTCCTCGATCAGAATATCCGTAAGCACGATGAGGTTGGGCGGGTCCTCCAGATTGGAAAAGAACGCCGTCAGCTTTGCGACGGCCGTCCGTTTATCCTCATATATCCGGTTTAAAACATACCCGACGGAATAAAGGGTCTGGCAGCGGAACGGTTCCTGCACGACCGCCTGCTTGTAGCATTGGAAAGCTTTTTCGTAATCGCAGAGCCGGATGTACAGATCCGCAAGAAGCAAAAGCGGCCCGGCCGGATTGTCCCCGGCCAGCCTCAGTTCGGGCGGAGGATCGCCCATCTGCATACATCGCTGAAAGCTGTCAATCGCCAGCGTATATCTTCCCCATTCCGAATAAACCGCCCCCCGGAGCAGCTCCAGATCCGTACACTGTGGATAAACGGCAAGGGCCTCTTCAATCGCTTTCAGGGAGCGTTCATACTGCTTCAAGTGTTTATAAGCGATTGCGCGCCGGTAAACCAGATGAGGCGCGTAGGGCTGCGTCTCATCCATATTGGCGTATGCCCTGTCATAAAAGCGGACTGCGTTCTTATAATCGGAATCCGACAGATATTCATTGCCCAGATGGAACAAAAGGAATGGGTTCTCCGGCTCTTCTTCTAGCTCTTTCAGAAGGGCCGCGCAATTCTCTTTTCTCTTTTGGCGTTCCTTTGCGGCTTCCTCAAAGCGGCTGAAGCGGTAAATTCTAAAGTCCCTTCGTTCAAACAATCCTTTCGCGACCTTTTTACCGTCCTTTCTGCAAAGCTGCTCCCGCACCTTCCCCCGAAAACAGTAAAGTCCGTCGTTGCGCAGCAGGCGCAGAGTATTGGGCATTGTACAGCAAGGTCCGCCTTCGGAATTTTCTGCGGGACTGAGGACGGTAAAATGGCATCCATGGTTTCTGGAGTGCTTTACGTAGTCCGCAAGGGCTTCGCGTTCGCTCTTTTCAAATACCTCGCAGTCGTCCATCAGCAGAACCCATTTTCCTCCCGCCTTGCTGATGGAATAATTTCTGACGTCGCTGATGCTGCCGTTCCACGGAAAGGAATAAACCTTTGCACCGAATTTTTTTGCGGTTTCCGCGATTTTTTCGGCTGAACCGATATCGACAAGAATAATTTCGTCAGCGGCATCCCCCACGCTCTCAAGACATTCTTCTACAGCGCTTTCCTCCTCTTGCACAATTACACACAGGCTGAGAGTTCTTTTACGACCCATATCTGCATCACTCCCTGTGGATTACTGAAAATGACTAAACGGGATTTGCGTACAGCTTTCGTCCTGAGACGGGCCCTGATCCGCAAAAATACGGGCCTGTTTTCTTTCAGGCTTTCAATATATTCACTATCATTCTATGAATTTGGAAGATATCTGGTTCGATATATTTTTCCTGCCAACCAGTATTTTTCGCGTGCACTTTTAAATGCAGGCTGCCGGTTCGCTCGCAGGAACGAACCGGCAGCCTGCTAAAAATAAAGGACAGTACGTAAATTTTTGGGAAAGATAAAAAATCAGGATGAAAGGTGCAAAATTTACGGCTGCCTGAGAAAACCCAAAAATTACAGACAGTGCGTCAGCGCCCAGGCGACGCCGCGGTCGCGCTCTCCCGTTGGAACCACGAGCGCGCCGACGGGCAGCGGCGGAATAACGGAACCCCGGCGAACAAACACCGCCGTCCCCGCAAAATCGAGCATGGGCAAATCCGTTTCGCCGTCCCCGACCGCCATAACCTCCTCCGGAGAAAGCCCCAGCCGCCCGCACACAATGGAAAGAGCTTTTCCCTTGTTAGCCGTCGGCGTATTGATCTCTCCCAGATAGGGATAGGATCGCCCCGTTGCAAGATGCCCGATCTTCTCCGGCCATGTGGCCAGCGCCCGTGCAACCGACTCAGCGTCGCCCAGAAGCATGACCTTGTTCACCCGCTCAAGCGGCAGCTCTGCCGGCGAAGGGACGTCGAACCGCTTATCAAGCCGGAACGAATCCAGAATATCCGACAGCCAGTTTTTGTCCATATCCTTCGGGAACCAGTAAGGGATGATCTCGGGCTGGAAGGCCAGCATGGAGATGCCGCCGACCATAATTCCCTGTTCGTAAACGGCGAGCAAATCCTCCGGATTCAAAAAATCCTGATACCACACTTCGTCCCCCGACAGGACCAAAGCCCCGTTTCCCAGAATCAGCGGGCCGTTCATTCCCAGCTCCCGGCAGATGGACTCCACTCCCTGAAGCGGTCGGCCCGTAGCCAGGATCACCTGAATTCCGGATTTCATGGCCGTTTTGACCGCGGAAGCATTTTCCGCGCTGATTCTGCCCTCTTCATCGGTCAGGGTACCGTCCACATCCAGCGCAATCAGCCTGATGGACATTCCTCCGCCCCCTTTTACAGCATTTCCAGTTGACTCTGCAACACTGAAATGGAATTGCTATCGTATTGTATGATAAAACTCAAGCTTATAATAAAGGAATGATCTGTTTGACGGAGTCAAAAATCAAATGAGGCTTGACATCCGAATCCGGAAGATCCTTTAGCTGTGCCTCGCCGCTGAGGACAAAGATTCCCGTGAGTCCGTTGTTCACCCCGGCCGCGATGTCCGTATACAGGCGGTCCCCTACCATAGCGGTCTCTTCTTCCGTACAGCGGGTCATTTTCAGCGTATACGCCACAATCTCACGGTTCGGTTTTCCAATCACCTTGTCGGGACGGCGTTTGGTGGACGCTTCTATAAAGGCGTGGATGGAACCGGCGTCCGGAATAAATCCGGTTTCCGTCGGGCAGTTGAAGTCCGGATGCGTTGCTATGTACGGAAGTCCCTCCCGGACGAAATCGCAGACCTTGCACATTTTTTTGTAATCCAGAGAGGTATCGAATGCGGTGATGACAAGGTCCGGATGCTCGTCGTCCAGCGGGATTCCCATTTTTTCAAATTCCGCGGTCAGCATGGGGTTCCCCAGCAGGAAAACCTTTTTACCCGGAAAATTCTTTTTCAGATAATCAACGGTCGCGTGGCCGGAGGTAATCAGCTGCTCGGGACGGATTTTCAGCCCCATCCGCTCCAGCTTTTCATAGTATACATCCGCGCTTTTGGAAGAGTTGTTGGTCATAAAAACATATTTTCGCCCGGTCTCTTCCACGCGTTTCAAAAAGTCCCTTGCTCCGTCAATCCACTGTTCATCCAGATAGATCGTCCCATCCATATCCAGCGCAAAACATTTGATTCGATCCAGAAGATGGTTCGGATCCGCGTTTACCTTAATACGATTGTCACTCATGGTTAACCTCCAAAAACTCCCTCTTTCCCCCGCGTCAGGAAGTCTGTTTTTTACTGGCGGGCCGCTGATGAATTCTCAGCGCGCACGGTTCTCACTATTTCATAATATCGGCTGATAATGTCATTTTCCCAATCCATATTATACCTGTCTCTTATACACATCTCCGAGCCCACGAGACATGCGCAG
>ENA-OXEN01000239-OXEN01000239.1-human-gut-metagenome-genome-assembly--contig:-NODE-239-length-13259-cov-8.296501_pt1 | contig 13259 bp, 11 predicted proteins | sample MGYA00249358_ERZ652249 | MGnify/ENA primary metagenome ERZ652249 (study PRJEB26925, sample SAMN05826761) | human gut metagenome | biome: ENVO:2100002; feature: ENVO:00000062; material: ENVO:00002003... | reverse complement strand
GTTCACCTGCGTGCAGGTGCCGGTCATGCTGTTCCTGTCGGCGGCGATGGCCCTGGCGTTGGATTCCATGAAGCTGCACGGCGCGAAGTTCTTCCGCATCTCCACGTTCCTGCCGTACGCGGTGCCGGCCGTGGTGTCGACTTTGGTGTGGGGCTTCATGTACGGCGCGAAATACGGTCTGGTCGGCTCCCTGAACGACTGGCTGGGCACGAACCTCGACGTGCTGAGCCCGAACGTGCTGCTCGCCGCGATCGGCAACATCGTGACCTGGGAGTTCACGGGCTACAACATGCTGATCTTCTACAGCTCGCTGTCCACGATCCCGCATTCGCTGTACGAGGCCGCCTCGATCGACGGCGCGGGCGAATGGCAGATCGTCAAGTCCATCAAGCTGCCGGAACTGAAGGGCTCGCTCGCGATCACGGTGATCTTCTCGATCATCGGCTCGTTCCAGCTGTTCAACGAGCCGAGCATTCTGCAGAACATGGTGCCGGGCAACTCGATCACCACGTATTACACGCCGAACATGTACGCGTACAACCTGAGCTTCGCGGGCAACCAGTCGAACTACGCCGCCGCCCTGGCGATCACGATGGCCGTGATCACGATGGCGATCGCGTACGCGGTGCAGCTCAACAGCATGAAGGAGCAGATGAAGTAACGCCCGGTGGCGCGAACCATCCGCATATAGGGAAAGAAACGCTAAGGAGCATCGAAAATGAGTGACGCAACAATCGCCGCGGGCACGGAGCAGAGGCTCACCGCTCAGGAGCTCAAAGCCCAGGAGAAGGCCGCGAAAAAGGCCGAGAAGGAACGCCTCAAGAGGGTCGCGCGCGACGAGAAGGCCGAGCGCAAGAGGGCTGCGAAGTCCGGCTTCGCGAACGTGGCGAACCCGCGCAGGAGCACGCTGCTGACCATCGTGTGCGCGCTGTTCGCGGTGTACTGCCTGTTCCCGTTCGTGTACCTGCTGATCAACGCCACGAAGACGCAGGCGGACTTCACGTCCACGTTCGGTCTGGGCTTCGGCCGCACGTTCGCTTTGTGGGACAACATCAAGACCGTGTTCACCTACCAGGACGGCATCTTCGGACGCTGGTTCCTGAACACGATCCTGTACGTGGTCGTGGGCGCCGGCGGCGCGACCCTGCTCGCCATCATGGGCGGGTACGGCCTGGCGAAGTTCCGTTTCCCGGGACGCAAGGCCGTGTTCGCGGTGATCATCGGCGCCATCTCGGTGCCGGGCATCGCCTTGGCCGTGCCGCAGTTCCTGCTGTTCGCCAAGCTGAACCTGACGAACACCCCGTGGGCCATGATCATCCCGAGCCTGGTGTCGACGTTCGGCCTGTACCTGATGTGGATCTTCTCCGACCAGGCCGTGCCGACCGAGCTGCTCGAAGCCGCCCGCGTGGACGGCGCCGGCGAGTTCCGCACGTTCTTCCAGGTATCCCTGCCGCTGCTCGCCCCGGGGATCGTGACGACGGCCCTGTTCACGATCGTGGCGACGTGGAACAACTACTTCCTGCCGTTGATCATGCTGAAGGATTCGAACTGGTATCCGCTGACGATCGGTCTGAACCAGTGGAAGGACCAGGCGAGCACCGCTGGCGGTCAGGCGATCCAGAACCTGGTGGTCACGGGTTCGTTGATCACGATCGTCCCGTTGGTCATCGCGTTCCTGTGCCTGCAGAAGTACTGGCAGTCCGGCCTTGCCGCAGGCGCCGTCAAGGAATGATCGCAACGGTCGCATGCTGAAATTTCGGTAAAGCGCATACCGATTTTTCGGCAATCGTCCGAAAAGAACAAAAATAAGACCTCGGGGGTGTCATCGTGGACATCCCCGGGACCATCTCAAATATCTTAGTAAATATATATACTAGATTTTATAAAAAGATTTTACGAGAGCTTTCGAAGGGAAGCTGTCGAGCTGGCATCCTCAGCGTTATAGCGGATGCCATACGCACACAAAGGAGTAATCCATGCATCGCACGTTCAAATGGCCGGAATTGCTGACCGACAACGGCAAAGGCATCGCATACGGCGGTGATTACAATCCCGACCAGTGGTCGGAAGACGTGTGGGACGAAGACGTCCGCCTCATGAAACAGGCCGGTGTCAATACCGTGGCCGTGGCCATTTTCAGTTGGGATCGCATTCAGCCGGAAGAAAACCGTTGGGATTTCGGCTGGCTTGACCGCATCATCGACAAGCTCGGCAAAGCCGGCATCGCGGTCGATCTGGCCTCCGCAACCGCCACCGCGCCGCTGTGGCTGTACGAAAAGCACCCGGAAGTGCTGCCGCAAGACAAATTCGGCCATCCCGTCAACGCGGGATCGCGCCAATCCTGGAGCCCGACAAGCCCGGTGTTCAAGGAATACGCGCTCACCCTGTGCCGCAAACTGGCCGAACGCTACGGCACCAACCCGTACGTCACCGCATGGCATATGGGCAACGAATACGGCTGGAACAACCGTTACGATTACTCCGACAACGCGCTCAATGCCTTCCGTCTGTGGTGCGAACGCAAATACGGTACCATCGAAAACCTCAACAAGGCGTGGGGCACCACCTTCTGGGGTCAGGAAATGAACGGTTTCCACGAAGTGCTCATCCCGCGTTTCATGGGCGCCGACTCCATGGTGAACCCCGGTCAAAAGCTTGATTTCGAGCGTTTCGGCAACGATATGCTGCTCGACTTCTATAAGGCCGAACGCGACGCCATCGCCGAAATCTGCCCCGACAAGCCGTTCACCACGAACTTCATGGTCTCCACCGACCAGTGCTGCATGGACTACGCCGACTGGGCCGAGGAAGTCGATTTCGTGTCGAACGACCATTACTTCCATGAGGGCGAATCGCATATCGACGAACTGTTCTGCTCCGACGCTTTGATGGATTCCCTCGCGCTCGGCAAGCCGTGGTATGTGATGGAACATTCCACTTCGGCCGTGCAGTGGAAGCCGCTCAACGCACGCAAGCGCAAGGGTGAAACCGTGCGTGACTCCATTGCGCATGTGGCCATGGGTGCCGACGCCATCAACTTCTTCCAGTGGCGTGCCTCCGCATTCGGAGCCGAATCCTTCCACTCCGCACTCGTGCCCCACGCGGGCGAAGACACCAAACTGTTCCGCCAAGTGTGCGAACTGGGCGCAGCGCTGAAAACCCTCGGCGACGCTGGCGTGCAGGGTACCGAACTGGAACAGTCCGATACGGCGATCCTGTTCAGCGCGGAATCCGAATGGGCCACACGCTCCGAAACCCTGCCGAGCATGAAGCTCAACCATTGGCATGACGTGCGCGACTGGTACCGTGCGTTCCTCAACGCCGGCACCCGTGCCGACATTGTGCCGTTGAAATACGATTGGAGCGCATACAAGACCGTCGTACTGCCGACCGTGATCATGCTCAGCGCCGAAGATACGCAGCGTTTGGCCGATTTCGCAGCTGCCGGCGGCCGTGTGGCCATCGGTTACGCAACCGGACTAATCGACGAAAACTTCCACACCTGGCTCGGCGGATACCCGGGAGCCGGAGACGGCCTGCTGCGCGAAATGCTGGGTATTCGCGGCGAGGAATTCAACATTCTCGGCGCGGAAGCCGAAGGCGAACCGTCCGAAATTCGTTTGAGCTCCGGTGCGGTCACCCGCCTGTGGCAGAACGATGTGAACGTCGACGGCGAACGCGCGCAGGTATTAGCCACCTACGAAGGTGAAGAAGCCGACGAATGGGAACTCGGCGGCACCGCCGCAATCACCCGCAATCCGTACGGTTCCGGCGAAACATACTTCGTCGGCTGCGATCTCAACGTCGCCGATCTTACGGAATTCGTGCGTGAGAATATCGTGGAAGATTCCGCAAATGTCGCCAATCCGACCGATTCCGACGTACTGCACACCGTGCGCAAGTCCGCCGACGCAACCTTCGATTTCTATCTGCCGCGCGGCAAGAAAGAAATCGCATTGCAGGGCATCGAAGGCGAACCAATCTACCTGTTCCAAGCGGAAGCAGAGGAACAGACGGGCAGCTACACCGTGCATCGCAACGGCGTACTCGTCGTAAAGCGCGCATAATTCCGCATAATTTCGCGCAATTTCGCGCAATTGATTGCGTAACACAACAATCTCACACAACCTGAGCCCGCCATTCTGAAACTCAAGAATGGCGGGCTTGCCATAACTGGTAAACTTTTTACCGGCATATTCAACAATCACGGAGACGAACATGGGCGAGTCAAAGCCGGAGCCGAAGCCGGACAAAAAACGCGTCACCCTACGAGACGTGGCCGAAGAGGCAGGCGTTTCACTCAAAACCGCATCCAACGTGATCAACCATTCCGGCCGTATGACCGACTCCACGCGAGAAAAAGTCCAGGAAGTCATCGACCGACTCGGATACCGCGTGAACGTGTCCGCGCGCAATCTCAACCGCGGCAAAACCGGTTTCATCACACTCGCCGTACCAACATTGACCGCCCCATACCTGTCGGAGCTCGCCAACCGCGTAATCGACGCGGCCCGCGGCTACGGCTACTCCGTATACGTCACCACCTACGCCGAAGGATCCGCACAAGGAGCGCAATCACTCCTGCGCAACTTCAACACCACCGTCTCGGACGGCATGATCCTGTCGATCTCCGAAGTCGAAAACCTTGAAGCGGCGGACTTGGACGTGGACTATCCGCTCGTATGCGTGGGCGCGCGTTCCACACACGGCAAAGCCGACCACGTTACCCCCGACGATATTCAGGAAGCCCGACTCGCAGCCGAATACCTGTTCGACCATGGCGCAACCCGGCTCGCGGTGGTTGGATCGCGAACCGAACCGGAGCATATCGATTCCGTGCGTGAAGCAGTGGAAGGCAATGCGCAACTGCGACTTCGCGGCGTGCTCGAAGCGTGCGCCGCGCGGGGAGCGGCATTCGATTCCCGACTGGTAATGAGCACTGGGCAGGATTGGACGATCGGTTCCGGCGCTCGCATTACGCAGCAGCTTATTGATTCCGGGATTCCATTCGACGGTATTGTGGCGTTCAATGACCAGCTTGCGTTGGGTGCGCTGTTCACTTTGGCTGCGAACGGCATTTCCGTGCCTGAACAGATGCAGGTGATCGGCTTCGACAATATTGAAGAAGCCGCATATTTCCAGCCTCCGCTGACCACCATGGATTCTTGTCTCGACTGGATTGCGCCGACTGCGGTCAGCCGCATTCTCGACCGGATCGACGGCACGCGTGTGCTGGAGCCGAGTTACATCACCACCCAGTCGCACGTGATCGCCCGTGCCACCACGCGCGTGTAGCTCGCCGTTGGTTTCGTGCCGTCGGCTTTCGTGCCGTTGATTTCGCGCTATCGCCCTTTGTGCTGTTGATTTCGTATCGTTGGCTTCGCGACGCAGCTCGCGATGTTTGTGCAGTTTCCCTGCCAAATGCCTTTTTAGGGGTATCTGTTCTTGATTTTCATTCCCGTATTGCCGGTTTGGCAGGTTTTTCCGTCTGCGCAACTCCGATTTCAGGGCCAATTCCGGACTTGTGCAGACGCAAAATCAGACTTATGCAGACACGGAACCGAGGTTGTGCAGACCCGAATCAACCTCGGTGTTCCGGCAATTCCTGCGCGGGCAGCTGCGCCGGTCGACTGGCGGACAACTGCGCGAGGCGGCTGTGCGGACGCAGCTGCGCCGGTCGACTGTGCGGACACCGAAATGGGACCCACATCAGGAACGACCGGAGAGCGTGAGAATTACAAGAATCACGTTAAGTGCGACAATCAGCGAAACAACTACCATATTGATCGCGAATTTCACCGGACCATCCACATAATCGCCCATTAATGATCGATCGTGAGTGTATTTCATCAGCGGAATAATCGCAAATGGAATGCCGATCGACAGCACAACTTGCCCTATGATCAGCGCTTCCGTCGGATTCTTAGCAAACCACAACACCACCAACGCCGGTACGAGCGTCACCACGCGGCATGCCCACATCGGCGCTTTGATCCGCAACAGTCCATGCATGATTTCTGCGCCCGCATATGTGCCGACCGACGTGGAACTCAGGCTGGAAGCCAGCAGTCCGACCGAGAAAATCGTGCCGATCACCGGACCTAGCACATGCTGAATGGCCTGTTGCGCACCCTCGATCGTATCCGTGCCGGTCATGCCATGCAATGAATTCGCCGCAAGAATCAATAGTGCAAGATTCACCGATCCAGCAAGTAATAATGCCCAGAACACGTCTATTTTGCTTCCGTGTAGCAGGGTCTTTACGCTCGGTTTGGGCTCTCCTGGCACGTAATGGTCGTTCACCAGCGTGGAATGCAGGTAAATCGCGTGCGGCATCACCGTGGCGCCCAGCATGGAAGTTGCCATCAATACCGTTTCGGTTCCTTTGAAATGCGGAACAAGACCTTGCAAAACTTGCGCAGGATTTGGTGGATCAATAAAAAGGCCTGCAATAAATCCAAAAGTAATCACCAGCAGCAATGCAATAATCAGCTTTTCAAAAATATGATGCGTGGCACTCTTTTGAAAAATAAGCAAGACCGTAGAAATAATGCCGATTATGCACCCACCAATAAAAAGCGGAAGTCCAAATAATAATTTCAGTGCGATTGCGCCGCCAATTACTTCCGCAAGATCAGTCGCTATTGCAATGACTTCCGCTTGCATGAAAAACATGAATCGACCGCCGTCGCCAAGTCGTTCTCCCAGGATTGCGGGAAGACTTTTTCCGGTGACGATACCAAGTTTTGCGGACTGATATTGAATGAGCACGCTCATACAATTGGCGAGTACCAGCACCCACACCAGCAGATATCCGTACCTCGCGCCGGATGTGATATTCGCAGCCACATTGCCGGGATCCACGTAGGCGACGGCCGCCACAAAAGCAGGTCCAAGCATGCCGGCAAGCGCGTGCCCGTGGCGGGAAGAGAAATCGTGATTCGCCCGTGCCGTTTCCCAGCATTCCACGCCATCCGTCGCACCCGCATTGACCATGCCTCCCATGCCGTCCATATCGTTCGCGTCGTCTGTACTGTTCATGTTCGTCGCCCTCTTATCCGAGCAATGTTATAGCGCACGAGACTGCGCGGTTATGTTACGTACGCGCATATCATCTGTCGGCATATGCGCGACTCATGCAACGGCGCGTCCGAACCGTTCCAAGACGCAATGCGAGGCATGTGCCACGAAATATGGCCGAATTGCGGCGACCTGCGGCTAAGCTGGAACAAGCATGAGAACGGTTGAGAATAATCGCCTGAAACACAGCCTTCGAAAGGACAACGCATGGAAACTTTCCATACCCCCATGGTCACATTGAACGACGGCAATCTGATTCCGCAAATCGGCTTGGGCGTGCTGCGCATCGACGATGAGGGTGTTACCCCCGTAGTGGAGAGTGCGCTGGAAGCCGGCTACCGTCATATCGACGGCGCGGCGGGGTACAACAATGAGGCCGGCGTGGGTCGCGCGCTGAACAATGCGGGATTCACGGAAGGTGAGCAGCGCAAAAACCTGTGGGTTACGACGAAACTGCGCGATTCCGAGCAGGGGTATGACAGCGCACGCAAGGCGTTCGACCGCCAGCTTGGCTTGCTGCAGCTCGATTATGTCGACATGTACATGCTGCATTGGCCCACCCCGTTCGACTGGCGTTCCAGCGAAACGTGGAAGGCGTTCCAGGAATTCCGCGCGGAGGGGCGCGTGCGCACGCTGGGTGTGTGCAATTTCCTGCCCGAGCATCTCGACCGCTTGCATGAGGAGACCGGCGAATATCCTGCCGTCAACCAGATTGAGCTGCATCCGACCTGGCAGCAGCGCGAGGTCGTGGACTATTGCAAGGCGCACGGCATTGCCGTGGAAGCATATTCGCCGATGGCTCGCGGTGCTGATTTGAACGCCGGAAATGGTGCGATTGAGCGCATCGCAGCGGAGCATGGGGTTACCCCTGCGCAGGTGATTCTGCGTTGGCATATCGAAAATGGCACGATCATCATCCCCAAGTCGGTGCATGCGGATCGGCAGAAGCAGAATCTCGATTTGTTTGGATTCGTGCTCACCCCTGAAGAACATGCCGCGATCGACGCGCTTGACGGTCCGACGCGCGCCGGACATGATCCGATGACGTTCACGTACGCCTGATACTCCGTAATTCCGTAATTTCGTATTATTTTTAATAATTATGCCTCGAAAGAATAATCGTAATTCTTATAATTATCGGAATATTGAACGCGACGTGCGTGATATCCAGCGGGCCGGCAAACGGTTCAAAAAAAGTTGGATCAACGCCGACGGTCCGCTGGAACGTATTCTTATTTTGCTGGTAGTCGTTGCGGTAATCGGCGTCACTATCGGCATGCTGCTGCCGAAAGTCAATCCGACCGTAGGCGAAATCACCGGCGAGTACACGGCAACCGGCACAGCTGCGGAAACGTTGGAAAAACTTACCGTCGACGACAATCCCAGCAAGGCCGGATATGATCGCGATGCGTTCGGATTCCGCGAAACCGACGACGATGGCAACGGTTGCGACGTGCGCGAAGACGTGCTCGCGCGCGATCTGACGGACGTGCAATATAAGAACGGCCGTAGCTGCCAGGTTGCGTCGGGCACGCTTGACGATCCGTATACCGGTCAGACCATCCAATTCGTACGTGGAGTGAAAACGTCTTCGGCGGTGCAGATCGATCATGTGGTCGCGCTGGAAAATGCGTGGCAGTCGGGCGCGAACACGTGGGATCATGCGAAGCTGTACCAATTCGGCAACGACATGTACAATCTGCTGGCCGTGGATGGGCCCGCGAATCAGCAGAAGGGTTCCGCTTCGGCCGCATACTGGCTGCCGACGAACAGTGAATACCGTTGCGATTACGTGGCCCGGCAGATTGGCGTGAAAGACAAGTACGGGCTGACTGTCACTTCGCAGGAAAAGCGGGCGATGCTTTCCGTATTGCACGGTTGCCCAGCGCAGGAATTGCCGGAAAGCTGAAGCTGCTCATTTAGGCGCGGATATTTGCGGGTGCTGGCTGGGAACGGTCGTAGTTGTAGACGGTGAACGTTCCTTTGTTGAATCGTTTGGTTTCGTACAGCGCCAAGTCGGCCTGTTGCGAGTGGAATCGCATGTTCATTTCCACGGTGTCCATGACGAACATAATCTGTGTGGAAATCACGATCGCCAAACATTGCAATGAAAAACTGTATGCCAGTGCTTGGTAGATGGTCGCCAATACTGGTAGCACGAAGAACGACATCATGGAAAGGAAAATAATGCGATCAAGATTCTTGCGATATGAGATCAACATGAAGAGGCATAATGCGATTCCCAAGACCGCAATTGCCTGCGAAAGAAGATAGAAATTACCGCGATGGTAAAGATTGTGGTCATCGAAATAGTAGAAAAGACCAGTGAATTGTGTGATGATAAGTAAGAGAATTCCAATTACGGATAATGCGTAGACAGCACGCAATGCGGCTGGTTTGCGATGCTGATGTTTGCTCACTGTCAACCAAACATAGGTTGCGAAGAAACTCATGAAAATATAGTTGATGCAGAATACTGAGAAATTGCTTATGCGAACCATATAGTATGCGGTTTCGTCTGCATCTACGCGAAAATATCAGCTGAGCGCGTCGGTTCCAAGAAGAAGCATGCAGGCGATCTGCATGAGTATTTTGATGCGAGTTCGTCTGGTTTTGTGTGGGGTTGCAATGAAAATTCCGCATGCGCAAATCAGGCATATGAAAATACCCCACAACTCCATGCAGATGTGGAACATGGCCCTGACTGTCATTATCCTCCCCCCCCCCCCCTCGACGCTGCCTGCGTCGAAAACTTGCCTACCTCTTTCGTGTGCCATGATACCTCTAAATAGGGGAGCGTTACCCCGAAATGACAAAAACAGGAATCCGCAGGCGAATATCCATGCCTCTGTCATACGGGCTATCATATAGTTTGTGCGTTTGAATGTGGAGAAGGTGATTGATGTCAGCGAAGCGGAGCATGTCTCGAGCGCTTACTCGAGAGGAATCGTATCAGGACGGTCATTTAACGCGCACGGCGTTTATTTCCATTGCGATTCTTACATTTATTACGTTCGTCGGTAATTTCACGCAATTGCAGTTGAGCGCCGCGTTGCCGACGATCGTCAGTAATTTTGGTATTTCCGTTACGACCGGTCAGTGGCTGACGTCGATTTTCCAGCTGGTCATGGGCGTGATGGTGCCGCTTACGGCATACCTTACGAGACGTTTTTCGACGCGCGAAATCGTGCTTGTTTCCATGGTTGTGTTCACGATCGGTTCACTGTTCGCTTGGCTTGGTCCAACTTTTTTGATGGTGCTGATCGGGCGTTTGCTTGAGGCGGTTGGCACGGGTGTGATGTGGCCGGTGTTGCAGATCACGGTGTTTTCGATTTATCCGCTGTCTCGCCGTGGTTTCGCAATGGGTACGGTTGGTGTGGCGATGAGCGTGGCTCCGGCGATCGGTCCGACGCTTGGCGGTGTGCAGACGGACTTGAACGGTTGGCGTTCAATTTTCCTCACGTTGACCATTATCGGCGTAATTTCGCTGCTTCTTGCCTATTTTGGATTGCATAATTTCGGCGAGAACGATAAAACCGCGAAGGCTGACTTTTTTTCCGTTGGACTGTCTATTTTCGGTTTCGGCGGGCTAATGTTCGGCTTTACGAATATTGAATCGTATTCGTTTGTAAATCCTATGGTTTGGCTGCCAATGGTGATTGGCGTTGTGGGAATTATTTGGTTTGTGCTCCGCCAGATTCATGGCGCGCGCAGACAGATTGAAAATCCTGAAGCGCAGCCGCCACTGTTGAATTTGAGCGTGTTGAAGAATCGTAGTTTTACTGTTGGCACGATCACGGCCGCGCTCTCGTTCTTCGCGTTCAGTTCGATTATGGTGATCATGCCCCTGTACATTCAGGATTGCCGTGGCTATTCTGCTGCGATTAGCGGCTTGGTGATGCTTCCGGGTGCTTTGGGCCAGTGCATTTCGCAGTTTTTCGGTGGTAAGGTGCTTGACCGTTTCGGCGCACGTCCGGTGGCGTTGATAGGCACGATTACCTTGTGTTTCGGCACGGTCATGATGAGTTTGATTTCCATGACTTCGTGGATTTGGTGGGTGTCGATTTGGCAGTTTGTGCGCCAGATCGGCATGGGTTTCGTGTTGATGCCGATCACCACATGGTCACTGAATTGTTTGGAACCGGAAGAGGTGAGCGCCGGATCCGCGGTGACGAATACGGTTCGTCAGATTGCGGGCGCGATTGGCGCTCCGGTGTTGGTAATTTTGATGGAGACGTTCACGTCTCTTCGTTGGACTGCGCTTGGTGGCACAAAAGCCGTGTATGCGGCTGCCAACGTGTTCGGCATTCAGTGGGCGCTTCGTATCAGTGCGGCAATCTGCTTCGTGATGGTGCTGATGGTGTTCTTCGGCGTGCGCGGCCAGGGTGCCGGTTCCACGCATGAAACCGTGCAACGCGCCCTCAACCGTAGGCGTGCCGCCTGACCGTGCATGCTGCGACGGCTACTCCTCTTCGTTGGGCTTGTATTCCACTACGCTGAGGGCCACCGCGCCTGCGCTGGTGTGCACGAACACATTGGCGCTCCCGCCTACGGCTTCCAAGCCTTCCACCAAGTGTGAGATCGGCTCGGAATCGAGCACTGGCAGCACTTGCGCCACGCCGTCTGCGTCGGTGACGGTGAGCGTATCGTCCAAATATCCGGAGGCGAGCGTTTCGTCGATGGCGCTTTCGAATTCGGTCAGTTTGCTGATTTCCTCTTCGGCGGCCTTGTTTGCGGCCACTTCCACAGCTTGCGCCACTTCTTCTCGCATTGCTTCTTCGCTCATGATTGCCTCTTTTGTTAAGCACCGTTTTGCAACCTATAGATTATCGGATGAACGTATCAGAACGATTCCAAATGCCGGAAAGTGTCCATATAGTGGCACTTTTGTGAAAGCATCACCCTCAATGCATGCGGGAAACATATGCGGGGATGAACGCGGGTAGCGTTCACGAGAAGAGATGTTGTGAGAGATGTTGTGAAAAACGATGCGTAAGACTATCGGTTGCAACATGTGATTGCATACGATTGCGGATTGCGCGGAATAGGAAGTGAAACGGGAAGATGGAATGGGAAAGGAGTGCGCATGACTCGACTTGGCGATGTCCAGCGAAGTGAGACGCGTCGTGAAACGCGCGCTTCACTGCTTACGGCGTTGCTGTGGTTCTCATCCGCCATCATCGTGTTCGCGATGCTTCTGCGCATGCTGCCGAACAGTCTCGATGGCAAACGGTACGTGCCTTTGATTGTCGCACTCATGCCTTGGCTTGGCTTGCTTTCCGTGATTATCGCAATTATTGCAACAGTTTTTCGCACTGTCGGCAAACGAAAACTTTTAGTCGCGTTAAGCGTATTGTGCGTGATCATCCAGATTATTTGGCATTGGGGGTATGTCGTTCCGACCAATGATCGTGCCATACAACCTTCTGCAACAGTGCGTGTCATGACGTTCAATACGAAGCAAGGTTGTGCCGATGCGCAGCAAATCGTGCGAACAATCCAAAGCGAGCATGTTGAAATTCTTGCAATGCAGGAAGTTTCATCAGGATTATTAGATCGGTTGCATGATGCTGGAATTGAGGATTATCTTCCGTATTCCGTTTCCGCGCAACTCACTTGGCACGACAATGGCGGTGTGAACGTACTGTACAGTGCGCATCCTCTGCAGGAAACAACGCAGGATCTCATTCCTATTGAATCCAGTAGTATTCCTGCCGCGACAGTTGATTTCAATGGCAGAAAAGTACGATTTGGGTCGGTTCATCCGTTTTCTCCACGACCAAGCAATCAGGGATTATGGAATAAAAGTTTGGATTCCATAGCGCAATTACAGCATTACGATAATGGAGAATCGTATGTGCTGATGGGGGATTTTAATTCCACGTGGGATCATGCAAGCTTCAGATATTTGTTGGGCGATCGCTTTACGGATGCGGGGGAGAGTGCCGGCGAGGGATTGCATATGACGTATCCTTCGGTATTCCCTATCGCTGAAATCGACCATATCATCTACGACAAGGGTGTGTACGCCAGAAATTTGGAAACCAAGCGGATTCAAGGTTCCGACCACAAGGCATTATTGGCGACGTTGGAATTTCAGTAATGCTGCCGTCACGGGTCATGCTTGAGTTGTAGCAATACTGGTTTGCAGCTGTCTCTTATACACATCTGACGCTGCC
>ENA-OXEN01000235-OXEN01000235.1-human-gut-metagenome-genome-assembly--contig:-NODE-235-length-13387-cov-14.131938_pt1 | contig 13387 bp, 10 predicted proteins | sample MGYA00249358_ERZ652249 | MGnify/ENA primary metagenome ERZ652249 (study PRJEB26925, sample SAMN05826761) | human gut metagenome | biome: ENVO:2100002; feature: ENVO:00000062; material: ENVO:00002003... | reverse complement strand
GTTCACCGGACATCTTTTCGTTCTGGTAAAGGAATTTTGCTACTTCGTGCAGCTTATCCATGTGTTCTCTCAAAATGCTTTCCGTTCGATTGTAAGCGGTCGTCATCAGGGTTTTGACTTCCTTGTCGATCATGGACGCCGTCTCTTCGGAATAGTTCCTGATATGACCCATATCGCGGCCAAGGAACGGCTCGCCCTGATCCTGTCCGTAGGTGATCGGGCCAAGAGCGTCGGTCATACCGTATTTGGTCACCATGCTGCGCGCAAGCTTTGTGGCGCGCTCAATGTCGTTGGAAGCACCCGTGGAAATGTCGTCAAGCGTAAGCGCTTCCGCGACGCGCCCGCCCATCAGCACCACCAGGTCCTCCTGCATCTCCTTGCGGGATTTGTAGGAACGGTCCTCGGTCGGAATCTGCATGGTATAGCCGCCCGCCATGCCGCGCGGAATAATGGAAATCTGGTGAACGGGGTCCTGTGTGGGGCAGAAATAGGTGGAAACCGCGTGGCCGCCTTCGTGATACGCGGTGAGGGTCTTTTCCTTTTCCGTCATCACATGGCTCTTTTTCTCGGTACCGACCACCACCTTGATGGTGGCCTCCTCGATTTCCTCCATGGTAATGGCTTTCAGGCTCTTCCTTGCGGCCAGCAGGGCCGCTTCGTTCAAAAGGTTTTCGAGATCCGCGCCGGTGAAACCGGCGGTGGATTTCGCAATTGTTTTCAGATTGACGTCCGGCGCAATCGGCTTGCCGCGCGCGTGAACCTTCAGGATTTCCTCGCGGCCCTTGATATCCGGATAGCCGACCATGACTTGACGGTCAAAACGGCCCGGACGCATCAGAGCGGGGTCGAGGATGTCGGGACGGTTGGTGGCGGCGATCATGATGACGCCCTCGTTCGCGCCGAAGCCGTCCATTTCCACCAGCAACTGGTTCAGGGTCTGTTCCCGCTCGTCGTGCCCGCCGCCGAGACCGGCGCCGCGCTGACGGCCGACCGCATCAATTTCATCGATGAAGATGATGCAGGGAGAGTTCTTTTTCGCCTGTTCAAACAGGTCGCGCACACGGGAGGCGCCGACGCCGACGAACATTTCAACGAAGTCGGAGCCGGAAATGGAGAAGAACGGCACGCCGGCTTCTCCGGCCACAGCGCGCGCCAGCAGGGTTTTACCGGTGCCCGGAGGGCCCACGAGCAGCACGCCTTTCGGAATACGCGCGCCAAGCTCGTTGTATTTTTTCGGATTCTTCAGGAATTCGACGATCTCGCGCAGCTCTTCCTTTTCCTCGTCGGCACCCGCCACGTCGGCAAAGGTTGTCTTGCGCTTTTCGTCCGCCATCTGCTTGATCTTGGCCTTGCCGAAATTCATCTGCTTGCCCGCGTCGCCCATACTGGTGTTCAGGCGCTTCATCATAAACCACCAGAACAGAACCATGATGCCGAGGGTGACGAGCATGGGAAGCATGCTGGCGATCCACGAGGTTTCCGCCGGATGCTTCAGGTTATAGATCATCATGGCGTTCGGATGATCCTCATCGTACTTTTTGATATCCTCGCGGATATCGTCGTACAACAGCTGCGCATTCGGGGCCACGTAGGATATCTGCGTCTTATCCTTCAGCTTAATGATCATTTCACCGCTGCCCATATCCATGGAAAATTCCGGAACCTGCTGGTTCTGGAAGTAATGCAGGATATCGGAATAATTATAAGTTTTTTGCGGCCTGTTGCCGTAAATCATGGCAATCAGGATAAACAGCAAAATAGGCACTCCAATAAATAGGCCGATATTTTTAAGTGTTTTTTTGTTATCCAAATGAAGTTCACTCCTTACTTGAGTCGCCTGACGCCTTTCGGTCAGCTTCCTCATAAACCTCCGGTTTTAGAATTCCCACAAACGGAAGGTTCCTGTATTTTTCATCATAGTCAAGGCCGTAGCCGACTATGAATTCATCCGGAACGACCGTTCCGGCGTAATCAGCTTTTATGTGGGCGGTCCGTCTGTCCGGTTTATCAAACAGAGTGCAGACTTTCACGCTCTTGGGAGAACGGGATTGAAGCAACTCGAGTATGTAGCTTAGGGTCAGCCCGCTGTCAAGAATATCTTCAACGACCAAAAGATCGTAACCTTTCAAATTAATGTCCAGGTCTTTCACAATTTTCACCACGCCGGAAGTCTTTGTTCCGGAGCCATAGCTGGAAACGGACATAAAATCAATGCTACAGGGAATGGTGATCGCACGCATCAGATCGGCCATAAAAACCACGGAGCCTTTCAGTACACTGACCATCAAAAGGTTTTTATCCCTGTAGTCCTCGCTGATCCGTTTGCCCATTGTCTGTACGATGTCAGCAAGCCGCTCCTCGCTGAACAGTACGGACTGAATATCATTTCTCATGTTTCGAACTCCTTAATTATTATTTCCGCTATATTGTGAGTGTTCCCTGTGACACAGACGCGCTGTGAAACACCAAAACCCTCTATCCAGATAATTTCCCCACCGCTTTCCAGCATTGCGATTCTACCGCGCAGAGACGGCGCAACCGCCCCTTCGTTGAAAAGCTTTTTGAGGCTTTTTGTGACACCGCGTCCGGCAGGACGGAACGTATCGCCGTTCCGTCTGTTCCTAACGGAGATAGTACTAGATATTGTATCATAGTTAATTAGATTATTAAATAACAATTTATTAAATTTGTGGCATTTTTCTAATTCTTTTTCGGTCAGTTTTACGATTGTAAGGGTTCTTCCGTCCGGCAAAACGGTTTTTGGGGCGCTGAAAGGTACGCTCCACTCCCCAAAAGAAGCCGGGGCGCTTCCGGCGGCAATAGAAAGAGTATTGCCCTGTGCGGTACATTGTATTCTTCCGGCGACGGTTGCGGAACCGGCACCTTCGCGCACAATTCCGGCGACGGCCTCAATATGGCGGCTTTCCAGCCTTACCCTGCGCACCTTTGCCACCCCCATGGCGATTGCCCGCGAAAGCAGCGGACCGGGCAGCTCACGCAGCGCTTCCAGACGGTATCCGCCGGGGCAGGCGGCCGCTTCCAGCCGTTCGCACGCAAGCTTGTTCAGATATTCATCGTCCTCGCTCAGACGGCCGGTCATTCCGAAAACCGCCGACTCAAAGGCGGGATTGATTTCGCGCAGAACGGGGATGACGCCGAGCCTGATTTTATTTCGCTCATACTCCGTTTCAAAATTCGTGCTGTCTGTCACATAATGCAGGCCGTAATACGCGCAGTAAGCTTCCACCTCGGCGCGTGTAATGCCGATCAGTGGGCGGACGATATTCCCCCGCACCGGCGGAATTCCGCGCAGACCGCGCGTTCCCGCGCCCTTTGTCAGGTTCATTAAAACAGTCTCAGTGCTGTCGGACAGCGTGTGAGCCGTGGCGATTTTTCCGTTTTCCCCGGCAAGTTCTTCAAAAAAGCCGTAGCGCACGTTGCGTCCGCACTCCTCAAGGCCTTCGGATTTCTCCGCAGCCAGAGCGCGCACATCGACGTGCAGAAGCTTCAGCTCGACCCCATTGTCCCCGCACCACCGGGAAACAAAGCGTTCGTCACCGTCGGCTTCCTCTCCGCGCAGCCCATGGTTAATATGCGCCGCGATCAGATGAATATGACGGGATTTCCCATATTTTAAAAGAAAATGAGCAAGCGTCAGGGAATCCGCGCCGCCGGAAAGACCAACCACAACGGTACAGTCCGGGGGCAGCATGTTCCACCTGGCGATTACTCCTTGAATCTTCTTTTCAATATTGAATATGTCACTGCTCACTGCGGACAACCTCCTGCGCCGTAAAGCGCATGAACTCACCCTGCCAGTGCAGAGGGACCGTCTTTGTTTCACCGTGACGGTTTTTGGCGATAATGCATTCCCCGCTGTTCCGGTCGGCGTTTTCATTCGGCGTTTCCGCGTCCTGATAGTAGTCTTCACGGTACAAAAACAGAACGATATCCGCGTCCTGCTCAATGGAACCGGAATCACGCAGGTCGGACAGAACCGGTCGGTGATTGGTGCGCTTTTCGCTGTCACGGGCCAGCTGTGAAAGCATCAGCACCGGCACGTTCAGCTCCTTCGCCATAATTTTCATATTTCGGGTAATCGCCGAAATTTCCTGAACACGGTTGTCTGTTTTGCCGGCGACGGTCATCAGCTGCAAATAGTCGACCACCACCAGATCAACATCTCTGAGGCGTCTGATCTTAGCCTTCATTTCGCCCACCGTAATGGACGGATTGTCGTCAATATAAAACTGGGTTTTAGAAAGGACGTCGCCCGCTTCAATAATGCGGATCCATTCATCCTCGCTCAATTTCCCGGTGCGCAGCTTGGTGCCCCCGACCAGAGCTTCGGTGGACAGCAGGCGCGACGCCAGCTGTTCCTTGCTCATTTCCAGCGAGAAGAACGCGACCCGCTTGTTCGCCTTTACCGCCGCGTGCCGCGCGATATTCAGCGCGAAGCTGGTCTTTCCCATACCGGGACGCGCGCCGAGCAGAATGAAGTCGGTGCGGTTCAGGCCGGTGATGGTGTCGTCCAACTCCTTAATGCCGGTTGGCACGCCTTTATACAGATCGGCGTCCGGGGAATTCAGCAGGTCGAGCCGATCGAAGGTCTGCACGATGATTTCGTCCAGACGCTGCAGCCCCTGCATATTTTTGCCGCGTCGGATGTCGAAAATGCGCTGCTCCGCGGAATCGAGCAGAGTAGCCGCGTCGGCCGCGCCGGAGGAAGCCTCCTCAATGATATCGCGCGACGTGGTGATAAGGGTGCGCACATCATATTTATCCCGCACGATGCGGGCATAGGATTCCACATTGGAAATGGAGGGAACGAGCTGCGCAAGCTGGAGCAAATAGGTCTTTCCGCTTGCCTCGTCAAAGCCCGGCGCGCCCTTCAGCCGTTCCAGAAGGGTGACGAAATCCACCGGCTGGGCGACGGTAAACATCTCCAGCATGGTGGAATAAATCAGGCCGTTGTTTGTCTGATAAAAATATTCCGGGCGCGGAAGAATCTCTGCGACACGGTCCAGACAGGAGGAATCCAGAAGGATGGCGCCCAGAACGGACTGCTCCGCTTCGGGACTGAACGGCAGATTCAGCGCGCTGTAGCCGCCCGTTACCATCTCATCCATCTTCTTTCCCCTTCTCTGATTCTATATCATTCTTAAACAGATATTACTCCTTTTCGCCGACGACAGCGAAAACCTTGGCGGTAATCCCGTTGTAAAGCTTAATCTCACATTCATAGGTGCCAAACGCTTTAATGTCGGTGTCCAGAACAATCTTACGCTTGTCAATATCAACCTTATAGGCCTTTTTAAGCTCTTCCGCAATTTCCTTCGCGGTGACGGAACCGAAAATTTTACCGCCCTGCCCCGCTTTCGCGTAAAGCTTCACACTTTTTTCATTGATTTTCTCCGCGGTCTGTTTCGCGGCGTCTATTTCCGACTGAATTTTAAAGGCCTTCGCTTCCGCGGCGTTTTTCAGTTCGTTCATCGCCTGGGCGTTCGCCTCTTTTGCCAGCTTGCGGGGAAACAGAAAGTTGCGGGCGTAGCCATCGCTGACATTGACCAGATCCCCTTTTTTGCCGGTGCCTTTCAGGTCTTCAAGCAAAACTACCTTCATTGATGATTACCTCCATTATCTGAAATTGATTTATTGCATTGCCTTTGCCATAGTGTCCTGTAAAACGGCAATCAGCTTTTCGCGTGCCTGCTGAACCGTAACGCCGGTGAGCTGCGCGCCCGCCATCGTCAGGTGGCCGCCGCCGCCCAGAGCCTCCATAATCAGCTGTACGTTGATTTCGCCCAGCGAACGGGCGGAAACATTCACCACATTATTTCCGGTCGGGAACAGTACGAACGAGGCGTTTACGCCCTGAATGGACAGAAGCTCGTCCGCCGCCTGCGCCGAGGTGATGCGGATGTCCGGAAATTCGTGGTCGGCGGAAGCGATTGCGCAGTCGCCGAAGATTTCCGCGCCGGAAACGATCTGATACTTTGCCTTATAGGTGTCGATCGTATCGGAAAACATGCGTTTTACTTCCACGGTATCCGCGCCGCGCCGGCGGAGATAGGCCGCCGCCTCAAAGGTACGGACACCGGTTTTGAGCACGAAATTCTTGGTGTCGAGCATAATACCCGAAAGCAGCGCCTCGGCCTCGGTCTGAGTGAGCGCGGTTTCACCGATATATTGGACAAGCTCGGCCACCATCTCGGAAGCGGAGCTTGCGTAAGGCTCGTGATAGAAAACGAGTGCGTTTTCTATATGCTTGACCATCATGCGGTGGTGGTCGATAATGACCACACGGGAAACCGCGTTTAAAAGCTCCGCGCTTTCCACGAATTCCGGGGAGTGGGTGTCCACAACGATCAGCAGCGATTTTGGCGTTGCCATGGACAGTGCTTCCATGGGAGAAATAAAGACTTTTCCGTTGCCCGCGCCCGAAGCTTCCATGGACGTAATGAGCGGGGACGCAAGGCTCTGCGAGCGGTTGATCACGACAAAAGCGGGCTTTTTCAGCGCCTTCGTCACCGCGCTCCACATGCCCACAGCCGCGCCTACGCTGTCCAGATCGGAAAATTTATGCCCCATAACCAGAACATTGTCGCTGTTTTTAATATGGTCGGAAAGAGTTGCAGCAATGACCCGGGTACGCACCTTGTCGCGTTTTTCCACCCCTTTGGAAAGGCCGCCGAAGAACTCGTATGTATCATCCTTTTGTTTAACGGCCACCTGATCTCCGCCGCGGCCAAGCGCCATGTCGAGCGCTTTGCGTGCCCACTCCTCACACTCCGACAGGGATTCCGCGCCGCGCCCCACACCGACGGAAACCGTAGCGCTGCGTCTTTCCCCCGCTTTGATTCCGCGGATGGTGTCAAGAATCTGAAAGCGTTTCTCCATGGCGTCCCGGGTGTGGGCTTCATCGGTCAGAATCAGATAGCGCCCGCCGCTCAGCCGCTTGAGAAAGCCGCCCATGCTCTGCGCCCAGGTAATCAGCGCGCCCTCCACCTCCGACGCGATGCGGGAATCCTCGCTGCCGCTGGAGTCGCGCGCGAGCTCCTCCCGGTTGTCAAAGCTTGCCAGGGCGACAACCGGGCGCCGTTCGATATATTCACGGTTGATTTCCTTATAATAAGTGTCGTCCACAAAATAGGCCACACTGCCGTATTCCGTTTTTGTGGCAAAGACGGTATACTGTCTGTTCTCTACGGTAATATCCGTTCCGCTTTCGGCAATGATCTGGCGAATCGTTTTCGGGTAAATGAACTTTAAAATATTTTCCCCGCGGCTTTCGCGCTTGACGCTGACTTTTTCCGCAAAGGCGCGATTGACCCAGATGATGTCCCCTTCTTCGCCAATTACCGCAACCGGCATTGTGAATTCCTGCAGCGCGTGGTACTCCTCGCCGGACAGAACTTTCTGGGCGCTTTTCACCGCGGTGGCTACGTGCGCCTTAAAACGTTCCGTAGAAAGGATAACGGCAATGACGGAGCCGATAGCAAACGTCATTTCGACGGCAAACAGAATATGGCTGTAAAAATAGCTGATGCAGGCCATAATGAGCATAACCGCTGTGATGACAAAGAATACCGGCGAAGACACCCATACTTTTCTCTTCAAAATGATTACCCCTTTGGCGTTTCAGCCTAAACTTCCATAATAATCGGAAGGATCATCGGGCTGCGTTTCGTGCGGTCATAAAGCATGCGGGAAAGCTCATCCTTGATTTTGGTCTTGAGCGTACCCCAGTCGTGAATCTTATTTTCAAGGCAGTTCTCAAGTACGGAATTGACCAGTACCCTCGCCTCGTCAATCAGCGGTTCGGATTCGCGCACATAGACAAATCCGCGGGAAACAACGTCCGGCCCGGAAACAATATGCCCGTCGCTTTGGGAAATGGTACAAACCACCACGATCAGACCGTCTTCAGCCAGATGCTTGCGGTCGCGCAGCACGATGCTGCCCACATCCCCGACGCCAAGGCCGTCCACCAGCACCCGGCCGGCCGGAACGGAGGGAAGCTTTTTCATATAATTCTGATTCAGTTCCAGAACGTCGCCGATGTCACCGATAAACACGTCTGCGGCATTCTTGCCCATAGCGTAGGCCAGACCCGCGTGCTTGCGCAGGTGCTTCTGCTCGCCGTGAACGGGAATGAAAAATTTCGGTTTGGTGATCCCCTGCATCAGCTTCAGCTCTTCCTGGCAGGCGTGGCCGGAAACATGCACCTCGTACATGGATTCATAAACTACCTGGCAGCCGCGCTTCATCAGCTCGTCGATCACCGTGCCGACCGTCTTCTCGTTGCCGGGAATCGGCCGTGCGGAAATGATGATAAAGTCCCCGGGGCCCACCTCTACCTTGCGGTGGTCGGCAAAAGCCATGCGGGTCAGCGCGCTCATCGGCTCGCCCTGACTGCCCGTGGTAACCAGAACGATTTTATCCTTCGGATACCGGTTGATCAGGTCAAGGTCGATCAGCACCCCGTCGGGAACCTCCAGATACCCCATCTCCACGCCGATGCCCATCACGTTGAGCATACTGCGGCCGGAAAGGGCGACCTTGCGCCCGTACTTGACCGCGCAGTTGATGATCTGCTGTACGCGGCTGATATTGGAAGCGAAGGTGGCAATGATGATCCGATTGTTTTCCGCCTGTTTGAACAGACGCTCGAAGGAATCGTTCACCTTGCTCTCCGACATGGTATAGCCGGGTCTTTCGGCGTTTGTGGAGTCCGCGAACAGAGCCAGAACGCCCTCCTGCCCGAGCTGGGCCAAACGGCCAAGGTCTATCATTTCACCCTGTGCGGGCGTACAGTCGATTTTAAAGTCTCCGGTGTGGACGATCGTGCCCGCCGGAGAATGGATCGCCAGCGCGACCGAATCCGGTATGGAGTGGTTGACATGGATCAGTTCGACCGTCATGCAGCCGAGCTTGATCTGGTCGCCCGGGTGGACGACGTTCAGCTTCGCCTTATTGGACAGCCCGTGTTCCTTGAGCTTGCCTTCGACAAGGCCGAGGGTTAGCGGGGTACCGTAAACGGGCAGATTTACCTTTTTCAGCAGATAAGGCATCGCGCCGATATGGTCTTCGTGGCCGTGGGTCAGCACGATCCCGCGAATTTTATCGGCATTGCGTTCCACAAAAGTAAAATCAGGCAAAACCAGGTCGACACCAAGCATATCCCCGTCCGGGAAAGCCATGCCGCAGTCGACGATCATCATATCGTCTTCACATTCAAACAGTGTAAAATTCTTTCCGATCTCGTTTAATCCACCGAGAAAATACGCTTTGATCGACGGCTTTTGCGGGCCCTGCCTGCCTCGTTTCCCCTGCTGGCGCTGGCTTGTCTTTTTTTGCTGCGCCGATTTCTGCTTGGTAAGCTGCGCCAGTACCTGCGGTGCCTTTGACGGGCTCTGCTGGGTCTGCTTCTGCGGCTGGCGTCTCCGTCTGGGTTTTGCGGGCTGGGCGGCAGGCTCCTTTACCGGAACAGCCTCCCCGCCGATGACCTGATCCGCAGGCTTCTGCGGCCTCTTTTTCGCCGCCGGTTCCGGCCTGCGTGCCGGTTTCTGCGGCGGTACCACCTTTTGATAAAGCGAAGAGCGGCCCTCGCCCGAAGCGCCGGTGCGCTGCTCTGCGCTCTCCTTTTGCTCCGCGGAATTTGTTTGATTTTTTTCTGACACGAAATAACCTCCATTGTTAATTAGGGTGCAACCAAATAAGTCCGCCGGCAAACGGTGCCTGAGCGGGCATGATTCTTCCCTGTTCGATTTTTTGCTTCCTTCGCACTGCGCGGGCAGCTGTGAAAGACAGCAGAGTCAACCGCAGAAAATGCGGTTTCAAATATATTTAATGTCTAAATATAATGCAATATAAAAAAATAAATCCGGACACAAATATCGTTATTATTGTACCTTGATTCGTTATAACTGTCAAGCGATTGCGTCCTCGTGCAGATAATTTATATTATGGCCAAAAAAGAACATTCTAAACCAAAGTTGACATTGTTTGTATAAAGTCGATATGATATAATAAAAAAAATATTCGGTTATACTAAAGGATGGTTCAAATGAAACAGGTTGAAATCTATACTGACGGCGCCTGCAGCGGAAATCCGGGCCCGGGCGGCTGGGGAGCCGTGCTCCGCTACAACGGGGCTGAAAAGGAAATCAGCGGCGGCGCGGCCGACACGACCAACAACCGGATGGAGCTGACCGGGGTGATCGAGGCCCTCCGCCTGTTGAAGGAACCCTGCGAAGTGACCCTGTGCAGCGATTCCAAATACGTCTGCGACGCGATCAGCAAGGGATGGGCAAAGAGCTGGAAAAAAAACGGCTGGCGCAAGGCCGACAAAAAACCCGCTCTCAATTCGGACCTGTGGGAAGCGCTGCTGGCGCTTCTTGAAAAGCACCGGGTGACCGTCCAGTGGACCAAGGGGCATGCCGGACACCCAGAAAACGAGCGCTGCGACCGGCTTGCCGTAGCCGCCGCAGAAAAATTCAAATAATCATCGTTAGACTATTGAAACATATACCAATTCGGTGTATATTATTTGCAGGACATATTCCTATCAATTCAATAATATATTAAGTAAAGGTGATAAGATGGCACGTTTTGTTTACGCGGACAACGCCGCGACGACTCCCGTTTCCAAATCCGTTCTGGAAGCGATGGAGCCTTTCTATACTCAATATTACGGAAATCCCTCCAGTTTGTATTCTGTGGGACGGACGGCCAAAAAACCGCTTGAGCAGGCGCGGGAAATCGTTGCCCAGTGCTTGGGCGCATTGCCGAATGAAATCTTTTTCACGTCCGGCGGCAGCGAAGGCGACAACTGGGCGCTAAAGGGCGTTGCCCATGAGCAGGCGAAAAAAGGAAAAAAACATATTATCACTTCCAAGTTTGAGCATCACGCGATCCTCCACTCCTGTGAAGCGCTTGAGAAAGAGGGTTTTGAGGTCACCTATCTGGACGTCCACAGCGACGGCCTTGTCAGACCGGAAGAGCTGGAAGCGGCGATCCGTGACGATACCTCGATTGTTTCCATTATGTATGCGAACAACGAAATCGGCACCATCCAGCCGATCGCCGAGATCGGGCTTATCTGCAAAAAGCACGGCGTGATTTTTCACACCGACGCGGTACAGGCCGTAGGCAACCTCCACATCGATGTCAAGAAGCAGAATATCGACCTGCTGTCTCTCTCCGGCCATAAATTCCACGCGCCGAAGGGCGTCGGTGCGCTGTATATCCGCAACGGCATCAAAATGCCGAACCTGATCGACGGCGGCGCACAGGAACGCGGCCGCAGAGCCGGGACGGAAAACGTCGCCGGAATCGTGGGTCTGAGCGTTGCGCTGAAAGAAGCCTGTGCAAATATCGACGAGCGTGCCGAACGTCTCACAAAGATGCGGGACAGGCTGATCGACGAGCTGCTGAAAATCGACCGTTCCCACATCAACGGCGACCGGGTAAAACGTCTGCCGGGCAATATCAACATGTGCTTTGAGGGCATTGAAGGCGAATCGCTTCTGTTAAGGCTTGACCTGAACGGAATCTGCGCCTCCTCCGGTTCGGCCTGCACCTCCGGCTCCCTCGACCCAAGCCACGTGCTGCTGGCGATCGGCCTTCCCCATGAAATTGCCCACGGTTCCCTGAGAATCACCTTCAGCGAACAGAACACGGAGGAAGACGCCGATTATATTCTGGAGGTGCTTCCGAAAATCATAGAGTATCTCCGTTCCATGTCCCCGCTTTGGGAAGAAATCGTCTCCGGACAGAAGTCTTATTCTCAGAACATTTTTTAAGGAACAGGTTCCTATTTATAATTACTAAGAGAGGTAATGAATATGGCATACAGCGAAAAAGTGATGGACCATTTTGCGAATCCGCGCAACGTCGGTGAAATTCCGGACGCAAGCGGCGTCGGCGAGGTCGGTAACCCCAAATGCGGGGATATTATGAGGATGTACATTAAGGTTGACGGCGACGTCATTTCAGACGTTAAGTTCAAGACCTTCGGATGCGGCGCCGCGATTGCGACCAGCTCCATGGCGACCGAGCTGATTAAAGGAAAAAAGATTGAGGACGCTTTAAAGCTGACAAACAAAGCGGTTATGGAAGCGCTGGACGGTCTTCCGCCGGTCAAGGTGCACTGTTCCGTACTGGCCGAGCAGGCAATTAAAGCCGCTGTTTCGGACTATTACAAAAAGAAGGGGATTGACCCCGGCCCGCTGGTCGGTGAGATTCCGGAATGTGAGTCCTGCGCCTGCGACCTGCACTAAGAAGATTCCCTGCAAAAAGAGTTTATTACAGAACACCGAAAATATAATTACACAAAGAGCCGGAAAGAACGTGGTTGACATTCTTTCCGGCTCTTTGCTCATCAATTTCGGAGAATATCGATAGGAGCAAATTTATTTCCCCGCGGCCGACCGGCTCGCTGGTTGGCAAGATTCCGGAATGTGAGTCCTGCCTTCGATCAGAGGGTCTTAAAGTCAGGCAAGATAATCGGGCTTCCTGATTTTTTCTTTGTTTCCGTTATCACAAACCGTCCTTTGCCCTTTTCAGTTGGGAGAATGGAAAATCGATGGAGGAATTGCATTCCATTTTCATTGCTATTTAAAATAACGCCACCGCTATAGTCTTTATTAACAAGATAAATCGGCTGAGTATTAAAATTTTCATAAAGATCAATCCCTTTAAGAGAATCCTTCAAAGCTGACTGCAAAAGCACTAAATCGGCTTTTCTGTACGCTGGGTCATAAGAAGTGGACGCTTTATAATAGTCGGATAAATCAATTCCAAAAGTAGAGGCGATTTGGTCGGTGCGGTTTTGATAAAACTGCTGCAGCTTTACATATTTATCTATAGAATCTTTCGTTTCTAAAGACACCAAGCCGTAATGAGTCGCCTTAATGTTTGAATGATCCGCAAAATCAAGTAAGGTCAGATCATATTCATTGGATCTTACTTTGGATGCAAAAAGTCCTTTAGTAACATGATTGGGATTTGTACTATCTACCACTAAACTCGTAAACAGCATTGAGTAAGCGAAATCATTTGTCTCTTTATTATTAGTTAACAAAAATTCTTTGTAAGTTTTTTCCGCCTGAGCGCATAAATCAAGAACATCTTTGTTAAGCGGTAAGTTCTCATAAGATATGTAATTTTTGAACATGGAGTTTTCCAAACATTGATGCAGTAATTTTTCATCATCAATATTGGCTAAGGCCATCTCCGCATCGGGTTCTGATGTTTCTGCAGCTTCCCACTGGCTTTTTTCCATGCTAACTGGAACTCCTTCAATCTGTATGTTCTCCGTATGCGGTAATGTATTACCTGTCTCTTATACACATCTCCGAGCCCACGAGACATGCGCAGATCT
>ENA-OXEN01000232-OXEN01000232.1-human-gut-metagenome-genome-assembly--contig:-NODE-232-length-13437-cov-16.429233_pt1 | contig 13437 bp, 13 predicted proteins | sample MGYA00249358_ERZ652249 | MGnify/ENA primary metagenome ERZ652249 (study PRJEB26925, sample SAMN05826761) | human gut metagenome | biome: ENVO:2100002; feature: ENVO:00000062; material: ENVO:00002003... | reverse complement strand
TGTATAAGCGCTTTACTAAATAGTCTGGATGAAACTACATAACAGCCTCTTATGTAATACCACTTGGCATCATTCTCCGTTTCTCTTAACGCACTGTCAAAATTTTCTCCTTCAACGAAAAATCGTGCATAAAAAATACGTCTTAGTTGGGCTTTTAAAGTCGCTTCAAGACGTATTTTTTTTAGGCTATTAATTTGTGCAATTTGCTATTGGAAATTCATTTTGCAACTGTCCACCGTCTGACTAACAAGAATTTCAAGTATGAGAGAAGGACAAGAAGTCAAGACCGGCAACTCCCGATGCATAGCAGCGGACACCGGCCTTAGAAATCGAGCATCGTTTTCCCGGTTCCTGCCAATTGATAGAAGTCCCTTCGGAAATCAGTGTCCGCCTTATCGGTGGCAGGATGCCGGATCAGCATCTCCATCACGTCGGGAGCCGCCGTCACCGCCGATACCCCGGCCGCGCACAGCTCCGTAATCTGGCGGGAATTTTTAAAGCTGGCAGCCAGAACCCCGCAGTCCATTTTTTGTTCGGCAAAAATGGTTTGAATCTCTTTTACCGCCTGCACGCCATCCACTCCCATGTTATCGATCCGGTTTACATAGGGAGCCACATAGCTTGCTCCGGCTTTCGCTGCAAAAAACGCCTGCATCGGCGCATGGACGACTGTCGCGGTAACAGACACCCCTTCCTTGGAAAGGCCCTTCATGGCTTTGATGCCCTGCGCAGTTACAGGGATTTTTACATAAATATTTCCGCCGATCGTATTGACAATATGATGTGCTTCTATGACCATCTTTTCCGCGTTTTCGGACAGGAGCTGCACATGAAGCTGTGCGTCTGAAAGCAAAATTTCTCTGATTTTCTTCAGATGTCCCATGGGACTTTGTTTTTCCCTGTTCAAGATGGTGGGGTTGGTAGTAACCCCATCAATAGGAAACAGGTCGCATAATCTTTTTATTTCCTGCAGATCGGCCGTATCCAATAATAAAAGCATTCGTTTCTTTCCTCCATTTCAATATGATATATGATCATTACAGGCATTCTCTGTCGATTGCCCTCACCGTTTTTCTCAAAGGCAGAATCCGTGAGGCGGAAACGGACAGTTCATCGATTCCAAAGTCCAGAAAAGTCTGTGTCAGCTCCGGGTCCGCGCCAAGCTCCCCACAGATACCGACCTGAATCCCATGCCTGTGTGCGCTTTCCGCCGTCATCTGAATCAATTTCAGTACAGCGCTGTGATGCGGATGATAGAACCGCTCCAGATTTGGATTCTGGCGGTCCACCGCCAAAGTATACTGGGTAAGATCGTTGGTCCCGATACTGAAAAAATCCACCTCGGCAGCCAGTTCGTCACTGACAAGCGCCGCTGCGGGCGTCTCCACCATAATTCCCGTTTTGATATCCGGACGAAAGGCCAGCCCCTCCGCCAGAAGATCACGTTGCACTTCCTGCACGATTTTTTTGCAGTCGCGGACCTCTTCCACCGAAGTGATCATAGGGAACATGATTGCAAGATTTCCGTAAACTGAAGCGCGGTATAACGCGCGCAGCTGCGTGCGGAAAATTTCCGGTCTGGTCAGGCAGATACGGATGGCCCGGCAGCCCATAGCCGGATTTTCTTCCTTAGGCATCTGAAAATAATCCACCTGTTTGTCGGCGCCAATATCCAGCGTCCGTATGATGACTTCTTTTCCTTCCATCTTTTCAACGGCAGTTTTATAAATCTGGAATTGCTCTTCCTCCGCAGGAAAGTCGCTGCGTCCAAGATAGATAAACTCGCTGCGGAACAGGCCGATTCCGCCCGCGTCATTTTCCAGCGCCGTTTCCACGTCGGACAGGCTGCCCACATTCGCATATATTTTGATTTTCCTTCCGTCCTTTGTAATATTTTCTTCCCCTTTTAACTGCTGAAGCTCCGACGCGGTTTCCAGCTGTTCCGCCTTTGCCTTTCCGTAAACACGGAGAGTCTCTGCATCAGGGTCCAGATAAATGGTTCCGGAGGCCCCGTCGACAACGGCCTGCCGTCCGCCGCAGTCCGGATTCAGGGACTTGCCCACGGCTACGACGGCGGGAATCCCCATGCTTCTGGCCAAAATGGCCGTGTGTGAATTCGACGACCCCTTCGCCGTGATGAAGGCAAGGATTTTGGATTTATCCAGTTTTATTGTCTCACCCGGAGTAAGGTCGTCCGCGGCGAGAATTACCGGCTGATCAGATTGAATTTCCTGCGCCGCCGCACCCGAAAGGATTTTCACAAGGCCGGAAAACACCTCCCGGATATCCGAAGTGCGCGACCTGAGGTATTCGTCCTGCGAGCCGGCAAGCACCTGCTCCGCGGCGGAAGCGGCCTGATGAACGGCATACTCGGCGTTGATTTTCTCCGTCCGAATGATTTCTTCAACCGACCGGAAGAAATCTTCATCCTCCAGCATCATCTGATGAATCTGAAAAATCCGGGCGTCTTTTTCCCCTACCTCCTCTACGGCTTTCTTAAACAGCGTTTCCAGTTCCGCTGTTTCCTGCCGTACGGCCGCATGAAAGCGCCCGATTTCCTTTTCGATGTCTTCTACCTTGTATTTTTCGATCTGTTCCTGATGGAATGTAAAGTAGCGGATTGTTCCTATTGCGATCGCGCCAAAAACGCCTTTACCATTCAAAGTTACCAACGTCGTTTCCTCCTTTAAAAGCCTGATGAAGCAGGCAGGGGTAATTGCTTCATCAAAATTCATCCCCGAAAAGAAATCTGATCCACCGGATGATAAAAGCCGGTGGATCAGGCGTTATTCTCCCAGTCCGGATTCGATTGCCGGGATGATCGCATGCAGCGCTTTGATTTCATCCTCACCGTTACATCTGATCTGAATCTCCGTACCGTTCTGGATACCGGCGGCAAGCAGCCCCATGATGGATTTGGCATTATACTCTTTTTCGCCGATGACCACTTTTACATCCGACGCAAACTGCTGCGCGATTTTCGCCAGCACACCGGCCGGTCTGGCGTGAAGTCCGAATTTGATTCTGATAACAATTTTCTGATTAACCATAAGATCGTTCTCGCTTTTCTGTTATTTTTTGAATGTTATGGTGGACCGTTATTCAGATTTATTTGTTGTTAAATACTTTCATCGCTCTTTTGGCGTCCTCTTTCATTCCTTCCATTCCCACGAGGACAATGTCATGGAAAAATACCTTTTCGTCCTCTTTTTTGCCTCTTACATGAGCGGCGACGGCATCCCCTCCCGTCAGGGACATATAGGTGTAGTAATTGATCTTGGCAATACCGCGGCTGATGGCTTCACGGTAGCCTTCATCCGATACCCCGGAGCCGCCATGCATAACAAAGGGCATATCAATCTTGTCCTTCACTGCCGTAATGCGGTTGAAATCCAATACCGGCTTGGTAAGGTAAACGCCGTGCGTCGTCCCAAAGGCAATGGCCAGCGCGTCCACGCCGGTTTTTTCCGCAAATTCTTTCGCAAGGTCCGGATTGGTATAGCAGTCGTCCAGACTGGCGTAGCTGGAGGAATCCACCGCGCCGCGGCCTTCGCCGCCGCCGATCGCGGAGGTGAAAATATGGCCCAGCTCTGCTTCCACCGAAACTCCCACGGAATGGGCGATCCGGACAATCTCCGTCGTCTCCGCCAGATTTTCTTCATAGGTTTTGCCCGAGGCGTCATACATGATGGAGGTAAAGCCCAAACGAATTGCCTGTATGCATTTGTCAAAGGAAACGCCGTGATCAAAATGGACACAAACGGGAACCTTTGCCTTTTTTGCAAAATCCAGCATAACAGGGCCGATGACATCCATTGGTATGTACGAGTCGTGCAGCTCTGCGTGCGCTAAAATAACGGGCACATTCAGTTCCTCGGCCGCGCTCACCACCGCCATGACCGCCTCCAGATTCGGAACATTGAAGGCCCCGACGGCATATTTCTTTTCTTTTGCGTCCCGCAGGATTTCATTGAGTGTAACTAACATCTTCCGCATCTCCATTCTATTTTTAGTTGAGAATCAAATTCTTCTGCCGTATGTATTCACAGGAATTTATTTAATATGTCAAATATAAATTTTCAGATTGGCTCCCTCACATTTTTAAAACGACCCTGAATTTGTCTCCCTTGATCGCAGACTCAAGCGCGCTCTGAATATCTTCAAACCCGTAAACCTCGCTGACAAAGGGCTTTACATTTACAACGCCTTCCGAAAGCATACGGGTTGCCCTGATAAAATCACGTTCATTGGAATTCGCGGTGCCGAGGATCTGCACCGCCCCCTTGTGAAGCCAGTCCGGGCTGAATTTGACAGGGGTGTCCGGATAGAATGAGCTGTACAGGACGACTTTTCCCATCTGCCCGGCACACTTGATCGCGTCTTCCGCGACAGCGGCGATCGGCGTCGTATCAAATACAACCTGCGCCCCGATTCCCCCGGAAATTTCTTTCACCCTGTCCCGCAGATTTTCTTCGGACGGGTTCACCGTATAGGCCGCGCCCAGCTCCTTCGCGAGCTTCAGCCGCTCCCCGTTTACGTCGGATGCGACAACAACCGCTCCTTTTCTGACGGACAGCAGCACATGGAGCAGCCCCATAATGCCGCAGCCGATGACAAGCACCGTGTCCCCGAACTGAACGTTAGCGGTCTCCACACTGTGCAGGACACACGAAAGAGGCTCCGTGATAGTCGCTTCTTCGGCTGAAATCTTGTCATATTTAAAAAGGTTCTCAGGAGGGACCAGTAAATATTCGCTGAATCCTCCCATCCCTTTTTCGGGAAGACCCTCCAGATGCTTGCTGTGGTCAAAGTATTCGCAGCTCTGCGTATTTCCCGTTTTGCAGAAGTAGCAGTTCTGGCAGGCAAGCATGACACCCACCGCTACCCTTTCCCCGACTTTCCACTGACGTTTGTCCACCCTGGACCCCATTTCAACAATCCGGCCCACCATTTCATGTCCGCCGATAAAGGGGAATTCCACTTTTTTTACGCCGGTATATACTCTCTGCTCCCATGTACAAATCGCACAAGCGTCAATTTTTACCAGCACATCTTCCTTTCCCACCTGCGGAATCGGGCATTGCCGCAGTTCTACTTTTTTCAGGCCTGTGAAAACAGCCGTTTTCATCGTACCATCCATTTCTTCAACCTCCAATTTATATAACATTTACTAAAATGTTTGTTGTCTGTGTAACATCGGTCATATTCCTATGGCCGGCGATTTCCCATAATTCAGATGGAACAGTTCGTGCAGAAGGACACAAAAGAGTCCCATTTTTTCACATAAGCCACACGCTTGACCAGATAATACCGGCCGCTCGGCAGAGTTGCCGCAGGCGGCCGGCATACTATCAGAATATTCCCAACAGGCCGCAGACAGCGCCCAATGCAATCAGGATAAACAGGACGGTCGTAGACTTCATCCGTCTGTTTTTCAACAGGAACAAGGTGCCCAGGGTAATAAGCAGCGGAATGATGCCCTTGAACAGCTTATCAAAAACGTCGGCCTGCAGGGACAGCTTCACCGCGCCGATCTGGATGATCAGCGGAGAAGAGACCGCCACAAACGAGGAGGCCAACGCACCCAGGACGATCGCCCCCATTGCCGAAGCGCCCGTGATAATCATTTTCAGCTGATTTCCGCCCAGCAGGGACTCCAATCCTTCTTTGCCGAGCTGATATCCTTTCATCCAAACAATGTAGGCAATCGGCAGCATAATGCCGAACATCAGAAGGCCGTAGAGCACCGGGCCCATCAGGTTCCCCTGCGCTCCCAGGCTGATGCCGAACGCAAGCAAGATCGGCGTGAGCGTACCCTGCCACAGTGTGTCGCCGATTCCCGCGAAAGGACCCATCAGTCCGGTTTTTACACCGTTGATCGCTTCATCGCTGATGTCCGCGCCGTTCGCCCTTTCTTCCTCCATGGCGATGACGATTCCGTTGATGACCCCGCCGAAATGCGGTTCCGTGTTGTAAAACTGCATATGGCGAAGGATCGCCGCTTTGTACTCTTCGGGATTGTCGCCGTACAGTTTTTTAATGATGGGAGACATCGAATAGACCAGTCCGGTTGCCTCCAGACGTTCATAGTTGTAGTTGGCATGGGAGAAAAAGGTCCATCTCCAGAATGCCTTTACTACGTCCTTTTTCGATAATTTTTTTGCCTTTACGGCATTGTTGTTCGTTTCTGCCATTCTATTTCACCCTTTCTCCGTTATCCTGCAAGGCTGTTGCCCGCAGAAGAGTTTCCTTCCGTCAGTTTCGTATAGAAATATGCGACAATGCCGGCCATAATGGCGATGGTAATAACATTCAGACTGGTGTACGTCTTCAGAATGAAGCCAAGGATAAAGAACAGCAGGGTCCCGGGCCGGCTGATGGCACGAAGATTCATCGCGATTCCAATAGCCGGAAGGATCTGGCCGATTACCTGGAGTACGTGCAGCGGAGTCCCCGTCAGCGCCTTGATCATCGGGGAAATATAGCTGACGCCGAAGTATGCACCCAGCGCAACCGGAACCACACAGATGAGGAACATAAAGATCTGCGGCGGAACAATATGTAGGAAACAGATTTTTTTCAGATCGCTTTCCGCGGCGGCTTTATCCGCCATATGGACAAAGAACACATCCACCGTCATATGGAGAACCCAGATCAGTGTTCCCAGAAGGCCCAGCGGAATTGCGACCATTGTGGCAACGGCCGGCTGCACATTCGCGGCCAGCGCCAGAGCGGTTCCAAGGCTTCCTGCAAGGCCCGGGTCCACCGGGACGGTTCCGCCTGCCGAAATAAACGCAATATACGGCAGATTGATCGCGGCGCCGATGATACATCCCTGTACCGGATCCCCCATAATGAACCCGACAACGGTACCTGCCACCAGCGGTTTGTACATGAAGCTGATACTTCCCAACAGAGTCAGCCACGGTGTACCGACGGTGCCGAGGTAATAAACCACGCCGATCAGAAACGCTTGCAATAAAGTAATATGCACTGTTTTTTCCTCCCCTTTTTTAATATATAAATGCTGTACCTACAGCAATTTCGATATATCCGTTGCCTTGTCTTCGGCAATAATCTGGATCGTTACAGTACATCCGGTCGCTACAATTTTTTTGAAGATTTCCTTTTCTTCCTCCGAAACCGCGATATTTTTATAGAATTTCTTTCTGGTCCCGCTTACGCCCATTCCGCCGACATTGACTTTGTCAAGAGTCACGCCGTTTTCCATCATCCGCCAGATGGTGGCAGGTAATTTGGCCAGGATAATGACCTTATCCTTCGGTGAAAATCCTTTTTTGATTCTTTCGCTCGCATTGGCAATGTTATAGATTTCGAGGGATATGTTGGCGGGCAGCACAGTGGCCAGCACTCTTTTCATAAACATATCCTTTGCGACGCCGTCGTCAACAATCATAATTTTGTTCGCGCTGGTGTAATTCAGCCATGATGTCATTACCTGTCCGTGAACCAGTCTGTCATCGATTCTTGTCAAAACGATTTCGCTCATGATTCTTTCCACTCCTTCTTAATTCCCCGATCAATTCATCAGGGATCTGAACATTTCGTGAAGTTCAATGAAACTGCTTTCCCCCGCCGCAATGCAGTTTTTTTCCAGCTGCTCCACTGTACAGCCCTTTCTCATGGTGAGCGCCTCGACCATCATGGGCATATTTACCCCCGCAATACACAGGAATTCACTGGAGCACATGCATTTCAGAACGAGGTTGGCCGGGGTGCCTCCGTAAAAATCAACCAGTACAAGTACCCCTTCCCCTTCATCCAGTTCCTTCACCGCATTGAGGATCTCTTTTTCAAGTTCCTCCGGGGCGTCTCCGTGGTGCAGACCCAGCGCCCTGACGTTGCTCTGAGGCCCCGCGATCAGTTCGACTGATTCCACACATGCTTTTCCCAAATCGCCATGGGTAACAACCACCACTCCGATCATTCCTTTTCACCTCCTTCATTGTCATACCGAATTATTTATACCAAATGTTATTATTATTAAAATACATTTGGTACCTATCTCTCGTGTTTTTAATATAGCATGCCGCGCCATTAGTGTCAATAATATTTGATTGATTTAAATTAATTTGTACATTAATTACATACGGCTTTAACCATATTCTTAATATTGCACAAATAAATATCAAAATATATTTATATATAGGCATTAAATCCAAACCGTTGGCATTTAATTAACAAGCAAATTTTCTTTAAGATGAGCTCGTTATTAAAAATACAAAAGGTCTACTATTTTTTAATAAATTTGCCCTTTTCCTAAATATGGTATCCATTGGCGCACATCCTGTTCTATTGGAAAAATCCGCGCTGTTTTGTTCGAAAAGGCTAATATATCTGTAGAAAAATGGAAGAACCAGCGCATTTTAGAGATGTTTTTTTATTGTATACTGGAATTTATCGAAAAATGCTTTTCTAAAATAAATACCACTTGTATTTTAAATGAATCGGTGCTATGATAATATCAGGTTTTAAAAGCAAACCCTATTTCACAGAACTGGGGGAAGATGATCGTGCGTACGGTACAGCGAAAACCATTTTACATATCCGCCTCCGTATCCTGTATGGACCTGTGCAATCTGCAAAGTCAGATCAAAGAGGTTGAACAGTCATCCGTGTCCTTTTTCCACTTTGATGTTGTCGACGGACGTTTTAACGATTGCTTTATATTGGGCCAGACTACACTGGAAAAAATGCGTCCGGTGACTGCACTTCCCATTGAAGCGCACCTTGCAGTCTACGAGCCTGAGAAATACATAGAGTCCTTTGCTAAGGCGGGCGCGGACTATATTTCCGTCCATTACGAAGCCATGCAGAACCCTCTTGCGACCTTTGACCTTATCCGAAGGTACGGTTCTCAGCCTGTTCTAGCCTATAAGTGCACAACCGAACCCGGCGATGATTTTATATCCCTCTCAAGGGAGGTTCCTATGATTCTCAAATTAACCGTAAACCCCGGATTTTCCGGCCAGAAAATCCAGATCCAGGCAATAGAGCATATCCGCCAAATGCGCCGGATGCTGAACAATGACGGGCTTACCGTGGATATTCAGGCCGACGGCAACATAAACATCACAACGATACCACTTGTCACACAGGTGGGTGCAAATGTTCTTACGGGAGGAACCTCCGGACTTTTTACAGGCAAAAAGAGTATTTCAGAAAATGCACTGGATATGCTCCGAGCCATAAAACCCCATATTCCTGCATCCTAAGGAAAAGAAAATGTCTCATTAACAGTATTCGGGAGGAATTTCCAATGGTAAAAAAAGAAACAGACAGCGAGAGCAAATCGCTTTATCTGCAAATTAAAAACGATATTCTGGAATTGTATGGCGACAAGGACTATTTTTTCAGTCTGCCGAGCGAACGGGAGCTGTGTGAAAAATTCGACGTCAGCCGCTCCACCATCAGAAAGGCGATGGATTTGCTGGAAGCGGACGGAAAGATCATCCGGATGCGCGGAAAAGGGGCCTTTTTCACAGGCAATCAGGCAGACAGCTGCCACCGGCTACACAGCGGGATCGGTTTTTATAACGACGAGCTGGATCAGGGCAAGATCACCAAAAGCAAGGTGCTCCTTCAGAATGTGGAGCATGCGTCGTCCCAGATCGCGGAAAAGCTGGGGATTGCACAGGATGACGACGTCTTTCATCTGCTGCGTCTCAGATTTATCGACGATCAGCCCGTGACCCTGACGGAAAGCTATATTCCCCTGTACATTTCCCCCGATCTGATAAAAATCGACTTTACCGATAAGTCGCTTTACAATACTTTCCGGGAGCATGGGATTAATCCCGACGTGGAATATCAGGCCATTGAAGTCCGTCCGGCAAACGCTTATCAGGCCATGCATCTGCAGATCGACCCGGGAGACCCGCTGATGATTCTTTTCGCTCTGGCGCATGACAGCGACAACAGAATTATCGAATACGTCACAACAAAGGTCTCTGCCTATAAAACCCGGTTTGAATTCAACCGGGATGCACATGCCCGGTAATCCGTTTCTGCGTAGCACATCTGCTCTGCAGAAACCGCTTATCAGATGGAGGGAAGGAGTAATAATCATGAATCCTGAAGCTTTTTCTATTTCCGATTACTTGGATCAGACCTTTCCCTGCGACTGTGGAAAAAACCATAGCACCAGCCTGAAGGATGTGGACATATCCTCCGGAGCTGTGGAAAAGCTTCCACACTACATCCAAAAGAACGGCCACCGCAGATCCTTTCTTGTCTGTGATGCCAATACTTACAAGGCAGGCGGAAAAAGAGTCAAAGAAATACTGGATAAGGCCGGATGCGAAAATTCCTTGTATGTTTTAAATCAGGAGGACGTTGTTCCGGACGAAGAAGCCCTCGGCGAAGTAATCGCCGCTTTCGACAGGAGCGCGGACCTCATCATTGCCGTCGGCACCGGAACCATCAACGATCTCTGCAAATTTATCAGCTATAAGCTGGGGCTCGACTATTTTATCGTCGCGACCGCACCCTCCATGGACGGTTTCGCTTCCGACGGCGCCCCTTTGATTATCCGGCATTTAAAAACGACCTACCCCACCCACATCCCACAGGTCATCATCGGGGATCTGGACATTCTCTGCAAAGCGCCTATGAATATGATTACGGCCGGACTGGGCGACATTCTGGGGAAATATACCTGTATTACCGACTGGAAAATTTCTCATATAGTAAACGCAGAATATTACTGTCAAAACATTGTCAAGATGGTGGATATCTCCATTCAAAAGGTTGTCGGCAATATTGAACTGGTAAAAACCCGCGACCCGAAGGTGATCGGAAACATTATGGAAGCGCTGGTGCTGACGGGCATGGCAATGGGGTTTGCCGGAAATTCCCGTCCCGCCTCTGGCAGCGAGCATCATATTTCCCATTTCTGGGAGATGAAATTTTTATTTGAAGGGCGCAAGCCCGTGCTTCACGGAACGAAGGTCGGGATCGGAACGGTCGCCGTTGTTTATCTTTATAAAGAGCTTGCAAAGATGTCCGTCGATTTTGAAAAAGCGTACCGTACCGTCCAGAATTTTGATTACGGTCAATGGGAGAAAAAAATCACGGCTACCTTCGGCCCGGCCGCCCCGGGCGTCATCGAGTTGGAAAAGAAAGCGAAAAAGAATGCGCCGAGAACCCATGCGGTACGCATCCGGAGCATTGAGCAGCACTGGCCGGAAATTCTGGAAATCATTTCGCGGCTGCCGTCTGTGGAGGAAATAGAAACGATGCTGTCCAGACTGGATGCGCCGATCAATCCCCGCCAGGTGGGCGTGGATGACGAAACGGTGGTGGACAGCATTCTTGTTGCCAAGGAGGTGCGCGACCGTTACACGCTGCTGCAGCTTTTATGGGATCTCGGTATTGCGGAGGAAATGGCGCTGAAAGCAGCCGATTATTTTAAAAGCCAACAGCCGAAAGACCGGGACTCCGCTGTTTAGCTGTTTGTATCTCCCGTTCCGGTTTTGCCCTGTTGACTTGACACGGCAAAACGGGCATGATATAGTAAGAACGATAAAAATAAGAACTGGAGTTGAAAAGATGCGCAATTTTTCTTGCTGACTATGAATTGAATAGTGTACTCCAAAAGAAGCAGTGTTTGTGCTGTTTGTTTTGCTGTGCGTAAGCAGGAAAGTTTGCAAGTTTCATACCCCGGAATTCGGAATAAAGTTCAGAACATCTCCATGCCTTTGTGCGTGGAGTGTCCGGCGCTGTATTTTCGGTCTGCAGGAATTGACTTTCCTGCAGACCTTTTATTTTTATCGGAGGTGCATGCTTATGTCGCTGATTCAGATCAGCAACCTGACCTTCTGCTATGACGGAAGCTATGATACCATATTTGAAAACGTCTCTTTCCAGATCGACACCGACTGGAAGCTTGGATTTACGGGCCGGAACGGGCGGGGAAAAACCACGTTTCTAAATCTTCTGATGGGAAAATACGAGTATGCCGGAACGATCTCGTCTTCCGTGCCGTTCGACTATTTCCCCTTCGACATTCCGGACAAAGCGCAGGACACGCTGGACGCGGTCAACAGCATCTGCCCTCAGGCGGAGCTCTGGCAGTTGAACCGGGAGCTGTCCCTGCTGAACGTTTCACAGGACGTCCTGTACCGCCCATTTAAGACACTAAGCAACGGGGAGCAGACCAAGGTTCTACTGGCCGCGCTGTTTCTAAACGACCATCATTTTCTGCTGATTGACGAGCCGACCAACCATCTGGACATGGAGGCCCGCAAAATCGTCGGCGATTATCTGAACACAAAAAAGGGATTTATTCTGGTTTCCCACGACCGTGCGTTTCTGGACCGCTGCATCGACCACGTCCTGTCCATCAACAAAACCAATATTGAAATCCAGAAAGGGAATTTTTCTTCGTGGCTGCATAACAAGGAAATGCAGGACCAGTTTGAAACCGAGGAAAACGCAAAGCTGAAAAAACAGATCGGCCAGCTTTCCGCCGCCGCGAAAAGAACCGCCGGATGGTCGGATAAAGTGGAAAAAACAAAAATCGGCAGTTTGAATTCCGGCCTGAAGCCGGATAAAGGCTATATCGGCCACAAGGCGGCCAAAATGATGAAACGGGCGGGCGCGATTGAAGCGCGCAAGGAAAAGGCGGCGCAGGAAAAGGCACAGCTTCTGAAAAATTTTGAAACAGCCGAAAGCCTGTCCGTCAAGCCGCTGGAATACCCCAAAAACAGGCTGGTCGAACTCGAAAACCTCTCCGTGCTTTACGGGGACAAAAGAGTCTTCGACGGTCTTTCCTTCACGGTCAGCCGGGGCGACCGGATCGCGCTGTGCGGCAAAAACGGCTGTGGAAAATCCAGTATTCTCAAGCTTCTGACCGGAGAAGAAATTAATTTCACCGGTGGGCTGCAGATGGGGAAAAATCTGATCATTTCTTACGTTCCCCAGGATACCTCCTTTCTGCGGGGAAATTTAAAAGATTACGCGGAAGAAAGCCATATTGACGAAAGCCTGTTCAAAGCGATCCTGCGCAAGCTGGACTTTTCAAGGACGCAGTTTGAAAAGGACATGATGGATTTCAGCGGAGGCCAGAAAAAAAAGGTACTCATCGCAAAAAGCCTCTGCGAGCGGGCGCACCTGTATCTTTGGGATGAACCGCTCAATTTCATCGACGTTCTGTCCCGGTTGCAGATCGAGGAACTCCTTCTGAAATACCGACCGACCATGCTGTTTGTGGAACACGACAGTTCGTTTGTCGGCTCCATAGCAACCCGTCAGATTGTTCTTTAAGCTTTGAAACATTATCACCAAAGTCAACCATCTGAAACTCTTGAATTTAATAAATTATTTCGCTTGTAAAACAAAAAAATGATGTTATAATAATAATGTACACTAATTTCTGTCTCTTATACACATCTCCGAGCCCACGAGACATGCGCA